>Ga0070679_100001991_pt1 | contig 18345 bp, 10 predicted proteins | sample KBSC63BmetaG_FD_65652 | JGI IMG/M metagenome (GOLD analysis project Ga0070679, IMG submission 65652) | Corn rhizosphere microbial communities from Kellogg Biological Station, Michigan, USA - KBS C6-3B metaG | ecosystem: Host-associated > Plants > Roots > Rhizosphere | place: USA: Michigan... | reverse complement strand
AGCTGGAACGATAGGGCGATGGGCGATGGGCGATAGGATGACAACGAAAGAGGGCGCCCTTGGGGCGCCCTCTCTTTTATCCGACTACTTCGCTACTAGAACGAATACCGCATCGTGAGCTGCATGTTGTAGCCGATGTTGCCCGCGAAGTCGTAGGGGCCGCGCGAGCGCGCCGTCGCGTTGAACGTATAGACCGGCATCGACTGGTTGATCGGCCCGGGTGAGCGCGCGATCGAGCCGCTCGCCGTATTGCCGGAGAGCACGGTCTGTTGGGGGAACGAGCTGATCGTCGCTCCATAAGTCTTGCCCCAGTCGCGTGCGCGGCCGTCGACGTGCTGTAAGAGCTCGCCGGCGACGTTGGCAATGTTGATGACGTCGAGCATGATCGTGAAGTTCTGACCACGAACGGTCGGCACGGACTGCGAGAAGGACAGGTCCATGCGGTTCTGCCATGGAGTGCGGCAGCTGTTGCGCTGCATGATGCTGCCGCGCTGCTTGTCGAGGCATGCCTGACTGGAGATGAACTTATTGAAATCCTGCGCCGCAGCGGCGTCCTGCGTGAACACGCCGGCGGCCGACATCGAGCCGATCTTGATCTCGTTCGGGTCGGTGGCGTCTTTCGGAACGTAGATGGGATCGTTCCCGTTATAACCATCGCCATTGAGGTCGAGCGACGAGGTGTAGCTGATCGGGCTGCCGGAGATGCCCTCGTAGTAGAAGGTCATCGAGCTGGTGTACTTCCGCCATGGGAACGTGTAGACCGCGCTCGCGATGACGCGATGCGGACGCTCGAACGCCGAGGTGGTGAGCTCGTCGGCATTCTCGAGCCCCGAGTACTCGCGCCCGTTGCGCCAGTTGGAGATCGCGCGGTCCGACGTCAGGCTCTGGACGTCTTTCGCCCGCGTGAAGGTGTACGCTCCAGAGAAGTTAAGGTAGCGGCCGAACGTGCGGCGCAGCTGCGCGGAAAGCGAGTAGTTGTAGTCTTTCGACTGGTTCGTGACGTAGATGGCGTCTTCGGTGAAGTTGACGCCGTTTACCGCCGTGATGGCGCGCTGATTGTTGTTCTGGATCGTTCCGTTCGCCAGAATGGTGTCGGCGTAGAGAACGCGTCCATTGCGGTCGGTCATCGGCTGTCCGTTGACCATGCGCGGACCGATGAGGTTCAGATCGCGGATGCGCACTCCGTTGACCGCGTGGCGATACAGCGCCTCGAACGTTCCGGAGAAGCCCAAGGGCAACTCCTTATCGAAGCCGCCCGAAGTGACGAAGTACTGCGGGTACTTGAAATTGGGATCGTTCAAGTTGACGCCAACCGTTCCCGCGGCGCCGTTGGCCGGCGGGGCCTGATTGAGGCAGGCGTGCGGGAGATTGTTCTCGTCGACGGTGAAGGCCGGGACGGCGTTGCCGGTGCACGAGAGGCGGACCAGACCAAGGCCGGTATTCTGCTGCGCGTTCGCGAGCAGGATGAATGGCGGCGGCCCGGTGAAGATGCCCGCGTTGCCGCGGAGCTGTGTGCGCTGATTGCCGGAGACGTCCCAGTTGAACCCGATGCGCGGAGAGAAATACGCGCGCGACTTCGGTGTCCACGAGGTGTGCATGTCGACGCCCCTCGCGGCGGCGAGCTGCGTGATCTTCGGATTGTCGACCGGGGTGATGTTGGGATTCGGGACATCGGCGCGCAGGCCGGCGGTGACCGTGAAGTTAGTCTTGAGCGCCCACTGATCCTGCGCGTACAGGCTGCTCATGTTCGTCGTGAACGCCGCCGGGATATCTGCCGGGTTGCCGCTGTTCGGATACGCGACCGCGTAGCCGGACGGCTTGAGCTGATTGAGCGCCGCGATGTTCGGGAACACCCAGACGCCGCCGAGGCCCTGCGGGAAGTTGTCGTACATTTTGGTGTGCTCGAAGCGCGCACCGAACGTGAACGTGTGGTCGCGCCAGGGCATGGTGAGGTTGTCGGAGACCTCGAAGATGTCCTGATTGAGCGCGTTACCGATGGAGAATTGCTCGGTGCCGAACGTGATCACGGCGGTCGCGTTGTTATTCGTCGCGCCGACCGGGACAACGCCCACGCTCATCTCTGGCGTGATCTGCGGAACGATGCGGGTGTCGCGGATCGTGTTATACCCGGCGAGTACCTCGTTGGCGATGCCGCTGGAGAAGTTCGAGAACAGCTGGAGCGCCGTCGAGTTATTGGTGTTCACGCCGTTGAACAGGTTGGACCCGAGGCGGAAACCCGTGTTCTGCTGTAGCGGATCGTTCCGGAACGTGTTGCTGTTTCTGGAAAATGCGACGTTCTCCGTTCGGTTCGCGATTTCACGCAACACCAACCGATGGACATCGTTGATCTGCCAATCGAGGCGACCGAAGAGGTTCTTGAGCGGATTGCTGTTGTCGATCTTGCCGGCCGAGCCGGGATCGAATCCCATCTTGTCCTTCACGAGCTGCTGGACGAGGGCGATCGAGTCGGGGGAGATGTTGAGGGTCGTTCCAGTGGCGCCGGCGGTCTGACCGACGAAAGCGCCGGACGAGCCGCTCACGCGATCCTGCCATTCGGGTGCGACGTAGAAATGCAGCCTGTCACGGAAGATCGGTCCGCCGAGTTGGAAGCCGTACTGCTTCACGTCGAGTTTGGTGGTGCGAAAGTTCGGGGAGCTGAATTTTTCGTTGCGATAGTTGACGATGCCGCCGCCGTGGAATTCGTTCGTTCCACTTTTCGTAACCGCGTTAACGAGCATGCCGGTGAAATTGGCCTGGCGAACATCCGTGGGGGACATCAAAACACGGAATTCCTTGATTGCTTCAGGCGAGATGAGGCGACCATTTCCCGCGGCGCCCGGCTGACCGGCGGATGAGTTGAGGTTGAAGCGGTCGTTTTGGCTGGCGCCGTCGATGTTGAACGAGTTGTACCGATTATACTGACCACCGGCGCTCGGCCCGCCGGAGGATGGAATCGTGACTTGCGGCGTGAGCTTGACGAGGTCTGTGAAGTTGCGGCCGAGCATCGGCATTCGACTAATGATGCTGTCGGAAATCGCCGTGCCGACGCCTTGGTGCGAAGGGCTGAACGTGCTCAAGCCGCTCGTCGAAGTGACCTGGACGCCGGCCAAGTTGACGGCGCGTGCGCCGAGTTGGACGTCGACCCGCGTAGTCTGTGACAACGAAACACTGATATTTTCGATATCGCGAGGCTCAAGTCCGATTCGTCTGACGCTCAACGTGTAAGGGCCACCGACTTCGAGCCCCTGGATGAGGTAGTAACCATTTGAGCGCGTGCGTGTACCGCTGCGGTAGCCGGTCGCATGGTTGACGACTTGTACCTGGGCGGCCTCGACAGGCTGGCCCTGTTCATTTGTCACGGTACCGGCGACGGCGCCGGTGGTGACGCCTTGAGCAGACAGCGAAGTCGCGCGGCCGGCGAGCGCGGCGATTACCAGGGCGACCAGCGGTCTCCAAGCTGGAATCTTCATAACGGGAGAGGGTTCCTTCGTGGGGGTGTGGCGCCGCGGTAGCGGCGGGGAGCGCGTGCGACGGTCGCGGCATGCGAGGCGGGTACCGAGACCCGCTCAAGAAACCGCGTGTTAGTCGTTCGAGGTCACACAGTTCCGACCGAACGGCCGAGGGTGAATGTACATGCCGTACAGGCCCTCCGCGAGCTTTCACAAAGAGTGGAAATTCCACGTTTCCGAAATGATACGATTAACCGGAAACGCGTGACTGAAACGTGGAACACGGGACGTGAAACACGTGACACGAGAGGGATTCGTCGCGCGAGCGGTTCCGCGCGAACGAAACGGATGAAGAGACGAGCGCAACCACGCCGGCGCGATTGACTTGCGTGAAGTAAGCCGAATAAATTGAACGGCTTGAGGCTAGGTAGCTCAGTTGGTAGAGCAGCGGACTGAAAATCCGCGTGTCGGCGGTTCGATTCCGTCCCTAGCCATTCGACTCAACGAAATCCCATAACAAATGGCCGCGCGTAACGGTGGCCATTTGCGTGTGCGCTCATTCGTTCTACTCGGCCCGTAACGCCGTGATTGGGTCGATGCGCGTGGCCCGGCGGGCAGGGATGAGACTCGCGCTCGCGGCCGCTAGAACCAGAAGTCCGCTGACGCCGACGAAGGTGAGCGGATCGGTCGGTGTCACGCCGTAGAGCATCGACTGCATGAACCGCGTGAGGACGACCGCGCCCGCGAGACCCACGACGAGACCGACTGTGACGAGTCCCAAGCCGCGTGACAACACAAGACGCTGCACGCCGCCGCTCGACGCGCCGAGGGCGATGCGGATTCCGAGCTCGCGAGCGCGCTGTGTCACCATGTACGACAGGAGTCCGAAAACTCCGAGGATCGCGGTGACGAGCGCGACACCGGCGAATGCTCCGAGGAGAGTTGTGGCCCAGCGGGCGGGGGCCGAGACAGTGGAGATGACGTCCTCGAGCGTCTGAACATTCGTGATGGGGATCGTGGCGTCGATGTCGTGAACCACGCGGCGGGCCGACGCGATGATCGGTGCGGGATCGCCTGAATGCCGCATGACCAAGGTGAAGAACGGCCACCCGCGCATCACCGCGATCGGGATGTAGACCGTCGGCAGCGGGTCGCTTCCAAGTCCAGCGTCACGCGTGTCGCCGACGACACCTACGATGGGTGCGCTGTCGAAGAGCCGGTTGTCCGGCGCGCCGAGGTACACTGGTTTCCCGAGCGGATTCTCGTTGGGGTAGTACTTCTTCACGAGCGCCTGGTTGACGACGATCGCGGGCGCTTCGCGGCGATCGTTCGCGTCGAACATCCGGCCGGTTTTGAGCGGAATGCCGACGGTCGCGAAATAGTCGGGCGTCACGACGCGATACGCTTCGCCGGACGGCTGCACGTTTTCGGGAAGCGGTCGGTCGATGCGATTGAACCACGCGCCGATGCCGCGCCCCGCGACAGGAAGGTTGCTCGTGATGGCGACGCTCTGCACCGCGGGAATGCGGCGGAGGCGCTCGAGCAGCGTGGGAACGAAAGTCGGATCGGGCTTCCGGCGTTGGATCGAGAACGTCACGACGTGTTCCGGCTTGATCCCTGTGTCGACGCGCTGCATCAGCGCGAAGCTCCGAAGCAGCAACCCGGCGCCGGTCAGGAGGATCATCGCGAGCGCGACCTCGACGACGACGAGCGTGTTCCGCGTCCACTGATGACCTGAGCTGCCGCGCGCGCCATCGCGCAACCCATCCGTGAAGCGCTCGCGGGTGAGATGCCACGCGGGCATGCACCCGAAGAGCAAGCCGACGACGACGGAGACGCCGAACGTGAAGACCAGCACGCGTCCGTCGAGCGCGATCTCCTCGATGCGCGGCAAGTTCGCGGTGGCCGATCCCGCGAGCAGGAGTTTGAGCATCCACTTGCCGATCAGGACACCGGCGATCCCGCCGGCGAGCGCCAGCAGAATGCTCTCCGTTACGAGTTGGCGCGCGATGCGGCCGGTTCCAGCGCCGAGCGCGCGTCGCACCGCAATCTCTCGGCGTCGCGTGGCAGCGCGCGCGACGAGGAGGTTGCCGACATTCGCGCAGGTGATCAGGAGTACGAAGGCTACCGCGCCCATCATCACGAGCAGCCCGCCCTGGACCGAACCGACGATCGTGTCGCGCAGCGACTGGATGACGATGCGATTCCCCTGATTGTACTTTGGCCAATCGCGCGTCAGCCGGTCCATGACCGCGTTCATCTCGGCTTGCGCCTGAGCGACCGTCGCTCCGGAACGAAGCCGCCCGACGACGTTCAGATAGTACTGATCGCGATTGCCGCGAAACGCGGCGTCGAGCTGCGCCGGGGACCAGAAGTCGTTCGGCGCTCCAGGAAAGGTGAAGCCGGCCGGCATCACACCGACAATCGTCCGCGGCACGCCATTGAGCGTCAGCGTCTTCCCGATGACGCCGCGATCGTCGCCAAAGAAACGATGCCATGCATCGAAGCCGATGACGAGCACGGGCGGCGCGCCGGCGTTCTCGTCGGCGAGGGTCAGGTTGCGCCCCATCAACGGAGATACGCCGAGGATGCGCATCAAATCGCCGGTGATCTGGGTGCCGACGATTTGCTGCGGATCGCCGATGCCGGTGAGCGTGCGACTGATGCCCTGGTTGTAGGAGCCCAGCTCCATCGTGGCCGAAGAGGCCTTCCAGTCGAAGAAGCTGCCCGGCGATGTTGAGCCGATCGATACGGTCGTCTGGGACCTGGGCTGTTCGCCGATCGCCACGAGCCGATCGGGATCGTTCAGCTTGAGGGGCGACAGGAGCACGCTGTTGACGATGCTGAAGATCGCGGTGTTGGCGCCGATGCCGAGGGCGAGCGTTCCAACCGCGACGATCGTGAAGCCGAGGGAGCGACGCAGCGAGCGGACGGCGAACGTCGCGTCTTGAGTGAACGAGTCGATCATGTTGTCCTCCAAGCGTGGCTTGACGCGACGAGCGCGAAGGGTCCTGTGCGTGCGCCGTTCACGAATCGCAATGCGGACGAGTCCCGGGATCTCGCCGAGGAGCGCTCGCAGTGCGCCGGCAAAGCCGGCGCGGAGCCGTGCTTCGCGGTCGACCTCCGCGTAGACCGACAGGAGCTCGTCGGCGAACGCGTCGTTGAAGCCCGACGGCAGGAGCAAGGCGACGAGCGCGCCGTAGAGCCGAACGGTCATCTGGTCGTGGGGAGCAGCCGCTTGGCGCGCGCCATGGCGGCGAGGCGCTCGAGTCGCAGCGCTTCGTCGCGCGCGGCTCGGCGACCGGCCGGCGTGAGGCGGTAGTAGCGGCGACGCGGATCGTCGTCGCGCGACCGGCTGCGCACCTCGTCGATGAGACCCTGGTCGAGGAGACGCTTCACCGCGGCGTACAGCGTGCTCGCGGTGAGACGCACTTCGTCGTCGGTTCGCTCGGCGACGTCCTGGATGATGGCGTAGCCGTGGAGGTCATGGTCGACGAGCGACAGCAGGATCTGGAAGACTTGGGTCGATAGGGGCGAGGGATTGGTCATGGAGAGTGGGCTGCTCGGCTGCTCGGCGACTCGGCGACTCGGCGTTATGTACCGCTATACGATATACCGTCAGACGGTATAGTGGAGGAACGATACACCACGGTCAAGAGCGCGGTAATCATGTGGCCGCCAGGAGGGCCCGGCCGGCCCTAGTTGGCGGGGCCGATCGCTTTCAGGCCAGCAACGATGCGCTCGCCGAGGACGGGCGCTTCGGCGCGGCTGAAGCTCGCGGTGAGGTGGTCGTCGTCGCGGAACACGATCCGACCGCGCTGGATGACGGAGCAGCGCGGTGTGGCGCAAACGCGGTCGGTCATGTCGACGAACGCGAGTCGTTTGAATCCACGTGCGGCGTCGTTCTGGGCGGCGATCGCGGCAGGCGAGAGCGAAGACGCGCGGTCGTAGTCGCAGGCGCGAGCGAACGGCACGCGCGCGGCGCGTCGAGAGAGACAGGCGGGCACGTCGAACGGCGTTTCCGGCGTGTCGCGGATGACGATCGTTTTGATGCCGGCGACTGCCAACGAGAAGTAAGTGCGTCGCAGCCCGTTGCTCCAAGCGTCCGACGAAAGACGCCAGGGCGACCGATCGTCGCCGTCGACGGCAACGTAGCCGTTGTAGGTCGAAAGGATCACCGCGGCGGGACGAGCGGCGACGATGCGCCGCAAAGTCGCGCGACGCCAGCTCGTGCACTCGTCGTACGCGCGCTTGAGCCGCGCGTTCATGAGCTCGGGGACGTCCGCCACCGGACAGCCCGGCTTGATCGTGGCGATGATCTTCCACCCGCGCTCGCGTCCGATCCGATCGATGGCGGGAAGCCAATGCTCGGCGTGCGAATCGCCCATGAGGAAGACGACCGTGGGTGACGCGCGGTCGCCGAACTCGCAGGGCGCGGTGGCATTCTCGAGGATCGAACCCCAGCAATCGTGCCGCATGCCGTCGTCACGCGCGGCAGCGATGGCGCGCTGCGCCGGCGTCGAGGCGCGCCGCGTCGCGACGCCCATCGACAGGAAGGCGACGAACAGCATCGCAGCGCTGGCGCCCAGGCCGAGTGCCATCGCGATGTGTGGACGGTCGCGATAGCGCTTCGTGGCGCGGAAGGGTCTTTCGATGAACCGCTCGGTCAGCACCGCGAGAGCGAGTGCGAAGAGCGACCAACCGAGCCGCCCCAGGGTGCCGATGTTCCAATCGAGCACGGCGCCGAGGCCGACGAGAGGCCAATGCCAGAGATACCACGAGTATGAGAGGCGACCGAACCAGCGGAGCATGCCGTTCGACAGTACCCGCGTGACGAGGCTTGTCGGCGCCCACGGTCCGGCGACCAGAAGGGCTGCTGTGCCGATCGCTGGTAGAGCGGCAGCGATGCCCGGATAGGGCGTGACTTCGCTGTAGGCGAGGGCCGACCAGACAATCACGCCGAGTCCCGCGCCTTGAAGCAGGCCCGCCCTGTGGCTCGAGAGCTCGCGATTGGAGAACGCGACCGCGGCGATACCGCCGATCGCAAACTCCCACACGCGCGTCGGCATTCCGAAGAAGGCCCACGGCTGGGCCGTCGACGTGATCCACAGCGAAGCGACGAACGAGACGAGGCCGGCGACGATCATCATCACCAGGAGGCGCTTGTTGGTCGGCTTCTCCTCGTGATCGCCGGTCCAGAGGCGGGCGACCACCAGAAAGAGCAGCGGCCATACGACGTAGAATTGCTCTTCGACGGCAAGCGACCAGGTGTGCAGAAACGGGTTTTCGGCCGACGCGTGATAGTTCACCGCGTTGCGGGCGAAGAGGACGTTGCCGTAGTGCAGCGCGACAGCGCGCGCGTCCGAGGCGATGGGCCGCTGGTCGATCGGCGCGTAGAAGAACAGCGCGATGGCGAGCGTCGCGAGGAGCACGACGATGAGCGCCGGCAGAAGTCGCTGGGCGCGGCGCGCGTAGAACGTGGTGAGATCGACGTCCCCGGACGCGGCGAGCTCACGCGCGAGGAGACCGGAGATCAGGTAGCCGGAGAGGACGAAGAAGACGTCCACGCCGATGAAGCCGCCCGCCATCCACCATACGCCGGCGTGGAACGCGACGACGAACAGGATCGCGATCCCACGCAGGCCTTCGATGTCGGCGCGGAACGCCGAACGCTCGGGGATTGGGTCGGGGGCCATTCTGGTGGTACGGAGATTGGCCCGTTGAAGTTACGTTGACCGGCGGTGGGGGATGGGCGGTGGGCGGTGGTGCCGCCTACTGATACTGGATGTACATCGGTCTGGGGTGCAGGGCGAGGACTTCGACCGGGGCCATCAGCCGGCTGCCGCCCTTCTTGTCGTTGCGATAGAAAAGCTTAAAGCCGGTGAATTGAACTGGATATTGGTAGACGTACCGGCGGTAGGACTCGCGCTTGAGGGATGGCGGACCCCAGCCGTCCATGTTGATGACAATCTGGACGCGTGGGTCGAGGGTGATGCGCTTGTAGCCGGTGAGCATGTCCCGAGTGAAGCGGTGCACGACGAGCACCTTGGGCGGGATGTGCTCCCGCTCGACAAGCCCGGCGAGCAGCGATGCGGCGAAGTTGACGTCGGCGGCGTCGAAGGTGCCGATGCGCGTTCCCGGCACGTGTCCTCGCTTCATGGAGAACTCGGGGTCGATGCCAAGGTGGACATCGGGGCGCTTGAGGAACGGGGTGAGGCGTGGAAGTTCTTCCTGCAGCGTTCCTTGTCCGACCTGGACGTCGAGAAAGAGCAGCGCACCCCTGGACTTTGCCCAGCCGTAGACGCGCTCGATGAGCGCGCTGTCCATGCGCATGCGATACTTCCCCGCCGTGCCGGGCGAACCTTGGGCGACAACGGCGATGAGATGGAGCGCCGGCTGGACCGGCGTCGCCGAATCCGCCGAGGCCCAGGCCGCGACCTCGCGATCGAGCTTGGCAAGCATGTCGTCCGGAGGCAGCTCGCCGAGAATGCCCATCTTCTTCGAGAGCGGATTGCCGTAGAACGCGACGATCCGCTTGTTCGGCAGGATCGAGCCGGCCATTGGATCGGGCCCAGCGACCGGCCAGGTCGGAGGTGGCGGTTCAGCCTTGGGCTTCTTCGCTACCTTCGGCGCGACCTTCCGTGGTGTTCCTTGTTGCTTCACGACCGGGGACTTGGCGCGCGCGGAATTTTGGGCCGTCACGGCTGACGGATGGCCGCCGAGCCCAGCCAGCGCCATAATCATCGTCGCGATCAGGCCGGCGTTACCGCGCGGAAGAGCCATCGGAAAAGGCATGCGAAGGAGTGGGTGGGTCTCACGTTCAAACGACATAAGCATGGGCTGGTCACAAAACTACGATCCACTGCACGGCCCGCTTTCGACGCTCGCCGCGGCCCTGCCACTGGTTGTCTTACTTGGACTCCTCGCGCTGCGACGAGTTCCAGCGTACGCCGCCGCGCTCGCCGGGTTGGCTGCGGCGCTCGCGATCGCAGTCGGGATCATCGGCATGCCGGGATCCATGGCGGGACGCGCGGCTCTGCTCGGAGCGGCGTACGGATTCCTTCCGATCGGTTGGATCGTACTCAACGTCATCTTCCTGTATAGGCTCACGGAGGAACGCGGCGTGTTCGTCACGCTGCAGCGAGCGATCATGGGCATCACCACCGATCGCCGGCTCCAACTGCTGCTGATCGCGTTCTGCTTCGGCGCGTTCTTCGAGGGCGCGGCGGGGTTCGGAACACCGGTCGCGGTCACCGGCGCGATGCTCATCGGACTGGGATTTCCGCCGCTCGAGGCGTCGGCGCTTTCGCTCATCGCGAACACGGCTCCCGTTGCCTTCGGCGCGCTCGGCACGCCGATCATCGCGCTACAGGGTGTGACGAGTCTCGACCTCGGCCATCTGAGCGCGATGATCGGGCGACAATTGCCCGTCTTTTCGCTGATCGTGCCGTTCTGGTTGATCGCCGCGTACTCGGGGCTACGCGGAGTTCGCGAGCTGTGGGCGCCGCTGTTGGTGGCAGGGGTGACATTCGCGGTGCCGCAGTATCTCGTGTCGAACTTCCACGGGCCGTGGTTGGTGGACATCATCGCGTCAGCGTGTTCGATGAGTTGTCTCGCATGGTTCCTCATCGCGACGCGCGGACGCGCGACGTCCCGAGCAGGCGGCGCGGCACCGGGTGTTGCCGAGCCGCACACGGAGATCGATGTGCCGGCACGCGCCGCGCCGTCGCTCCGAACGGCGATCACGCCGTGGGTCGTGCTGGTCGTGATCGTGTTCGCATGGGGAACGCCGCAGGTGAAAACGTTCCTGAACCACCTCTCCGCCCCGAGTTTTCCGATGCCGGGTTTGGACAAGCTGGTGTCGCGCGTGCCGCCGGTGGTGGGCAACGCGACTCCGGAAGGGGCCGTGTTCATCTTCAATTGGCTCTCGGCGACCGGCACGGCGATTCTGCTCGCGGCAATCGTCACCGGGTTTTTTCTTCGGTATTCGGTGTCGGATCTCGTGAAGCGGTATCTCACGACGTTCCGCGTGGTGTGGCGATCGCTTCTGACGATCTCGGCGATGCTGGCGCTCGGCTATACGAGCCGATATTCGGGCGAGGACGCGATTCTCGGTTTGGCATTCGCACACACGGGCGTGGCGTATCCCTTCTTCGCCGCGATGCTCGGTTGGCTCGGAGTGGCGCTGACGGGAAGCGACACGTCGTCCAACGTGCTGTTCGGAAGCCTACAGAAGATCACGGCGACACGACTGGGGCTCGACCCGGTGTTGATGGCGGCGGCGAACAGCTCTGGTGGCGTAATGGGGAAAATGATCGATGCCCAGAGCATCTGCGTCGCGAGCACGGCGACGGGTTGGACAGGGCATGAATGGAGAATTCTCCGATTTGTGTTCTTTCATAGCCTTGCGCTGGCGTCACTCGTCGGGATTCTGGTGCTGCTCCAGCAGTATGTGTTCACGGGGATGTTGATTCGGTAGGACGGCGATGGGCGATGGGCGATGGGCGACGGGCGATGGGCGACGGGCGATGGCGAGACGCGTGTTCGATCCATGTAAGCGATTGTTGAACGCGACCGGACAAAGTGTTCGCGTCGTCCCAAAAGCGGACACCTCAGACCGGCGAAAAAAACTCGGAGGTTGACGCAAGTAACTTCTGGCCAACTGCTTCCGTAGTGACCAGGGCAGGCACGGTCCTTCCTTATGGGACGGCAAACCCTCCTGGGGAATGAAGTGTCTGATGGGGTGAGCAGGTCAGTCGAGTCCTGGTTCTTCGGAAGTGTTTTATGAGCGCGTTGTCTGTCTTTGTCGATCGTTACGCGGATACCCTGGAGTTGCCCACCATCGGCACACTGGCGCCGGTGTCGGCAAACTGGGAACGCGAGCAGGTCGAAGAGCACCTCGGTGCGCAGTTTCAGATCGTTCGCGAGCTGGGCCGCGGCGGGATGGGCGTTGTCTTCCTGGCGCGTGACATCGCGCTGCACCGTTTGGTGGCGATCAAGGTGCTACGCTATGAGTTCACCGCGTCGGACGAGCATCGCGAGCGTTTCCGTCGTGAAGCGCGGATGACGGCCCGGCTCAGCCATCCGAACATCGTGCCGGTGCACAGCTTCGGCGAAGTGGACGACCTCGTCTACATCGTGATGAAGTACGTGCACGGCGAATCGCTCGCGGCCCGTGTCCGGCGCCAGGGAGCGCTGCCCGCCGACGAGGTGCGACGAATCCTGCGGGATCTCGCGTTGGCGCTCGACTCGGCGCACCGCGACGGCGTCATCCATCGCGACCTCAAGGCGGAGAACATTCTTCTCGAGCGCGACAGCGGCCGCGCGATGTTGACGGACTTCGGCGTGGCGCTGCTCCGATCGCTCGACCCGGTTCGTGCGGATGTGTCGCGCGCGTTCGGAACGCCGCACTACATGTCGCCGGAACAAGCGGCCGGTGAGCTCGACATCGATGGCCGGAGCGACATCTACTCGGCCGGCGTCCTCGGGTATTACATGCTATCGGGACGGCTTCCGTTCGACGCACCGACCTTCGAGTCGCTGGCGGCGCGGCACATCGCCGAGGCGCATGTTCCGGTGGCCGAGGCCGCGCCGGGGGCACCGGCGTCGCTATGCGACACGATCGAGCGATCGATGAACAAGGAGCGAGAGGAACGATGGCGTTCGGCCCGCGAGATGGCGGCGGAGCTCGAGGCCTCGGCACCGCCGAAGCGGCGATGGTTCCGCCGCGCGGCACGAGCGTCGATGGTGCGAAGCCGGGTCGCGGCGGAGTTGGCGTTGATCGCCGGGGTCATGCGCGCCGTGTTCAAATGGACGATGATCTAGGATCACCGCGAGCGTAACGCTCTCGGTGATCCGATCACGTTCAGGCGTCGGTCCATCCCGCGCTTCGCGCGCGCAACACCAACTCGACGCGATTGGCCACGCCAAGCTTCTTGTACACGTTGTACAAGTGGAGCTTGGCGGTGCCCTCCGAGATCCCGAGACGCGTCGCGACATCGCGGTTCTTGAGACCGCTGACGACGAGCGCTGTCAGCTCCATCTCGCGCGGTGTGAGGCCAAATGTCTCCGGCGACTGGCTCACGGCTCGCGGCGACGTAGACGCAGCGTCGCGCGGCCGGCCGATGAATTCCACCCACTCGGAACCGGAGTACACCAACCGCACGCAGTCGACGACGTGGCGCGGCGACAACTCCTTGAGCACGATGCCGCGCGCGCCCGCAGCACGCGCCGCGGCGACGTCGGACGCGTCGGCGTCGGCGGTCAGAACAACGACGGCGACGGGCGAGCGTTCCGAGGCGAGTGCCCTCAACACGCCGAATCCGTCGAGCTTGGGCATGTTGATGTCGAGCAGCAGTGCGTCGGGGCGATGGAGTCGCACGGCCTCGAGCGCCTCGACGCCGTTGACGCACGAGGCCACGACGCGCACGCCGGCCTCTTGTCGAAAGAGCTGGGTGAGCCCGGCGAGGACGATCGGATGATCATCGACGATGATGAGGTCGAGCATCAGGACAGAATCGCCGAGTGCAGTGGGATGCGAATGTCCAACTCGACGCCGGTCGGGGCGGAGCGGATGCCGAGTGTGCCCTGAAGGCGCTGAACGCGATCCTTGAGCAGGACAGGTCCGATTCGGCGTTCGATCAACGTTGCGTGATCGAACGTGCCGACGAAGGGAAAGCCCTTGCCGTTGTCCTCGATGGAGACGTGGAGCGCGTCGCCCGCACCTGTTACGGCGAGGCGCGCGCGCGTCGAGTGCCCGTGGCGCGCCGAGTTGCTGAGCGCCTCTTGAATCATCCGCGCGATTTGCAGCGAGGAGGACGGGCCGAGCACGACGGTCGGATCGACGTGCGTTTCGACGCGAAGTCCCCAGACGCGCTCGAAGCGCCGAGCCAGCTCGGCGATGAGCGTGGGAAGGTCCTCCGGCAGCCCGGTCGACGAAGCGGCGGCCTTCTGCTCGAGGATCGAGAAGCGGAGGTCACGCTGCTCGTCGTGGACGAGGGCGGCGGCTTCGTCGAGGATGCGGCGCGCGTCGGCTTGATCGGCCTCGATTGCCTTCTCCGCGCGCGCCAGCATGAGCGCCAGCCCGGTGAGCGACTGCAGGACTCCGTCGTGCAGATCGCGCCACACGCGACCGCGCTCTTCGCGCGCCGCGAGCTCGCGTGTTCGGCGCGCGAGCAGCCACATGTCGAGTGAGCCAGCGATCTGTCGAGCAAGCAACTCGGCGTGCAGGACGAGATCGGAAGGAATTCTTTCGAGGCCGAGAATCAACAAATGGCCCGAGAACGTGCGGCCTTGGGCGCGAACGCCAATGATCGAGCGCGGTGTCGGGGCAAGTGCGGTGAGTAGCTCACGCGACAACGGTGCCCCGCGCCACTTCACAAGTCCGGTGGCCGTGACGCGGGTGACGACGGACTCGCCGTCGCCCAAACGATCGCAGACGAATGACTCGTCAGGGTCGATGTGCTGCACGACGCCGCCGTCGGGCGCGACGTGAGACAGCGTGAGTTCGTCGTCGAGCACGGCGACATTCGTCCAGGGTTCTTCGCGGTCGGCCCATACGAGGGCGACGCGTGCTCCCTTGGCGAGATCGGCCGCGGTGCCGAGCAGGTCAAACAGCGCCGAGTGGAGGTCGGGCCAATCGCGGGGCGGCCACTGTGTTCGTCCGGCAAGACTGAGAAGCAGTCGATCGCGCTCTACGGACAGCACCGTGAGCGCCGCCGTGGACAGGACGAGCAGCAGCGTTCGAAGCACAACTCGATCGAGATCGCCGGCAGTGGACGACCCGCGAGAGAAGCCGATGGCGGTCGCAATGAAAAGCGCCAAGCAGATCGTGCCGGTGAGCAAGACGACACGAGGCGGCCGGCGAAGGCCGGCAGCGACGATCACGAAGACCAAAACGGCAACCGACCATGTGGACTGTCCGGGAAGCAGCAACAGCAGTGCGATCAAACCTGCGTCGGCCCCGACCTCGATCCGTACTAGCCCCGGCAACGGACGAAGGGCTCGCACGACCAGGCCGAGTTGAACGAGGGCCAGCGCCAGGTAGAGGCCCAGGCCGAACAACCTTGGTAGAGCGGCCGGATCGAATGACCCATCCAAAACTGCCGCAACGAGGAGAATCGACGCGATGACGACTCTCCCGCCAGCCACAAGGCGTTCGAGATTGGCGCGAAGGAGAAGAGCGGAAGTCGCTGCTGACGAACGACTTGGGCGTTCGTTGGGAGACAAAGCGGTTGCGCCTATAACGAAAGTTGTATGGTCGAGGTTGCTGAAAAACCCAAGATTCGCCGGCGTGTTCGAGGCGGGCAGCAAGCGCCTCACCCACCGGCAAGACGAAGGAGCCGGCGGGTTGGTCAGTCCAGTTTGGCCGCGCAGGATACACCTCGCGACAATGGCACCCCGGCCGCGAGGCCGGCTCGCAAAGCCACGGGTCTCTCGGAGACAGCCGGGCTACCGAAGGAGGGGTACGGTCGGCGGCGAGTCGACAACCCCAGCATGGAGCAGGACAATATGTTCACGCGTTACGCAGGCCTGGCGGTCGTAGCCAGTGTGCTGGCAGGGTGCAGCAACGAGCCCACCGCGCCCCTTCCTACCATGGCGCCGTCGTCGGGACCGGCGTACTCGGTGGCCAGCCCCAATACACCAGTTGGTTCGACGTTCACGGTCTATGTGGGCGGCTCGCTCACCTACCGTGGCACGGGTCCCTCGAACAACAACAAGGGCGAATGCCGTTCCCACTCCGACGGCACGACCGGTTGGTACTGGGTCCCGGGCAACAATCAGGCGGGCAACAGCAACGGTCGCGGCGGCGGAGCCTCGGGCGGCGACCAAGAAGTCGGTCCCAACCACGCACAGTGCGCGAGCGTCGGCGGCGGCTATTCCGTAACGGTCTCGTTCAGCGACATCGCGACGTACGTGAAATCGCCGAGCGGCAACTTCGAGCTGAACTTCAATACGTACTGCGTGCCGAACGCCGATCCGAGCCTTCCGCCGACGTGCTACTCGCGGAACGTGCACTATAAGGTCGGCACGAACTGGACGACGGGGACCGGCGTGCTGCACGGCGTCGGTGTACGAAGCGACACGCACGCGACGTCCAATTGGAGCATCGATCTCTCACAGATCAACTCGTCGTCGAACCTGATCGACGATCCGCCGCGCAAGCTGTACCTCACGGCGCACTGCGACGACGGTACCTATCCGGACAGTCCAGCGACGGTCAGCTGGTGAGGTAGGGCGCTAGTAGGCGCGCTTCGTAATACCGACTGAAATGCGTTGACACTTCAGAGAGGGAGTGAATGCGCGGCACGCAATACGGCCCCGGCGATGTTGCCGGGGTCGTGTTGTTTTTGCCGCGCCGGCATATAGCCCCTGGGGGTATTAGCTTTGGCTTTATGACCGAGCACGAGACGATCACGATTCCGGTGAACGGCATGACGTGCGCCGCCTGTCAGGCGCGTGTTCAGCGCGCCCTGACCAAGGCTCCGGGCGTCGATTCCGCGTCGGTCAACCTGATGACCAATACGGCGACCGTCGATTATGACGCCGGAGTGACCTCGCCGGAGAACTTGGTGGAGCAGATTCGCGCGACGGGATATGGCGCCGAGCTGCCCAGCGAAGATCGGAGCGCGATCGAGAATCAACTGGCACTGGACGAGGAGCGAGAGCGCGAATTCAGCACGTTGCGCTCCCGCGCGATCGTCGCGTTCGTCGTCGGCGGGTTGACGATGCTTGCCCCGTTCGCGTTCGGCGTTCCGATGATGCTGATGACCGACAGGGCACCGGCGTCGTGGTGGATTCTGCTCGCGGCGACCGCCGGCGTGATGGCGTGGGCGGGCCGCGACTTCTATACGCGCGCCTGGAGCGCGGCGCGACACGGTTCCGCCAACATGAACACGCTCGTGGCGGTGGGAACCAGCGCGGCGTTTCTCTTTTCTGTGGTCGCGACGGCCGCGCCGGGCGTGCTGATGCGCGCCGCCGTCACGCCGCAGCTGTATTTCGAGGCGGTCACGCTCATCATCGCATTCGTGCTGGCCGGCCGCGCGCTCGAGGCGCGAGCGAAACGGCAAACGTCACGGGCGATCCGACAGTTGATCGACCTCCAGCCGGCGCGGGCACACATCCTTCGCGACGATCAGGAGATCGAGGTCGACGTGCAAGCGGTGCGGCCGGGTGATGTCGTCGTGGTTCGACCGGGCGAGCGCATACCGGTGGATGCGTCGGTAGTTTCGGGCGAAAGCGCGGTCGACGAATCGATGCTCACCGGTGAATCGATGCCCGTGACGAAGCGCGCCGGCGATCGAGTGTTCGGTGGAACGGTGAACCGCACGGGCGCATTTCAGGCGCGGGCCACAACGCTCGGCGAGGGGAGCGCGCTCGCGCGCATCGTTCGATTGATGCGCGAAGCCCAGGCGTCGCGCGCGCCGATTCAGAATCTTGCTGACCGCGTGAGTGCCGTGTTCGTGCCGACGGTCATGGCAATCGCACTGGCCACGCTTGTCGTGTGGCTCCTCATCGGAGGACGGGCACACGTGGGCCAGGCGATCGCGGCGGCGGTGTCGGTTCTGATCATTGCTTGCCCGTGCGCAATGGGGCTGGCCGTACCTACGGCAGTCATGGTGGCGACGGGAAAAGGCGCGGAGCTTGGTCTGCTCATCAAGGGCGGCGAAGCGCTGGAGCGCGCCGGACACGTCGACACCGTGATTCTCGACAAGACGGGAACCGTGACGACGGGTCGGCCGGTGGTCACGGACGTCGTGCCGACCGCCGGTATCGATGACAAAGCGCTCATCGCGGTCGCGGCGGCGGCGGAGCGTTCTTCGGAGCATCCGATTGGGCAAGCGATCGCGAGGCGCGCCACCGAAGCCGGCGTCATGTTGCCGAGTGTGGACGGATT
>Ga0070679_100001990_pt1 | contig 18349 bp, 15 predicted proteins | sample KBSC63BmetaG_FD_65652 | JGI IMG/M metagenome (GOLD analysis project Ga0070679, IMG submission 65652) | Corn rhizosphere microbial communities from Kellogg Biological Station, Michigan, USA - KBS C6-3B metaG | ecosystem: Host-associated > Plants > Roots > Rhizosphere | place: USA: Michigan... | reverse complement strand
CGCGAGCAGCGGGCGCTCGAAGCTCGCGCGCAGGGTAGTGGCGCTCAACCCGCCGCCGTACAGCCGATGGTAGCGTTCCGCGCCACTCAGCCGGAGTCCCCAGCGCGTGAGTCCGGCGGTCGCGATGTACTGCGTGCTCGTGCGCACGGTATCCGCGGAATCTGTCGGAATCGTCTCGAGCGCGGTGAAGGGAGAATTCTCGTCGAACTTCGAGTGTGCGACCATCGCCTGCACCCACGCTCCGCTGTCGGGATTGCCGTAGCCACCGCGAAAGTACATGTCGGCGCGAGTGCGATCCTGCTCCGGTATCCCGGGCTCGAGCAGCGCGTTCCCGAGGTCCTGCTGCCGGAAGTCGCGCGTCCGGTTGGCGTGCATGAGATAACCGTCCAGGCTCCACTTCCTGTTCGCCCAGCCGAGCCTCGCGAACAACCCGAGCTCGTTTCCGCCGCCCACCGCGTTGTCCGACGACGTGCCGTAGCTCTGCCCGCCCACCTGCAGGACCTCGCCGTGCTTGTAACGCTTGCCGAAGAAGGCGCGGTAGAGATTCGTGCGCTGGTCGCCGGTGAGCACGTCGATGCGCGTGGACGTCGTGGTGCGATCCACCGTCCAGCTGCGGCAGTAGACGCGAATCTCGTCGGCGCCGCGCTCCACCGTCACCTGCTCGAGGCTCCAGAGCTGGAGCTCGGCGAGGTCGATCGCGCCACCGGCGCGCGGGTCGAGATTGTCGAGCTCCATCCCGTCGAGAAAAATCCGGACGCGCGCGGGGTTGCCGGCGTACGCGCCGAATTGTGGCGAGGCGATCGATCCCGAGGTGAGCGTCGTCATCCCCGGGATGAGATCGAGCAGCTGCGTGAGCGTGAGCGCGCCCGAGGCGAACATCTCGTCACGGTCCCACGTGTACTGCTCGCCGACGCCGAGCACCGGCGGCAGCTCGGCGTGCGCGATGGGCGCCTTGATCGTGTCCTTCGGAATCTTCGTGGTGGTGTCGCCCGGATGCAGTCCGATCACCGTGACGCTGTCGGTGTCGGCCGGGGCGCGCAGGCTGTCCGTTGGCGCGTGCGTCGTGTCCGCGCGAGCGCTGGAGTCGGCGCGCGCCGTGGTGTCCCTGGGCACCGCCTGCGCGCCCGCGCGCGCCGCGACAGCCAAACCGATGAGCGCCCCCATCGCACAACCGCGCCGGAGCGCGGCGATGGAGGTCAGTGTGCCCTCCCCCGTACGAAATCGACGAAGAGTCCCACCGGGGTGCCCGTGGGTCCCTTGGGGATGTAGCCCAGATCCGTGGCCGAATACGCGGTGCCCGCGACGTCGAGGTGCACCCACGGAAAGCTCTCGGCGAACTCCTTGAGGAACATCGCCGCGGAGATCGCGCCAGCCGCGCGGCCGCCCGTGTTCTTGATGTCGGCGGCGTCGGTGAGGATGAGCTCCTTGTAGTCGTCGAACATCGGCAGCTGCCATCCCGTATCGCCCGACGACTTCCCCGCCGCGATCACCTCATCCACGAGCGACTGGTCGTTTCCGAAGACGCCGCTCGCGGTGTGCCCCAGCGCGACCACGCACGCGCCGGTGAGCGTGGCCGCATCGATCACCGCGGCGGGATCGTAGCGACGCGCGTACGACAGCACGTCGGCGAGCACGAGCCGTCCCTCCGCGTCGGTGTTCACGATCTCGATCCACTTGCCGAGATGGCTCTGCACCACGTCGCCGGGCTTCATCGCGTCGCCCGACGGCATGTTCGTCGTGCTGCCCACCAGGCCGACGACGTTCACCGGCAGGTCGAGCGCGCCGATGACGTCCATGGCGCCCAGCACGCCCGCGGCGCCACACATGTCGAACTTCATCTCCTCCATGCCCTGAGCGGGCTTGATGGAGATGCCGCCCGAATCGAAGCAGAGTCCCTTCCCGACGAGCACCACCGGCTTGCTCCCCGCCGGTCCCTTGCGATGCTCGAGCGCGATCAGCTTGGGATCCTGCTCCGTTCCCTGCGCCACCGCGAGGAACGATCCCATCTTCTCGGCTTCCATCTCCTCGCGGCCGAGCACATCCACGCGCATCCCGCGCCGTGCCGCGATGTCGCGCGCGGTGGCGGCGAGGAACTCGGGGGTGCACACGTTGCCGGGGAGCATCGCGAGCTGGCGGGCGAGATTCGTCCCCGCTCCGATCGCCGCGCCGAGCGCGATCGCCTTCGCGGCGCGCCCCTCGTCGGCCACCAGAATCTGCGCGCTCTCGAGCGTGGGACGCCTCTCGTCTTCCGGCGGCGCGCTGCGCGTGGTGGTGTACTCCCAGCTGCCGAGCGCGAGCCCTGCCGCTACGGCCTCGAGCGCCGCGTCGCTCTGCTCTTCCGCGAACCAGGCGAGCGAGGGCGCTCCGATCTTGCGCGCCTGTCGCGCGCCGAGACTGGCCGCGCGCCGCAGCGCCGCCCTCATGTTGTCGGGCTTTCCGAGCCCGACGAGCAGTATCCGCTGCGGGCCCTTCGCCCCGCCGGCGAGATGCAGCGTCTCGTCGCGTGCGCCTCGAAAATCCTTGCGATCGAGAGATCGCTCGAGCGACCCGCCGAGCGCGGAGTCGAGCGCGACGAGCGCGCTCGGGAGCGGGGCGCCGGAGGCTAGCGCCAGTAGCAGCAAGGGCGCGTCCGCCGATTCGGGCTGAGCGCGCCGCGCGGTAACGCGGAATTCCATCGAGAGAGCTCCGAACGAAGTGCCCAAGGCGGGACTCGAACCCGCATGGCCCGAAAGCCACTGCATTTTGAGTGCAGCGCGTCTACCAATTCCGCCACTCGGGCGAGCGTTGTGGTGCGAGGACTTACGGCAATTCTCCCCCGCCGTCCATACGAGGCCCCGCGGCCCGTAAGGTTAGCACGGGTGAACGCGTTCGTCCACGCCGCGCCCGCTTCGCAACGCTGGCCCGGCTACCGCCCGCTCGACAGCGCCCGCGTGATCGCCGCCTTCACCGTCACCCGCGTCTCGCTGGCGATCGCATGCTCGAGCGTCGACTTGCCGGCCGTGCCACCGATGCGACCGAGCGTGGTGGCGGCCGCGCTCGCGAAGATGGGATCGCCATCGCTCAGATACTTGCTCGCGACAGCGATTCCGCGCGCCTTGTCCGGCCATTGCGCGAGGAGCGCGAGCGCGACGGTTCGCACGTTCCGCGGCTCCTTCACATCGGTCATGGCTTCGAGCGCGTCGAGCCCCGCCGCGTCGGGCTTCCGCAGCAGACGATGCGCCGCGGCCACCCGCACCTCGAGTGAGCCACCGTGCGCCGTGCGATCCACGAGCAGCGCCGTGCCCTGCGGCGCGATGGCCGGATCGTACACGCCGATCGCCGCCTCCTGCGCCGCGAAGCTGGGATCGGTGGTGATCATCGCGACCGCCCTTTGCTGCACCGCCGCGGAGTCCGCGGCCGCCAGCGCACCGATCGCCGCGCCGCGCACGAGGCCCGATGGATCGCCGAGCGAGGCCTGCGCGATGTCGCGGCTCGCAACCGCGTCGTGCGTTCCGATCTGTCGCAGCGCCACCGCCCGCAGCTCCGGCACGCGCTCGTTGAGCGCGACGAATCGCCGCGTGTCGCGCGCGGCAGCGGAGCTCGAGCTGTCGAGCGCCGCGAGCGCCCACCAGCGCGCCGCGAAATCGAGGTCGTGCTTCGCGAGCTCGCTCAGCTCCTCGGGCGTCTGATCCGTGCTCACAGTGCCGAGGAGCCAACCGCCCTCGTCGAAGCGGAAGGTGACGGGCGCGCCCGGCAGATGGATGGCGAACTGCTGGTCCTGCTTCGTCACCATGATCTCGTGGCGCACCACGGAATCACGGGTGATGACCCGAACCGTCGATGGAAACCGGAAGAATGGATGCGTCGCGTCGATCTTCTGCGTCTGCCGCACGGTGACCGTGAGCGTTTTGGCGCCGGGATTCCAGGCGCGCGTCACGCGAACCTTCGGATAGCCGATGCCGTACGCCCACTGATCGAAGAACCAATCGAGGTCGCGTCCCGATGCTTTCTCCATCGCGATCGCGAAATCCTTCGTCTCGACGGGCTTGTAGGCGTTGTCGACGAGAAAGCGATGCATGCCGGCCCAGAACACCTTGTCGCCGAGGAGGCGGCGCAGCTGGTGCGCGAGCTGCGAGCCCTTGGGATAGATGTGGCCCGAGAAGAACAGCGAGATGGGATCGCGACCGTGGCTGTCGCCGTACACGAGCGGACGTTCCTGAACGAGGTCCGCCGCCATCGCCACCTGCTGCTGCTGAATCCAGTTGAGCTGCGCGGCATCCCAGCCGCGACTCTTCTCCTCCTCCACCGATTCCATGTAGGTGGTGAGACCCTCGTTCAGCCAGGCGTGTGCCCACGTCGCGGTGGTGGTGAGGTCGCCGAACCACTGGTGCGCGAGCTCGTGCGCGTCGAGCCCGCGCCCATTCCTCTCCGGCTCGCCGCCCGCGGCGTGCAGCGCGAGATCGGTTTGCGTGGTGGCGGAGACGTTCTCCATGCCGCCGTACGTGAAATCGGGAATGATCGACTGGCTGTACTTCGCCCACGGAAAGTTGACGCCGAGCACGTCGCTGTAGATCTCGATCATCGACGGCGTCTCGCCGAAGGTGCGCCAGCCGGCGTCGAGCGTATCGGGTGCCACCCAGTATTCAACGGGCACGCCGCGCCAGCTGTCGCGCAGCACGGTGAAGTGGCCGGCGACGATGGAATACAGATACGTCGATGCGGGCTTCTCCTGGGACCAGTGCCAGATCTTCTTCGCGCCGCCAGCCGAGTCGGTGACGGCGACGAGGCGGCCGTTCGACAACACGCTGACGCCGGAGTCGGCGGTGACGAACGTCTCCCATGTGGTCTTGTCGTTGGGCGCGTTGTACGTGGGCACCCACGACGGCGTCTCGATCGCCTCGCCCTGGGTCCACATCACGCGCCGCCGCGGCACGAAGTACATCCCGCGCTCGGGCTTGCCGTGATAGCGAAGCGAGAAGACGACGGTGTCGCCGACGCGCGCTCGTTTCGCCAGGTGCACCGTCACGCTCGAGGTGTCGGAGGTGAACGCGAGCTTCCTCCCGCCCGCATCCGATGCAGCGTCGATCGTGAGGTTGGACGCGTCGAGCCGAATCGTGTCGGTTGGCTGCGCTGTGACGACGAGTCGCGTCTCGACGTCGCCGGCCATGCTGCGCTTGTCGAGATCGTAGCTGATCGCGATGCGCTGGTGCAGCAGGTCGAACACGCGAGTGCGGACGGGCCACGCGCGCGGCGGCGTGTACGCGCCGATGCGGCCGGCGGTGCGCACGGCCTGCGCGCCTGCCGCGGCATACGGAGCGAGCGCCGGGACTGCGATGAGTGCGAGCAACCGACGACAGAAAGTGATCATGACGAGAAGAGAGAAGTGGAATGCCGCGCTGGACAATGCGATAGTGGACGCGCGATCCGTGGAACGTTGCAGCAGACACACGGGCGCACAATCGGTGCGCAAAAAAAAAGCACCGGACCAGTGCCGCGTCCGGTGATCCTACCTTTCGGCTCCGAGGGCCGACCATGTTTTGTCCCGCTTCATTCCCGCCGGATGTCGAGGCTCTGGCCTTCCGCGCACGAGAAGAGCGGGCCAACCGACAGCGGGTAGCGGTATACGGCGCTGAAGCAGGACTCGTTGTTCGCGCTCTCACCGTACGTCATCGTGCTGCCGGAGTTATTGATGTAGGAGCACACCGTCCTGAGATTGGCGCCCGCGGGGTTGGCGAAGGGAGTCGCGAGCAGCGTATAGCCGTTGTGTGCCCAGTCGAAGTCCTGATCGAAGATGGTCAGGGAGTCGGTATCGACTACGGATATCACCGCTTGATGCACCGCGCGCGATCGCATCATCGGGAGGATCGCGAGCAGGTGTGTATTTCCGGCAGCGCACTGCCCCGTCGCGGTGTGCTGCTGCCCGTCGCTCGGGATGTTGATCAGGAACGTGCCCGCCAGCGACATGTCGATCGGCGTGGTGACGTCGGTTGCGGTGCCGATGCGGGCTTCGACGCCCAGGGAATCGGTGGCGCTCGCGCCGGTCGTGTTCACGAGGTGGATGTTGAGCAGAAGCGTTTGACCCGCCAGCACGTGCACACCGAAGCCCGCCGGAAATTCGATGGTAGTCGTGCCGCGGCTCGCGGCATAAATGAGCTCCGCGCCGAGCGAGCCGGCACCACAATCGAATGGACCGTCGATTACGTTCCCGGTCGCCACGGTGAGAAGGACTTCGTTCGGCACGTCCGACTGGGACGCGATACGAAAGCCGGTGAAATACCCATCACTCGTCGCGTGCACGCCGACGCACTTGTACCCCTCCGTCGCACCAGGCATGGTCCACGCACGACCGGCGACGACGGTCCACTGGTCCTGCGGGGGAGGCGGCGGACTGGTCGAGTCACCCCCCTTGCAGCCCGCCATCGCGATCCCGATCGCGACGAGCGCGAGCTCGAGACGCACGAGTGTGCGAGCGTAGTTGGCGCGGCAGAGCGTCATCGTGTCGACTCCGGAAACGGGACGGGCGGACATCCGATTGCACACGCCGGCGCACAGCGTTCACGCCGATAGAGCGGTCCGTATGGATGCTATCGGATTCGAGTCGTCGAACGCGACAGCGAGCGACCAATCGCGCACGGTCCTGCCCCGAATCAGCCCGTCGTGTCCCCCATGCGCCGAAGCTGGCGCAGGCGGCGCCGCTCGGCGGGCGAGAGCCGCTGCTCCTGATTCTGCTGGCGCAGCTGCTCCACCTTCTTCCGCAGCCGCTCCTGGAGCGTCGCGTACTTCGCGCGCTGCACCGGCGTCAGAAAGCGCGCGAGGTCGTGCTGCTCCCGCACGAACACGTCGAGCCGCTGGCGCTGGACGTTCACCAGCACGTCGAGCATGCGCGAGACCTCGTCTTCGTTCGCGAGGGAGTCGCGCAGCACCTCGGCGCGAATGCTCTGCCGCGCTTCGCGATCGCGCTGGTTGAGCGCACGCCGCTCGCCCTCGTACTTGCGATTGACCTCGATGAGCTGGCGCATTTGCTCGTCTGACGCGCCGAGCGTGCGCTGCACGACCTGAAGTACGCGGCGCTGCAGCTGCTGAACGGCGGGACGCGGGCCAGCATCCTGTTGCGCGCGCGCGCGCGCGGTCGCCACGCACGCGAGCGCGAGTGCGACGAACATGGCACGCATCATTTCCCTCCCGAGAGATCATCGAGCGACGCGCCGAGCGGGTCGATTCCCGCCGCGGGATCGACGCCGGGGACGCCAGACAGCGTGTCGAGCGAAGCGGCAAGCGCCCGAACGTCGGCATCCGACAGGTCGGCGAGGCTGCCGATCACGTCGGCGTCCTCGTCGCCAGACGGGGCGGCCGCGTGCGGTGCACCGCGCCTGGGCACCGCAGCGATTTGCGCCGGAGCCTGCGGCGGCGCAACGCGCGGCGGGGCGACGATCGGCGCGGTGGTGGGCGCGGTCGGCGCCGGTGCGACGGCGACGTCCGGCGCGCTTGCGTGCCGCGTGGCCACCGCGTAGCCGATCCCGCCGGCGGCCAGCAGCGCCGCCGCCGCGATCGCCACGCGCCACGGCGCGCGCCGACCGGCGCGCCACGGCGTGCGCGTCGTGCGCGTCGTGCGCGCATTCACCGCCGCGGCGATGCGCTGCACGTCCACGCGCGGCGCCGGCTCGAGTGCTACGCGCAGCGAGCGCAATAGCGCGAGCTCCTCCGCGCACTCCGCGCACGATGCCGCGTGCGCCTCCACCGCCCGACGCGTTTCGGCGTCGAGCGTCCCGTGCATCAGCTCGGGCAGCAGATCGCGCAGCTCTCCATCGGTGCAGTCACTCATCGATCGTCTCCCTGATGGCGCGCATCGCGTTGTGATAGTGCACGCGCGCGGCGCCTTCCGTGCTTCCCACCGCGAGTGCGATCTCCCTGTACGACATCCCTTCCGTCACACGCAGCGTGAAGATCGACCGCTGCATCGGCGACAGCTGCTCCACCGCTCGTCGCAATCGCTCCCCCGACTCCGCCGCCACCGCATCCTCCAGCGCATCCGATGACGTTGCGACGTCGTCATCGTGAATCTCGACCTGCACGCGCGCCCGCTTTCGCCCCCGCTGCCGGTCCCGAACGAGATTCCGCGCGATCGTGAGCAGCCATGTGCGAAAGGTGCTCTCGCCGCGAAAGGAATCCAGGGACCCGAACGCACGCACGTACGTGTCCTGCACCACCTCTTCCACCTCGTCCCGCTCGCCCAGGCTCGCGACGAACCGCGCGATGTGCTGCGCGTGGCGCTCCACGAGCGCGCTCGCCGCCCGCTCGTCTCCGTTCCGCCATCGCGCGATGAGCGCGGCATCGTCCGGTGCGTGCTCGCTCGGGTGATGGTCAGTCATTCGGTCACGAAATGAGACGGCTGGGTGGGCAAAACGTTAAGGCGGTGGCAAGGGGTGCGCGGGCGCCCTCGGGGCATCAACTTAGACGAATGGTTCTTCGACACCGCCACCGGTCCCTTCTCATCCTCTCGCCCTCGCTCCCCACCTCATGACCGACGCCGTCATCGTCGACGCTGTACGCACCCCCATCGGCAGGCACGGGGGCGCCCTGGCCCGCGTGCGGCCCGACGACCTCGCCGCCGTGCCGCTGCGCGCCCTGCTCGCGCGTACGGGCATCGATCCCGCCTCCGTCGACGACGTGATCCTCGGCTGCAGCAACCAGGCGGGCGAGGACAACCGCAACGTCGCACGCATGGCGCTCCTGCTGGCCGGAATTCCAATCTCCGTGCCGGGACAGACGGTGAATCGGCTGTGCGGCTCCGGGCTCCAGGCGATCGCGAGCGCGGCGCAGGCGATTCGCGCCGGCGAGGGTGAGTGCTTTCTCGCCGGCGGCGTCGAGAGCATGACGCGTGCGCCGTGGGTGACGCTCAAGCCCGACGCGGCATTCCCGCGCGGTGCGCCCGCGGTGGCCGACACGACGCTGGGGTGGCGATTCACCAACGCGCAGATGCCGGCCGAATGGACGATCTCGATGGGCGAGACCGCCGAGGTGGTCGCGACGCGATGCGGCGTATCGCGAGAGGACCAGGATGCGTTCGCGGCGGAGAGCCAGCGCCGTACGGCGCAGGCGGTGGCCGCGGGACGGTTCGCCGATGAGATCGTGCCGGTGACCGTCGCCGGCGCCAAGGGCAGCACGATCGTCGACAGGGACGAACATCCGCGCCCCGATGCGACGATCGAGAAGCTGCGCGCGATGAAGCCGGCGTTCGCGTCGGGGGGCAGCGTGACCGCGGGATCCTCGAGCGGCATCAACGACGGGGCGAGCGCGGTGCTGGTGATGTCGCGTGAGCGAGCCGCGGCGAGCGGGCAGCGCGCAATCGCGCGGGTGGTGTCGAGCGCCGTGGCCGGCGTGTCGCCCGAGGTCATGGGGCTCGGGCCGATTCCGGCGACGCGACTCGCGCTCTCGCGCGCCGGGCTTCGCATGGACGACATCGACCTCGTGGAGCTCAACGAGGCGTTCGCGTCGCAGGCCATCGCGTGCATGCGCGAGCTCGGCGCCGATCCCGCGCGCGTGAACGTGAACGGCGGCGCGATCGCGCTCGGGCATCCGCTGGGCGCGTCCGGCGCGCGGATCGTGACGACGCTCGTGCACGAGATGCGGCGGCGCGAGTCGCGCTACGGGCTCGCGACGATGTGCATCGGCGTGGGACAGGGGATCGCGATGATCGTGGAGCGCATCGCCGAATGACGGCGCGCGCACGGCCGCTGCTGATCGGGCATCGCGGCGCGCCGCGCGAACGCCCCGAGAACACGCTTCCCTCCTTTCTTCGGGCGCTCGAGCTCCAGGCCGACGGCATCGAGCTGGACGTGCACTGCACGAAGGATCGCGTGGTGGTGGTGCACCACGACGAGATTCCGCGCGCGACGCCGCCATCGGGACGGCTCGCGCGCCGCCGGATCGACGAGCTCACCTTCGACGAGCTGCAGGGTTTCTCGGTGCGCGGGCTCGCGCTCATCTCGACGCTCACCGAGGCGCTCGCCGTGATCAAGGGGCGCGCCGACGTGTTCATCGAGCTGAAGGCCGCCGCCATCGAGCGCGAGGTGGTGGACGCCGTGCGGCGGTCGCCGGCGCCCGAGCGATGCGCGCTCCACAGCTTCGACCACGCGCAGGTGGCGCGCGCGCGAGCGCTGGCGCCGGAGCTGCGCGGCGGAATCCTGTTCGATCGCGCGGTGCAGGATCCGGTGGCCGCGATGCGCGCAGCAGACGCGCTCGACGTCTGGCCCAGCCGCGAGCACGTCAACGAGTCGCTGGTGGAGTCCGTACACGGAGCGGGTGGGCGCGTGATCCCGTGGACGGTGAACACGAGCGAGCGAGCGGTGGAGCTGGCCGCACTCGGCGTCGATGCACTGTGCACGGACTTCATCCCCGTGCTGCGTGCGGCGCTCACCGCGGGAGAAGCGCGCTAGCGTCTGGCGTCACCCCGGTGTCGGGTCTACGTTCCACCGGACCAATCGTTTTTCACGTCAAGAGGAGGCACGTCCAGCAATGCGCATTGTTGTCGCACTCGCGGCGGCGATCACCGCGTTCGCATGCGCGCCGGCGAAGGCAAGCCAGGCGCCCGCGCCGAAAGTGGCAGCGACCGGAGACACCACCCATCAAAAGGACACGGCGACGACGGCTGGAGCGGGAGCGCTCTCGCTGCCGAACGCCGATCCGTATCCGAGCACGTACAAACCCTTCCCGTCCAAGACGACGGTGATCAAGAACGTCACCATCCTCACCGCGGCGGGCCCGCGCATCACCGGCGGCTCGATTCTGCTGCAGGATGGAAAGATCGCCGCGGTGGGCGCCACGGTGAACGCGCCGGCGGACGCGGTGGTCATCGACGGCACCGGCAAGTTCGTCACCCCCGGCATCATCGACGTGCATTCGCACATCGGCGACTACCCCGCGCCGGGCGTGGAGGCGAACTCGGACGGCAACGAGATGGTGCGCCCCGTGACGGCGTACGTGTGGGCCGAGCATTCGGTGTGGCCGCAGGATCCGCAGTTTCCGCGGCAGCTCGCGGGCGGCGTCACCACCGCGCAGATCCTTCCCGGGTCCGCGAATCTCTTCGGCGGACGCAGCGCCATCGTCAAGATCGTGCCGTCGCGCACCGTGCAGGGGATGAAATTCCCCGGCGCCAAGTACGGGCTCAAGATGGCGTGCGGCGAGAATCCGAAGCGCGTGTACGGCAACAAGGGTGGGCCGCAGACGCGGATGGGCAACATGGCCGGCTACCGCACGGCGTGGATCGAAGCCGAGCAGTATCGCCGGAAATGGGACAAGTGGCTCAAGGACAGGAAGGGCGATCCGCCGGCGCGCGATCTCAATCTCGAGACGCTGGCCGAGGTGCTGCGCGGCAACATCCTCGTGCAGATGCACTGCTATCGCGCCGATGAAATGGCGCAAGTCATCGACATGTCGCACGAATTCGGCTACAAGGTTCGCGCGTTCCACCATGGAGTGGAGGCGTACAAGATCGCCGACCTGCTGGCGAAGGAAGGGATCGGGGCCGCCGTGTGGGCCGACTGGGGCGGATTCAAGATGGAGGCGAACGACGCCGTGCGCGCCAATCTCGCGCTCCTGAGCAAGGCCGGCGTGCGCGCGATGATTCATTCGGACGATGCGTCGGGCACGCAGCGTCTCACTCAGGAGGTTGCGAAGGCCATGGAAGCAGGCAAGGAGATCGGCATCGACGTGAGCGAGGATGATGCGATCAAGTGGCTCACGATCAATCCGGCGTGGGCGCTCGATCTCGATTCGAAGATCGGCTCGATCGAAACGGGAAAGGACGCCGATGTCGTGCTCTGGTCGGGCGATCCATTCAGCGTGTACACGCGCACGGACAAGGTGTGGATCGACGGGGCGCTGCTCTACGACCGCGACGACGCGAAGGGACAGTGGCGCACGGACTTCGATCTCGGGTACGTGCCGTTCGCCGGAGGTGCCAAGTGAATCCGATGACACGGCAGGTTCGCCAGGTGCTCGTGCTCGCCGCGGCGTGCGCGTTCGCACTCCCCGCCGGCGCGCAGACCATCGCGATCACCGGAGGCAAGGTGTATCCCGTGAGCGGGCCGGCGATCGAGAACGGCACGGTGCTCATTCGCGACGGCAAGATCGTGGCGGTGGGCAAGGACGTCGCGATCCCGAGCGATGCGCAGAAGGTGGATGCCACCGGCAAGTGGGTGACGCCGGGTCTCGTGAACTCGTACACGAATCTCGGATTCGGCGACGTCGGCTTCAGCGCCGGACCGCGCGAGCTGCGCGCGAAGCGCGGCGACGGCATCGCGTCGGGCTTCGCGTCGTGGGAGGGCTACAACACGCAGTCGGTGCACATCGCATCGACCCGCGAGGGCGGAGTCACGAGCGTGCTCGCGTCTCCCGCCGGCGGGCTGATCTCCGGCCAGGCCGCGATCGTCGATCTCACCGGCGCGATCGCGCTGCCGGATGTGCTGGTGAAGGCGCCGGCGACGATGGTCTCGCAGATCGACGACAACCAGAGCGCCGAAGTCGGTGCGAAGGGCGAGCTGTTCGGACGGCTGCGCGACCTGATCGAGGACACGAAGGCGTACGAGCATCGCAAGGCGGACTACGAGCGCGCGCAGACGCGCGACTTCGTCGCGTCGCGTCGCGACCTCGAGGCGATGATCCCCGTGGTCGAGGGACGCGAGCCGCTCACGATCGAGGCCGAACAGGCGAGCGACATCGAGGGCGCGCTCTCGCTGGCGAAGGAGTACGGGCTCAAGATCGTGATCGCGGGCGGCACCGAGGCGTGGAAGGTGGCCGACAAGCTCGCGGCGGCCAAGGTGCCGGTGCTCGCCGGCGCGATGAACAACATCCCGCTCTCGTTCTCCATGCTCGGCGCTCGCCAGGAAAATCTGGCGATGCTCCGCAAGGCCGGCGTCGAGGTAGGAATCATCGGGAATGCCGGCGGCGGAGACGAGGAGCTGTTCAACGTCCGCAACGTGCGCTTCGAGGCCGGCAACGCGGTGGCGTACGGCATGAGCTGGGACGACGCGCTGCGTGGCATCACGCTCGGCCCCGCCGAGATATACGGCGTGTCCGACAAGATCGGATCGCTCCGGCCCGGCCGCGAAGCGAACGTCGTGATCTGGAGCGGCGACCCATTCGAGTTCTCGACGCGCGCGGAGGCGGTGTTCATCCGCGGCAAGAAGCTCGACGCGCCGTCGCGTCAGGACATGCTGGAGAACAGGTACAAGACGCTGCCGCCGAACTACGGATCCCCTGAGTAGGTAGTCGGCACGGCAAAACGGCCGGTGCGGAAGCGATCGCATCGGCCGTTTTGCGCGTATATGAGCCTCCTCTAACGTCAGTCTGACCGTGCTGATGGACTGGTCGGATTAGGTGTTGCTTATTCGTACATCGCCGCGTTTTCTCGATGAAGTGCAGACATTGCGACTGCAATCACTCATCGAGGTCTCCCGTGCGTACTCCCAGTCGGTCCGTCTCGCTGTTCCTCTGTACCGCGCTCGCGCTCACGCTTGCGCACTGTTCAGAGAGTGGTCCCACCACGCCGGCCGCCGCGCCGACGCCGTCGATGTCGCGCGTGGACGCGCGCCACGACCTGCTCGCGTGTCCCGGCGGTAATGACGACGACGTCGCGAAGAAGGTGATCGGGCCGAATGGCGGGAAGCTCAGGCTCGGCAAGTTCGTAATGGTCGTTCCTCCCGGCGCGGTGCCCGAGACCACCACGTTCGTGATGCGTGTGCCCGAGGCCCAGGTGCTCAAGGTGAGGATCCGCGCGCGCGACACCATGCACTACACCTTCCTCGCGCCGGTGCAGATCACCCTCGACTATTCGCGCTGCGCCGTTGCTCCCCAGGATCCCACCGCGTGGTACGTCGACGAGGGGACGGATGCGGAGCTCGAGCAGATGCCTGGCTTCAACAACAGCGCAGCCCAGACGTTCACGCTCCAGACAGGGCACCTGTCGGGGTACGCGCTCGCGAACTGATCTCAGCCAAGGCGCTGTTGCAGCTTCGTCACCTCGGGCTGCGCACCGATCGACCGCGCCGTTTCGAGCGCACTGCTCCACCACGACCGCGCGTCCTCTGCGCGGTCGTTTTGCATCGCGAAGTCGCCCAGCAGGCGCTCGCACTCCACTCGCCGCCACCCGTTGCCGGCGGTGGTGAAGTGCGCGAGCGCGGCCCGCGCCATCGTCTCCGCGCGCCCGACATCGCCGGTGCCGGCCAGCGCCTCCGCGCTGTTCATCGTCGCCAGCGCCAGCAGGTCGGCGTCGGCCGCATGCTTCGCGCTCGAGACGGCCTGCTGCAGGAGATCGGAGGCCAGCGCGAAGTTTCCGCGGTCGAGCGCGGCGCGGCCATAGTTGTTGTGCGCGAATGCGACGCCGCGCTCGTAGCCCGCCGCCTGGAACCGGCGCACCGACTCCATGAACCGCTGCCGCGCGAGATCCCACTCTCCCCGCTCCGCCGCGATGGCGCCGAGATTGTGCAGCGCGAGTCCGGTGATACGGTCGTCCTGCGTGAGCGTCGCCACCTTCTCGAGCTGGGGCACCGCGGCATCGAAGCTGCCGCGGGCTACGTGAACCCACGCCGTCGCGATGAGCGCCTCGGCATGCTGGTCGCCCAGCCCTGCGTCGGACGCCACCTGCGTCGCGCGCTCCGCGAGATCGAGACTCGTTTCCCACTCGGAGCGGGCATGATGCAGATACGCGAGGCGCCGCAGCACCTCGCTCAGCAGCCAGGCGTCTGCTCCTGCCAGCGACTCGGCCGCGCGGTAGTGCGCGAGCGCGTCGTCGATCTCGCCCTGCCGCTCGTGTACGACGGCGGCATCCAGCTCATCGTAGGGATCCACTCCGGTTCACGCGCCCTGGAAAACGATGGCACAGAATGCGGCGCGTGCGCGCCATGCGCAACGTACGCGCGCGGGGGATGCCCCGATGCACGAGGGCCCCGCGCCGAATCCGGTGCGGGGCCCTCGTGCGACGCGCGGTGGCGAAGCGTTACGCGGCCGGTGCGGCGTCGGGCGCGGGATAGACGCTCACCTTGTAGCGCGCCTTGCTCTTGTGCTCGAACTTCACCACGCCCTCGATGAGCGAGTAGATGGTGTAGTCGGAGCCGAGGCCGACGTTGCGCCCGGGGTGGAACTGCGTACCGCACTGGCGGACGATGATGTGGCCGGCCTGCACCTGCTCGCCGCCGAACTTCTTCACGCCGCGGTACTGCGGATTGCTGTCACGCCCGTTGCGGGTGGAGCCTACCCCTTTCTTGTGAGCCATGAGAAACAGACCTCAGCCGAGCGTGATGTCGTTGATCTTCACTTCCGTGAAGCCCTGGCGATGGCCCTGCTTTTTCGTGTAGTTCTTGCGGCGCTTCATCTTGAACACGACGACCTTCTCGCCCTTGCCGTGCCGCACGACCTCGCCCGTGACCTTGGCACCGGAGAGCAGCGGCACGCCCGCGTGCACCTTGGTTCCGTCGGAGCCGAGAAGCACCTCCTCGAACGTCACGGTCGAGCCGACGTCGGCGTCGAGCGATGGAATTCGAAGCGTCTTCCCCGGCTCGGCGCGAAACTGGAAACCGGCGGTGCGAATGATGGCGTAGGACATGGCGATGCGGTGCGGTCAGGGTAACTGGTACAGACTGAACAACTTAACGGAAGCGAGGGGGGCTGTCAACCGAGCGGCGCGTCGCCGTTACTCGGCGCGCAACGCGACGGTCGGGTCGATCGCTGCCGCACGCCGGGCGGGCAGGTAGCTCGCGCCGAAGGCGACGAGCGCAATCGCGAGGCCCATCACGGCGTACGTCGCGGGATCGGTGCCCTCGACGCCGAAGAGCAGGTGCGCGAGCAGCCTCGAGCCGGCGAGCGACGCGACCACGCCGAGCGCGAGCCCCGCCAGCACGAGTGCCGCGCCGCGGCCGAAGACGAGCCGGACGATCTCGCCGTGCGTTGCTCCGAGTGCCACTCGAATTCCCATCTCGCCGGTACGCTGGGCCGCCGTGTAGCTCACCACCCCGTGCACGCCGAGCAACGCAAGCACGATCGCGATGCCGGCGAACGCGCCGAGCAGAAACATCGTGAATCGCTGTCGCGCGATCGAGCTGCCGAGCGTCGCTCGCATCGTCGCGATGTCGAAGAGCGCGATGTCTCCGTCCACGCTCCAGATCTCCCGGCGCACCGCGCCGACGAGACGCGCGGGATCGCCCGCGGTGCGCGCGAGAAAGGTGACCGCGGCCGTTGGAGTCTGTCGCAGCGGTGTGTACACGGCGGCGGGCGCCGCCTCGGTGAGACCGTGAAAGCGCTCGTCACCCACGATCCCGACGATCTCTCGCCACTGGCCCCAGAACTTGAGCCGGTGACCCACCGGATCCTGGTCCGCGAAGTATCGCCGTGCGGCCGCAGCATTGATGACCGCGACCGCCGGCGCCGTGGAGTCATCGCGATCGCCGAGCAACCTGCCGCGCACGAGCGGCAGCCCCACCGTGGCGAAGTAGCCGGGGCTCACGAGTCGCGTCGAGATCTCCGCCTGCCCTCGCGCGGCCTCCGCTTCGCGTCCCTCGATGATGAAGCTGTTCGTGAACCCCGGTTCGAGCGGACCTGCCGATGCGAAAGCCACGGAACGTACGCCCGCAATCGCGCCGACCCGCTGGCTCACCTGGTCGTAATAGCTGCTGACTCGCGTCCAGTGCGGATAGTCGTCGTAGCTCTGCGGGTAGCGGGACGGCGGAAGCTGAAGTGACGCGCGAAGCACGTTCTCGGCGGTGAAGCCGGGATCGACCTGGCGCAGCGTCCAGAAGGTGCGGACGAGGAGTGAAGCCCCAACCACCAGCACCACGGCCACCGCCAGCTCCGCGACCACCAGCCCGTCGCGCAGTCGACGCTGGTTCCTCCTTGTCGGAGCCGCATGTCCGGCGTCGCGCAGGGCGAGCTGCGGGTCCACCTTGAGCGCCGAAAAAGTCGGCAGCAGTCCGAAGCCGAACGACACGACGATTGCGACCGCGAGAGTGAAGCCGAGGACCGTCGCGTTGATTCCGATTCCGCTGGCGCGCGGCAGATCCGGCGGCGCCATCGCGAGCAGGAGACGCAGCCCGATCGCCGAGAATAGAAGGCCGACCGCTGCCGCCCCGATGGTGAGCAGCAGGCTCTCGGTGAAGAACTGGCGCGCAATCCGGCCCGCGGTTGCGCCCAGCGCGGTTCGAAGCGCGACCTCGCGCTGTCGCACCATCGCGCGCGCCAGGAGCAGGTTGGCGACGTTCGCGCACGCGACCAGCAGCACGAGCACCACGGCGCCGAGAAGAACGAGGAGAGCGGGCCGCACCGCGCCGAAGAGCGCCGCCGGGAGCGGCTCGACAGTCATCGCACGCCCCTTGTTCTCCGGATATGCAGCCTCCAGCCGCTGCGAGATCTCGCCGACCTCCTGCTGCGCGGCCGCCAGCGTCGCATCGGGCCGCAGCCGGCCGAGGACCTTCACCACGTGATTGTATCGCGGCATGGACGTCGGCCCCTGCTGGAGCGGCACCCAGAGGTCCGTGTGCTCGGACGGAAACGAGACGACCGCTGGGAGGACGCCCACGATCGTGTACGGCTCGTCGTTCAACTGGATGACGCGGCCCAGCACCGCTCGATCGCCTCCGAAACGCGTTCGCCAGAGCTGCTCACCGAGCATGGCCACGCGCGCCCCGCCCGGGGCATCCTCGGCTGCCGTGAACCCGCGGCCGAGTCGAGGCGAAACGCCGAGAATGCCGAGCAGATTTCGACTCACGGTTCCCGCGATGAGCCGCGTCGGCTCGCTCCCTTCGCCCGTGAGCGTGAGGGGCTGCTCCTCGAACGCGGCTACGTCAGCGAACGAGTGGCTCTGCGCGCGCAGGTCGTAGTAGTCCGGCACCGACGCGTTCTCGCGCGTGGTGCCGCTGAAGCGGTCGCCCTCCCACACGAGGAGCAGGCGATCGGCCTCCGGGTACGGCAAGGGGCGGAGGAGCACGCCGTCGACGACGCTGAAGATGGCGCTGTTCGCACCGATCGCGATGCCGAGCGTGAGCACGACGACGATCGTGAAGCCGGGCGATGCGCGCAGGAGCCGGCCGGCGTGCCGCAGATCGGCAAATACGCCGCTCACCACGTTCTCCCAACCGTACCGTCGCACCTCTTCCCTGACGTGCGTCGCGCCTCCGAGCTCGAGCCGCGCGGCGCGGAGCGCCTCGTCCGGCGACGCGCCCCGCTGGATGCGCGCGAGCGTGGCCTGCTCGAGGTAGAATTGCACCTCGTCTGCCACGTCCTGGTCGGCGACGCGGCGACTGGTGAGCACGTGCAGCCCGCGCGTGAAGTGGCGCCAGAGGGACACGCGCTAGCTCTCGGACTTGAGCAGCCGGGTGACGGC
>Ga0070679_100001989_pt1 | contig 18356 bp, 18 predicted proteins | sample KBSC63BmetaG_FD_65652 | JGI IMG/M metagenome (GOLD analysis project Ga0070679, IMG submission 65652) | Corn rhizosphere microbial communities from Kellogg Biological Station, Michigan, USA - KBS C6-3B metaG | ecosystem: Host-associated > Plants > Roots > Rhizosphere | place: USA: Michigan... | reverse complement strand
TAACACACAAAATTGACTAGTAGGTAATTTAAGTGACATACTAGCTTATGACTGAATTTCAATCACAATATGTAAACTTACCACTTCGCTAGAAATATTTGTAACATGGATTCTCATTACTGGTTTCTATAGCCTTTTTGCTGCATTTAAACCGCCTTCATGGCGCAGTAAGTCCCCACCACTATTAGATGACGATGTCCTTAACTCCATAGGGAATAATGCTACCCTTGGAGTAATCAAAAATATCTCTACATGGAACGGAATGTTAGATGTTTTCATCTATGCTGATTGTTTTATTGTATCGGAAGGAAATATTGCCAGATTTAAACCGCCACACTGATTATGCCTGCAGTAGGAAGTGCGGGAGTTGAGATGGGCGGATTAGGTGGAGGTATTGCAGGTGTTTCTTCCGGTATCAAACTAGAGCAGAAGTACGACGCATCTCGTTTAAATAAAGAGGGAGTATTAACTGCTGTACAATTACTAAAAACTAATCCAAGGAATAGTTTAATTATACTTATTCACAAATATCAAATGCAGCCAGACGTTTACGAAAGCTCTATCCAGATAAAACAATTTATGCACTTTTATCAAGAAATAGTATTGGAGAATTTGAGAGAGATGAAGATATGCAAAACATCAAGTTCATCAGTTCCTCGAAGATAATGGCACAAACATTAACCTACGTGGTATCTTGTCTAAAAGCAGGTACCACACCAGATAAGATACAAGCATTACTTGACCAAGTTGCTCCTCCGCTTACAGATATGTTATCTCTTCAACAAACAAAAGAAGTAAAAATAGTGCATGATGATCATAAGACTCATCATGCAATCGATCTTTATACAAGAGCATGTAGATTCATCGGGAGTAAAAAATAATCTAAATCCTACTAGCTCATAGTTACATCCAAGGGTTCAATCAGCTATTGTAAGCCGGTCGACGTGCAATTATTTGGTGAGTTTGTCCTTGAAGAATCTTTCTGTAATTTTTTCTCTATATATTACAATCACGGCCAGGGGGATATATAATAATACAAGCTTCGGATAGTAGGGAAGTGGAGGGATAAGTATCATGTTTGCTATTGCAACTAAAATGAGAAAGTCTAATTTTTTTCTATTTTTGCAGATTAAAAAAATGAATAGTATGCTAAGTATAAACGTAGGATATGAATAGCGTAGAAAGCTTACCGTTTCATTTGGATGTGTTCCACTGGGAAAATAAAAGAGCAATACTACAAAGTTCAAAGCAGAAATATACAAAAGTTTGTGAAAATTGTCAAACATAATTTTCCTTTTTTTCAGTACTTCATATATGATAAACCCGAGACAAAAAAGTATAGAAAAAGCCCACAATCTGTATTCAGAAAAAAAAGCGTTTAATAAATTAAATGTTCCATGTGGAAATTTAAGTAACACAGATATTGTTTTCCATCCACTCCCTTGTAATCGCATGTCCAAACCTGGAAATTTCCAAAATGCTTCAGGATACAGTGGATTATAAAAGTAAACAATATTTCTTATATACCAAAAACCGCCAAATAAAATAAATGTACATAAAAATATGAGAAATCGGAATATAGTTAGGTTTCTTATCACTGATTTGCCATAGAAGATCAATAAAAGAACTGCAAATGTTATGCCAGTGATTTTACTGCCAATAAGCATGCCTAATGAAAATCCCAATAACGCATAGTAGCTTACTGTTTTCTTCGGATTCAGTAGTAAATTCAGAGATAAGATAAAAAATACAGCAAGCCAAATATCAATGACTTGTGTGGGCATCCAGCGAATTATGCCATTTAGTGTGCAAATGCAAACTGCAAAAATAATTGCAACCTCAGTATTACATTTATATAATTCTGCCAATCTTTTGCAAACAAAAAATAATGCAATAGTCGCTATGACGTTAAATAGATTCAGTGGAATGTGCAGAAACATAAGCATTGCCAAAATAGCCTCTGAAGATGCAGGAAAATAATAAAAATAATAGTTTATGCCATAGTGAAAATGGCTAAAATCAAATATATGGCCGGAGAGAATAAACTTAGCAAGTGGAATGTGATAGAGCAAACTATCTCCCTCTGTGGGGTAACTTATAAATGCATTGTAAATAAAGTAACAGATGATATAACAGAAGAGAATAATTGAAATGTGAGCGTATATTCTTTGGGATATTTTCGTCATCTCAACAATTATAGTACATAAACTGTAGCTGATATAGCTGAACTAAGACAATGAAGAAATTAATGCTTGAAATTCCAATGAATAGAGAAAATGTATGTAACTAACTATGGAAATCTTTTGGGAGACTACTTAGGTGTTAAGTACAGAACAAAAAAAGTAAATTGGTTTACTAGAAGAAATAAAGCAATAATCGCTGGATTTAGAATCTAGCAAAATAGTTCTGTCCATATTTAACAAGAGTGTGGCAATTTGGTATACTAAATATATGTCTAAGAATCCTATTATTAATGCGCTTGGCGCTGCAGTATATATCATCCTCATTGTCAGTGTTATGACTTTCTTGTCAAAGACGCTAAAGAACAAACCTGATACTTTTTTTGATCCAATCATATTTTTATCACTACTAACGCTTTCAGTTACAATCATGGCATACTTGTTTTTCTATCAACCACTACAATTTTTTATAGAGGGAAAGAAAAAACAAGCGATAAACCTCTTTATGCAAACGGTTGGTATCTTCGCAGTTCTTACAGTTATAGGTTTGGTGCTGCTTCTTGCCAGAGTAATTTAGATTTGAAGTAATTGCTAGGGATCAGTTGTTAACCATAGATACTTAGTATGGTGAGTAATTTATAAGGAGTCAAGTTGTTAAAATTTCCGAACCACGCTACGACGAGTTGTTAGGTCGATACGAATCGTAGGATCACAATAAGCAAATAGTTCTCTACATATTGAACAAGGGAGCCTGTTAGCCGCATATACTGTTATTCCTCGTTATGTCTAGTAAAGAAGTAAGAAACATGATCTCAGTATAGGCACTTATTTTTCTAGGCGGCGAATTCTTTCATTATTTTTTCAGCATCTTGAGGTGTATATATTGGGAAACCTAAATACTCTAACTCAGTTGCTATTGTGCTTTTCTCATACTTATCTAAAAATGAATTAACATATTTCACGACATCGCTTACTCCTCCCATTTGTTCAATTATATTAATACCAAACTGTTGTTCCAATTTTCTTGTATTCCTCAAAGCATAAGCCCACGCATTTCGCTCTGATTGAATAACTGCAGTGCTTCTTTCTGATAATGCTTTCATACGCTCTGGACTATGATCGTTCGCATCCTTATTAAAAAAGTTTTCCACGTAATAGTTCTCGGCCGATATGGCAGTCCGAGTTGAGGTGGCATCTTGTAAATGACCACATTCATGTAAGAAATCTACTATAGCATCAACGCCCTTAAACTTTCCTATTATAATTTCTGGTGGATGTTCTTCATTACCTAATTTGGCTGCCACCTGGAAATCTTTTATTATCAGTATTAATCAACTATACGAAAAATTAGATAAAATTGAGCTGGACGAAGCAGAAGTCATCCCTTAACTTACCTTATACTATCTTATATAATCTTATATAGGTAATATATATGGCAGATTTTGAAGCTAGATTCACTCAGCTTACTCATGAAATATGGCAAATGTTAGCGCTTGACAATGATTGATACTATGATACAATTGTATTGTTATGAATTCATTTGTTACAACGAATATTCGTCTCCCTGAGGAAGACTATTTACGTTTGAAAGAAGAAGCTGCAAAAAGTAGAAAAAGTCTGTCAGCGATTATTCGAGAAAAAATCGGTGTAAAGAAAAAAGCTGAAAAATCTCCTGAGGAAATTATGAAAACAATTAGAGCACATGCTAAAGAGAGTGAAGCTAATCTTGCCAATGTCGATATTGTCGATGTATTAAGAGAAATGAGGTATCAAGGTAAATGGTAGTAATCGATACGTCCGTAGCATATAAATGGTTTAGCAAGGAAAATGAAGAAGACTTATCTTCCGCAATGAAACTTCTTGATAGACAACTTAAGAAAAGGGAGATGCTTATAGCACCAGATATAATTTTATACGAGTTGGCAAATGCGTGGGCGACTAAAACAAATCTTACGCTCGATCAAGCAAAAACGTTTATGAGAGACTTTACCTTAACTGAAGTAAAAACTGAACCTATTACTATTGAACTGGTGAATGACTCAATGATTTTTTCAAAGAAATACCGTGTTTCTGTTTATGACGCATCGTATGCAATTCTAGCTCAAAAAAGGAAATGTACTTATTATACTGCCGATTCTAAATTCATTAACCGAGTAAATCTCCCCTTTATAAAGCATCTAAAAGATTATTAATGGCATATTCTTTGAATGTGATCCTTATGCAAAATCATTCGAATACGTTTGGGTTTGAAGATAGATCATTTTGCTGACAGGATACTAAAAATCTGAGATTTAATAAAGCAATGTACTTGTATGTGACAAAATGTATGTTATTATACTATATTTATGCATACATCTTTTGAATAGGATGAGGATAAAAATGCAGAGAATTTGCTAAAACATGGAATAGATTTCGAGACAGCGCAATACGCATTTCTTGACCCCAAAAGAATTACTGCAGAAGATGTAGGGCATAGTAAGATCGAAAAGCGGTATTACCTTTTTGGAAAAGTGAAAGGAGGTGTTCTCACTGTCCATTTTACCTATAGAGGTAAAACTATCCGAATAATTGGAACAGGGTATTGGAGAAAGGGCAAAGCAATTTATGAAAAAAAATCAAATATACAAATGAACCAATTGAAGCACACGTCGTGAGTGATTTTTTACCTACGCCTGAAAATCTCGTTTTGAAAGAAGCGAAAACAAGAGTAACGTTAACACTGACAAAAAAAAGTTTAGATTTTTTTTAAGAACGCTGCAAAAACGCATAATGCATCATATCAGGCAATGATACGTCAATTAATTGATTATTACGTTGCTAATCAAAGAACCTAGAGATATCAGTTATTATTGATCCTTTGCATCAAACCTATTCTTGCTATCCTTGATGTTAAATAGGAGTGTCTCCTTAGGTAACTCATCTGGTTCATAGATGGAACTCAGTAATAAAAAGGATACTACGTTTGTATAAACAGCTAGAAGAAATTGAGATTGACTAGTCAGTAGTTATCTGCGATAAATAATTTATGGATGACAATAATCAGAATATTGCTGTTTATAAACAAAATCCTCTTGTGGCAATATTTGCGATAATTATTATACCCACGTTATTATATTTTTTCTTAAATGTATTTTTGAGCAATGATCTCTTATCAATCATAATTTCAGTAGTTGTTGGTATAGTAGTGGTTTTATTTATCATTCTTGCCAATAAAAGTATCTACATCTCTAATTCTGATATAACTGTTAAAAGCTTATTTGGAACAAAAAAGACATTATGGTCAGATGTTATCTCTATGTCTGTAGTCGCTCAGAGAAGTCCGCCTTCCTACCAGATTAAAGCAAGCAATCAAGTAATAAAAATTCCTCAAATGACACATTATACTGATTTTGAAAATAAGGTTGTCTCGCTTGCTCATCTTCAAGTAGCTGACTCCTCTCCTTTAAATACTTTTAATTTAGGTTTTACTCCTAAATTGCGTAGATGGACAAAGGTTGATAACCAATATACGCCTTCTTCTACTGTTGATTCTTTAAACGATATATTTTATATTTCTTTTTGGAAGAATCATGAGGGCTTAGTACTTTTTGTTGTTGTGGCAATGGTTATTTTCTTTATAGTCTTCATTTATAGTCTGTTCACAAAATAGTAAATTTGAGAAATTTAATGCTATATATAGCGTGTGTTCCACTACCTAATGGCATAGGCATGATAGAAGTGACTCATTCGAAGCTAAATTATAGTGTGAGCCATCTGGTTGCCACCTGGAAATCTTTTATCTTCAGTGTTGTTCAATTAAATGAGAAATTAGACAAAATCGAGCTCGATACAGTTGGAGCAGAAATTATCGATTGACTTATCTTATACGATCTTATATAATCTTATATAGGTAATATATATGGCAGATTTTGAAGCTAGATTCACTCAGCTTACCCATGAAATATGGGCAAAGATCACACAAATCGAGGAATTAAAAGGCAAATGGAGTGCTGGGTCTACTCTTAGTCCTCAAATATTAGGTCGTTTAAAGAGATCTGTACTTATTACATCGACGGGAGCTTCCACGCGGATTGAAGGATCAAAGCTAACTGATGAAGACATTGAGAAACTGCTTCGAGGTATCTCTATCCAAAAATTTAGTAATAGAGATGAGCAAGAAGTACAAGGGTATTATGAATTACTCCAAAATGTCTTCGAAGCTTATGAAGAGTTACGACTGAATGAAAGTCTCATCAAACACTTTCACAAAGAACTTTTGAAATATGTGGAGAAAGATATACCTCATCGAGGAGACTATAAAACACAAGAAAATAAAGTTGAAATGATAGATGCGGCAGGAAAATCTATTGGGACACTTTTTGATACCACTCCAGCCTATTTAACAGCAAAAGAAATGACTGAGCTTGTGGATTGGACAAAACAGGCGCTTGAGGAAAAAAAATATCATTCATTACTTATCATTGGAAATTTTATTGTTGAATTTTTGAGTATTCATCCGTTTCAAGATGGAAACGGTAGAATGTCTCGTATCGTGACAAATCTACTTTTATTGCAGCAGGGTTATTTATATATGCCATATGTCTCTCATGAAAAATTGATTGAAGATAATAAACCAGAGTATTATCTCGTGTTACGCAGAAGTCAAAAGTCTTTTCGATCTGATAAAGAAGATATCAACCCATGGCTAGATTTTTTTCTCACTATTTTATTGGAACAATCCCAAATGGCTATTGGCTTACTGACTGCCGAAAATATTGAAACACTTTTGTCACCGAAGCAACTCGCAGTCTGGGAATACTTACAAACAGTTGATGAGGCAACGCCAATCGAAATAGCTAAAAATGCTAATGTAGCACGACCAACGGTTAATCAAGTCTTGAACAAATTACTTCAGATCAAGAGAGTAGAACGTCTAGGTGAAGGTGCAGCGATTCGATATAGAAAAATGTAGATCTTTAACCTCGAATATATAAATTCCTTAAATAATTTTATACTTCTAAAATTATCAAATAGTACTGCTTACTATAGAAATGTGAGCAAAAGGACTTCTATCTGGAAATCTTCTCTTCCACGAAATATAAGATACTATAATGTATATTATTACTTGACAGTAGATGATACTATTTGGATATGATCGATTAGTAGAGTTATTTGCTATTTATTGCGGAGTTTCAAAATCAATACCCGTTGTATAATCATACAGCAATAGTACCTATAAGAGAGGTCTTGAACTCGATGCGATAATCATTGACACCACATAATTCAGTATTCATACTAAAAATATGGACAATAACTCGTCTAATAATCAATCGACTGCACAACCGCATCACCTTTCTAAAATACTACTTATACTTATCATTATTGTTGGTTTTATAACCACTTTTGTGAGTGGATACTTTCTCTCAAACTTGCTTTCGTCCGAAAGAAATATCACTATAGGAGAGAATTCAAATACACCACAAACTAAAAATATGCCTAATATAGGGACTTCACCCTATCCAACTGCAAACAATCCTCAAATTGAACAGGATTCAACAAAGTTTTTGCCTGGCAAATATTACTTTGAAGATACAGTCATGTTAATAACTAAGGATTCACCTCAAATTTCTCTTATAGTTACGGTTGATCGTGTACAACAAGACACAAACTACGCACAAAGTACAAGAGTTAGTTACTATGATGGAACTAATTGGACAAGGCAATCAAATAGTAAAACAACCGCTGACTCGACAATCGTAGGCAATAGCCTCATTAAAGACTGGAATATCAACATAGACCCATCAAGGGTATTAAAAGAATCAGTACAAGGCGATGTAACTCTTAATAATTCAATTTTTGGATTTTCAACAAACGTGTTACAAAACGAAATAGGAATACGAAGTTTACCAGGATATACTAAATTTATTTCAAATGGAACTGGAACGCTCATTATTAACGGCACGACTCATCCTGCTTATGTACTCTATACAAGAATTTACTCTTTAGATGCCTCAGAGATTCAGTTTTATAATCAGCCCTTTGGTGTAACAACTGATTGGATTGCATTCTGGGATACACAAGGCAATTTTTATCATATTGATGCAACAAATGTAGATAAACCAACCCCAACCTATCAAACTCATCAACTTGGGATAATGGAAGATGCCAATGGTTCGGTAACAAAGACTTTTAATCTCTCTATTAATAGAGATTCTAAAAATCCGCCAACCCAATATATGGTAAAGATGGATAGTCCAATTGGAGCCACATTAACATTTAATCGTGTTAATGGCGTAAATAAAGCACCAAATGGCTCATTTACCTGGTGGATGGGTAATGTTGAAGGAACTGTACAAAGGAGTGACGGACAAACACTAAAAGGTATTGGTTTAATTGAATATATCCATGACTAAAACAGTGGTCTATCTGGATTATGGAACTTAAAGAATATTACTAAAACAACTGCAATAATCAACAAAATAACTACAATCACTCCTATCGTTCTTTTTAATGACTTACCGAAGAGCTTACTCCATAATGCTCCAACTCCCAATGCAGGGAATGAAAAGCCTCCAATTATTACTGCAACTATTTTTGCAATTGGGATAAGCACGATAGCAGGTAGAAAAATAATTGCATGAGCTTGTGGAGCAAGAAACGCAGATAAACCCAAAAGGATAATTACAGAAAACAGCCATCTCATATATAATGAAGTATACATGAGCAGCGATATAAAAAATAGTAAAGAGCAGTATTATTATTCTGGTGGACTTGCAGAATTAATCACCACAGCTACAGTGCTCACATATTCATTTTTAAAAGAGTGGTTTGTGGGCAGTGGCAGTCTTGGTAACGCAATGGAGCTATTACATATGCCATATGCAAAAGTAGACTTACCTATCCTCGAAAGTGTTAATAATGAATTGCTAGTAAACCTTGCCAATGAAGAAAAAACGTTGTATGTAAGTACTGTATTCACTTATCAAGTACAGAAAGATTTACATGAAATTCCACAGCTGAAAGTATCCTTTTCAAAAGTATTTAATCCTTTATGTTTGATAAACACACTCAGAATTTTACTTATACAATCACTATGGATAGCTAACCCGCAAGAAACTGTTACGAGAGCAAATGAGCTTGTAAAAGCTATCCCAGATATTGTGCAAGCTGACAATATCGAACAGATTGATAAAATTTTAAAAGAAAAAGTATGGGTAAATGTAATTGCAATCGGATTAATAAGTGAATTTTATAATCAGCTTGCCATAAAAGAGGCAAAAGAGAAAACGGTTGAATTAAATAAGTATATTAGCCATAAGATAGCAAAAGGGGACTGGTTTTTTCGCTCATTTGCTGACCAAGAATTGGTGAAGCAAGGAGAAATGACTTTTTCTACATATATTGAAAAGTATGGACTACGTGCAGATAAAGATTATGAGCTTACTTCTCCGCGTTGGCACGAAATACCAGAAACAATAAAGAAAAGAATTAATAATATCTCAGGAAGTAAAAAGCCAGAAGAGGTAGCAATTGTTATTAATGAGAAGCTCGCAATGATAGCAAATACGTCGATTGAATTACAACTACTTCGTTCTGAAGCAAAAAGGAAAACACTGTTGTTTATTGATAGATTGAGACAGATACTTTTGCAAGAAACAGCAAATGTTTCTGATATAGGATTACTCACAAAAGATGATATAGTAACAGGTAAGATTCAGCAAGGAACTACTCAAGTAAAAACTACTACAGAATCAAACCTACCCAAAAAAATATTTAACTTAAGTTCAGGAAAAGGTGTTAGCGTATCACAAGGCACTGCAACTGGTGTAGTAAGAAATATTTCAGATAATGATACAGAAATTCCCCAAGGCATAATAGGCATATTCCCAAATGCTAGTCCAGAATTTGCTATCCAATATCCCAAATGTGTCGGCATGATATTCCTCAAAGGCGGGCAAACTTCACATGGAGCTATTGTAGCAAGAGAATTTGGTATTCCTGCAATTATTGATAGTAAAATAGAAGGTATAAAAGATGGTTTGCAAATAGAGCTACATAGTACAACTGGAGAGTGGCGCATTGTATGAATTATATAAAACCTTTTACACAAATTACTAAAGATGATATTTCACTAGTGGGAGGAAAAGGATTATCTCTTGGAATCATGATTAATGCAGGTTTACCAGTACCTTCTGGTTTTGTCATGACAACAAATGTATATAAAGAATACTATAACCAAAATATACCAAGGAATCTACAGGAAGATATTTTACGAGCCTTTGATGAATTAAATATGGAGAGAGTTGCCGTTCGTTCATCTGCTATTGCAGAAGATTCAACAACCACGTCATGGGCAGGACAACTTGAAACCTTCTTAAATATTACAAGAGAAAATCTTGTTGAAAATATTAACAAATGCCGGGATTCAATACATTCTAAGAGAGCTCTTGTTTATGCGGAACGTCAAGGCATAACTCAGGATAGAATGTTAGTAGCAGTTGTGGTGCAAAAAATGGTTGACAGTGATATATCAGGAGTGATGTTTTCTGTTAATCCTATTACAAAGAATCCTAATGAAATAATGATAGAGGCAGTTTATGGATTAGGAGAATTGTTAGTACAGGGGTTAGTTACCCCTTCAAATTTTGTCCTTGATAAGCAGGATTTTAGTATCAAATCAAAAATGGAAGGAGAGCAAGATAAAATGCTCATATTTCAAGTTGGAGAAAATAAAGAAGTGCCTTTACCAGAAAATATGAGTTTATCAAAGATATTAGATGATGAAGACTTAAAGGAGCTCGGTAAATACGCCATTTCAATTGAGAAAATTTATCATAAACCACAAGATATAGAATGGGCAAAAGTAAGAGGAGAACTTTTCATTTTGCAATCACGGCCAATTACTACACTCTAGGGTCTATAAAGGTTTTTCATCCAGCTATTATCATAGGCTACTATTTCCAGAGGGTATAACATATAACTATAATTCCTTTCAAACAGTCAATTATGTCTGTCATTAAGCTAATTAGTAACTTTGCGACTTTTCACTCAACGAGTGTGACCCATGAGAGAATCGAACTCTCCTTAGCAGAATGAGAATCTGCTGTCCTAGCCGATAGACGAATGGGCCTTTTTACAAATATTCCTTTATAAGGAATATGGCTATTTTAGCTGAAATGAGAGAGTAAGACAAATAGGAAGACCACAGAGGATAATTTCTAATCGAAATAATATCAATGAAAAATTAGGGAATGTGATTGATCGTTGCTTCATCTTTCGATAGATAAGTTAAAACATAAAGAATCCCAGACTACTAGAGTGAGCTATTTGTTAGCGAAACTGTCATTTAGAAGCGGATTTTTACCAGGTGTCCACAAAAACCTCACCCTAGCCCTCTCCTGAGAGGAGAGGAATACTAGCTTCTCATAAAGAGGAGAATACTAGCTCTAAAAAGAGAAGGAAAGCTGGGCGAGTGTTGCTGCTGTGAGGAATTGAGGATGGCAACATTTGGGACGTGGAGTAGTGTATAATTTAGGGATGAAAGAAGTACATCTCTCGGTGGTTATTCCGTGTTTCGAAGAAATGTCTAATTTGCAAAAAGGCGTATTGGATAAAGTAAATCGTTTTTTAGATAGACAAAAAATTTCATATGAAGTGATCATCGTGGATGATGGATCGAAAGATGGAAGCGTAGACTTTATCAGAGAATTTATTGCAGAAAATGAATGTTTTACTCTGGTAGAGAACAAGCATATGGGAAAAGCGGGTGCAGTGACGACTGGGATTCTAAAGGCGAAAGGGAAGATTGTTTTATTTACAGACATGGATCAAGCAACGCCAATCGAAGAAGTGAATAAGCTTTTGCCATATTTCGATGAAGGATATGATATCGTTATCGGTTCGCGAGCGGGAAGACGGAAAGGCGCACCAATAGCTCGAAGATTTATTTCTGCTGCCTCTATCTATTTAACTCGACTTATCGTCGGGTTGCGAAATATTTCTGATACCCAATGTGGATTTAAAGCATTTACTGCCAAAGCTGCAAAGGATTTATTCACTGAATTACATACAATCCATCATGGATTCAAAGAAGTATCAGGCTCTGCGGTAACGTCTGGATTCGATGTGGAATTATTATATCTCGGGCAAAATAAGGGATATAAACTAAAAGAAGTGCCAGTGAATTGGTTACATGTCGAAACACGAAGAGTAAATTTGGTGAAGGATTCGATCACAGGTTTTTGGGATTTATTAATAATACGGAAAAATATTATGAATGGCATCTATGATGCAAACGTAAAACGTAAAACGTAAAACGTAAAACGTAAAACGTAAAATGAAAAAAGTAAAATTTTATTGATATGGAATTTCCATTTCGATCGCGGGTGCTCTTTGCTCTGTATGCTTTGCTCCTAGTGAGTTTGTTTCTTTATAGTTATACGCAAATTGATTTAGGATTGGTAATTACTCGTATTCCTTCTTTATATAGTATTGAAAAACACTTCCAATATATCGGTTATTTCAATCGATCATTATCCACGACCTTGTTTATTCTGCTCGTTCTTCTGCTTAGTGTATTTTATCTTTATTTCCTTCGGCAATTTCATAGAAAGCAATTAACCAAAAGATTTTTTTGGAGTCTCGTTGGTGTCACTGCTGTTGTTTTAGCATTTTCGTATAATGCGCTTTCGTATGATTTATTTAATTATATTTTCGATGCGAAAATTCTTACCCATTATCATCTAAATCCATATCAATATATGGCTTTAAATTTTCCTCAAGATCCGATGCTGGGATTTATGCATTGGACGAATAGAACCTATCCCTATGGTCCGATTTGGCTGGGATTGACAGTACCGCTTTCATTCGTCGGAGCAAATATTTTTATCATCACATTTTATTTATTTAAAATACTTATCGTTGGTTCCTATGTCGGAACTGTTTATTTCCTTTCAAAAATTGTTGAGAAAGTAAAATTTGAAAACCCACTTTATTTGACTGCATTATTTGCATTTAATCCCTTGGTTATTATGGAATGCTGTGTTTCTGCACATAATGATATCGTCATGTTATTTTTCGCAATTTGGTCAGTGTATTTGTTGTTTGAGAAAAAATATTTATTGGCTTTTATTCTTTTATTTCTTTCAATTGGTATTAAATTTGCGACTATTTTTCTTTTGCCTATATTTATATATGTGTTATGGCGAAGAAATACATTGCATTGGGAGAAATTGTTTATTTTTTTATTCCTCTTGATGCTCATTCCGTTATTTTTCGTTATTATGCGGACGAATTTTCAACCTTGGTATCTGTTATACATTCTCGTATTTGTCCCATTGCTTCCAAAATATAAAAAGTTACAGCAAGGTGTACTGATTATTTCAATCATATCCTTGGCAGTCTATATTCCTTTTCTTTTTCTCGGGAATTGGAATACACCATGGTTTACAGTACAGACCATAATTTATTATTGGTTGAGTGTGGTTGCACTTGCCGTGGGTATAGGGTATATGCTGAAGCTGTTATTCATTGATAGTTCATTTCGAAAGCAGAGAAGTATATAATTAATGTATGACATTTTTACAAAAATATAGAAATGAACTTCTTTTAGCGCTTGGTATTATCGTTCTTTACTTCCTAACTCGACTTATTCTGCTCAACAAATTACCTATTTTCACTGATGAAGCGATCTATATCCGTTGGGCACAGATTGCACTGCAAGATCCTAATTGGCGATTTATCTCGCTTACAGACGGAAAACCACCGCTACAAACATGGAGTATGTTTGTATTTCTTAAATTAATTCAAGATCCTTTAATCGCTGGCCGTATGCTTTCGGTGTTTAGTGGTCTAGGTAGCATGATAGGATTATGGTTTTTAAGTAATCATATTTTTAAGAACAAAAAAGTCGCTTTTATCACTGCGCTGCTCTATATATTTTATCCTTTAGCACTCTTGCATGATAGATTAGCACTGGAAGATAGTCTGTCGGCGATGTGGTATATTTGGACCCTCTACATTTCATTTTTGCTAGTAAAGAAAATAAGTCTCGGGACATCGTATACGTTGGGTCTGGCTTTTGGCGGGGGTGTGTTAACGAAATCGATTGGCTTCATCAGTATGGCACTTTTGCCATTTATACTTCTGGTTTTTCCATTTCGTCGCGAACCGAGACGAAAACTTTTTCATCTGATTGGCTATGGTCTTTTCGCAGTTTTCATCGGGTTGGTTATGTATAATTTCCTTCGTCTCTCTCCATACTATGGTATGATTTCGGCGAAGAATAATTCAACATTTATCTATTCATTCAGCGAATGGTTGACACTCCCATGGTTGCGACGTTATGACATATTCACCGGTAATATCTATGCACTCATGCAGTGGTTTTTGGAATACTTTAATATTACATATGTCATCTTTTTAGTCGTCGGGTTATTTGGGAAAAAATTCTATCAAGAAAAACTTATCTTAGTAATCTATTTTATAGCTCCATTGGTCTTCGATGCTATATTCGGAAAAGTTTTATATCCCAGATACCTTTTATTTATGACAGTTGTCTTGCTACCGATTGTCGCCTATGGTATCTGGCAAGGAAGTGTATTTCTCACAAAATCGCAAAAGAAAATTGGCGAATGGGGAGTGATAGGAATAACAGTTATAGCCCTTCTGCCGACAATGTATGTTTCATATGGACTCATTAGTAATCCACTCACAGCGCCAATTCCACGTGCAGATTACAATCAGTATATTGGCGATTGGCCAGCCGGGTGGGGAGTTACACAAAGTGTTAGCTACCTTCGCCAACAAGCCAGTAAGCAAAAGATATATATAGCGACTGAAGGACAATTTGGTCTTATGCCGGCTTCGTTTGAAATGTATCTAGTGAGAAATCCTAATGTTACGATTAAAGGATATTGGCCAATTGAGGATAAAATGCTACATGAGCTTATAACCATGGCAAAGCGTATGCCGACGTATGTATATTTCTATCAGCCTTGTGTAGGGTGTCCTTCTAGTGGTATAGCACCAAGTTCATGGCCCGTAACGCCAATACTCGTCACAACTGAAAACAATAATAACGTGCATGTTACCTTATATAAAGTTAACCCTTCCCAATAAACTTTAAATAGACATGAAGAAATCATTTTTTGTTTCATACCACTGGCTTCTTCTCATTCTGTTTTCATTTATTATTAGCATTCCATTATTATTACCCTATTTTCATACAGGTTATTTCCCGACGCATGATGGTGAGTGGGCAGTCGTCCGATTAGGAGATATGTATCGAGAAATAAAGGATCTGCAATTTCCTGCTCGATATAGTGGCAATCTAAATTTTGGTTATGGATATCCGCTTTTTGAATTCGCTTATCCATTGCCATACTATCTAGGATTTGTGATTCATCTGTTTCATATTGACTTCGTCAATAGCATGAAACTTCTTTTTGCATTGACAGTACCTTTTTCTTTTATGGGTATGTATCTTCTCGCTCATCGATTTTGGAATAACCGTTGGGCTGGGTATATAAGCGGCATGTTATATATCTATTATCCCTATCGACTCGTGGATTTATTTGTTCGCGGATCAATTGGTGAATCGATCGCCTTTGTCCTATTTCCTTTTATTCTTTATTTTCTTTTACGGTTACATCAATCTAAAAAGCTTTTTGATGCAACTTGGGCAGGAGTATGTATTGCACTTTTAGTAACAGCGCATAATATTATGGCTGTTGAATTTCTGCCAGTCATTCTTATTTTCATGGGATCTTCGCTTTTCGTTGAGAAGGAAAAACGAAAAATTTTAGCATTAAATTATCTTGTCTCGTTTGTTCTTGGATTCGGATTATCCTGCTTTTTTTGGCTGCCAGCTCTTTCAGAAAAAAATCTCATTGCGCTATCAGTTATTCCAATAGCTGATAAAAGTCAGTATTTTGTAAAACCACTACAACTGCTTTTACCAAGTTGGGGTTATGGTACAACCAACCTTTCGTATCAGTTAGGTGTAGCCCAAATCTTAGCCTTGATCGGTACGCTCGTGGTACTCTATTTACAGCAGAGAAAATCCACCAAGAAACATACAATATCTTTATTTTTATGGTTATTATTGGGACTCTTTATCATATATATATTTTTACTTTTTTCATTATCTACTTTTTTTTGGCAACATATTCCACTCTTTAGTGATGTCACCTATCCTTGGACACTGCTTGCACCTTTAGGGTTTATGACTGCATTGATGATCGGGAGACTGGCAAGTTTTAAAGGATCATTTTCTATTATTACGATCTTTATTATTTGGATAGCAATGCTGTATTGCATTTCTTATGCAAAACCAAGTATGTATGTTGATAGGGGAGATGCATATTATCTTACTAATGACGCCACGACAACCTCATCTAATGAATATACACCACTATGGGTGCGACAAAGACCTGCAGAAAGACCGGCTGATAAATTTATCACCATTGATAAAAATATCAGTTTATCGGATGAAACTTCTAACTCGAAAATGTTTTCAGTAACAGCTTCCTCTGTCATACCATCTCTTTTACAGATTAATACTATTTATTATCCTGGTTGGAACGTCACTATGGATGGAAAACCGGTCATTATTCACTATCAAGATGTGAAAGGAGTCATGCAAGTATATCTACCGAAAGGAACACATATATTTGTGGGGACATTTACAGAGACACCATTACGATTGTTGTCTGATTTTGTAAGCCTGCTGTCTATTTTTGCAGTATTAGTGTTATTATTTTTATCCTATATCCGAAAGCGATCATCTAAAGCAAAATTACCAATGTCCAATGACCAATATCCAATCAAAACATAAAGTACATAATTTTCAAATTCTGTCATGCAATTTTACTGGTCACTTATTTGATTATAAAATTATGAAACCATATTCTTTAATTTTTAGTTATATTGTTCTTTTTTTGCTGTGTGTTCCAGCATTGCTCCCTTTGTTTCATGCTGGTTTTTTCTCAATGCATGATGATGCACAAGTACAGCGAACCTATGAAATGGCGAAGGCATTACATGATGGGATGTTTCCTGTACGTTGGTCGGCAGATTTGGGGTATGGATATGGGTATCCGCTTTTTAATTATTACGCGCCCTTTGTGTATTATCTCAGTGCGTGCCTAACGTTTTTGGGTTTTTCCTATGTCACTGCGACGAAGATAATGATTGGCATTGGTATAGTGCTTTCAGGTGTTGGCATGTATGTATTAGCCAAGCGCCTTTTTGGTCTGTTTGCTGGTTTTGTGGCGGCAAGTCTGTATATCTACGCCCCGTATCACGCACTGGATATCTATGTTCGGGGTGATATGGCAGAAGCTTTCGCGTATAGTCTTTTACCCTTTATTTTTTATTTTCTTCTGCGTATCAAAGATAAGAGAAAATGGCTAGGGACTTTTCTAGGAAGTGTTACATATGCTGCGTTGATTACCTCCCATAATCTTACAGCATTTATGGTTACACCAGCAATTTTCATAGTCGCCATCTATCAAAGTATAATCGCCTGGAAGAAACATGATCGGCTTACGGTGTATGCGACCATTATTCTCGTGTTGGTAGGTATTTTTCTAGCCAGTTTTTATTGGCTACCCGCGCTAACCGAGATGTCCTATACAAATGTTGTTTCGATAACGAAGGGCGGTTCTGATTTTCATGAGCATTTCGTCTGTCTTTCTCAACTCTGGAATAGTCCCTGGGGATTTGGAGGCTCTGCTCCCGGATGCATTGACGGCCTATCTTTTCGTATAGGAAAAGTGCATGTATTGGCAACAGTTATTGCACTAGTGCTTCTTACTGGCTTTCTTTTTAGCAAGGATAAGAAGGAAATAGTGAAAAGAAATTTTTTTTTCTTGGGAATATACATTGGTCTTCTTTGCTCATTTGTTCTGACCTTGGAAATATCACTGCCAATTTGGAACGCATTCAAGTTTATGGCCTATTTTCAATTTCCTTGGAGATTTTTATTGTTGATTGCTTTCTTTAGTAGTCTTTGTGGTGGATTATGTATCTGGTTAGTGCAATTGCTTTTACTAAGATATCGATATATGCGCTTCATTTTGGCTAGTGGAACGATTGTATTAGTCAGTGGAATCTTACTTTTTAATGCAAAACTTTTTAAACCTCAGATGTTTTATACAGTAAATGATCAATATTATATAAATCCCACTAATTTAC
>Ga0070679_100001986_pt1 | contig 18364 bp, 17 predicted proteins | sample KBSC63BmetaG_FD_65652 | JGI IMG/M metagenome (GOLD analysis project Ga0070679, IMG submission 65652) | Corn rhizosphere microbial communities from Kellogg Biological Station, Michigan, USA - KBS C6-3B metaG | ecosystem: Host-associated > Plants > Roots > Rhizosphere | place: USA: Michigan... | reverse complement strand
GCTCGGCCTCGAGCGCGAGCGCGTCAAGCTGGAGAAGACGCTCGGCGGCATCAAGAACATGCAGTCGCTCCCGGGCGCGGTGTTCATCATCGACCCGAAGAAGGAGCACATCGCCGTCGAAGAGGCGCGCAAGCTCGAGATCCCGATCGTGGCCATCACGGACACGAACTGCGATCCGGACGTGATCGACTACGTCATCCCGGGCAACGACGACGCCATCCGCGCCATCAAGCTCTTCACCGGCAAGATCGCCGACGCGTGCGTCGCGGGCGCGCGCCTCGGTCAGACGCGCGCGGCTTCGGATCGCCGCGGCCGTGACGAAGGCGAGGAGAAGCCCGAGACCATCCGCGTGTCGTCGGGCGGCGACGGTCCCAAGGTCGAGATCGCCTCGCGTCGCGCGGGCGCTTCGCGTCCGGCGCCGGAAGCCTCGGTTTCGCCCGACGAGGGCCGTGAAGGAGATCAGTAGTCCATGAGCGTCGAAATCACTGCTGGGATGATCAAGGACCTGCGCGAGCGCACCGGCGCCGGCATGTCCGATTGCAAGAAGGCCCTGACCGAGACGGCGGGCAACATGGAGCAGGCGTCCGAGTTCCTTCGCAAGAAGGGGCTCGCCGCCGCCGCCAAGAAGGCGGGGCGCATCGCCACCGAAGGCGCGATCACGTCGTACATCCACAACGGGCGCGTCGGCGTGATGGTCGAGGTCAACTGCGAGACCGACTTCGTCGCCAAGACCGAAGACTTCCAGCGCTTCATCAAGGACGTCGCGATGCACATCGCCGGCGCGCATCCGGCGCCGCTCGTGGTGGCCGAGGCCGACATGGACCCGGCCGCCGTCGAGAAGGAGCGCGAGATCCGCATCGAGGCGGCCAAGAACCCGAAGCAGGTCCCGGGCGAGAAGCTCAAGGTCATTCCCGAGGCGATGATCCCGAAGGTCGTCGAGGGGCAGATCGCGAAGTGGAAGAAGGACGTCTGCCTGCTCGATCAGGTGTGGGTGCGCGATCCCGAAGGCAAGAAGACCATCGGCGCGCTGCTCAACGAGATCGTCGCCAAGCTCGGCGAGAACATCAAGGTGCGCCGCTTCCAGCGTTGGGAGCTCGGCGAGGGCCTCGAGAAGAAGAAGGACGATTTCGCCGCCGAGGTCGCCAAGCAGGCTGGCCTGTAGTCGCTCGTCACTCGTACGAATCCTCTAGATCTGGCTGAGTAGTTGCTTCTTTCGCATGCAGGAGGACCTGCATGCGTCGGTACACATTTGCGTTCGTGTTTTTCGTCGCAGGATGCGGTAGCGGCTCGTCGACGAGCGTCACGCCGTCGTCGACACCACCGTCGGACAACGGTGGCAGCAGCGGAGGCGGCGCGACCGGCGGCACGCCGATGCCGGGCGGCGGCGGGACCACTGGTGGCGGCGGAACGACCGGTGGTGGCGGTGGCATGCCCGGCGGCGGAGGCGGCGGCGGGGGCATGCCCGGCGGTGGCGGCGGCGGCGGCTCGGGCGGCACCACGGCCACGCCGTGCTCGACGACGCCGATGGCGCTCGCAAGCGCCGAGACCAGCGCCACCGGCATCGCCGTGGACGACGACGACGTCTACTTCGCCGTGACCAAAGATACCAACGTCGCGGACGACTTCGACATCTGGCGGGTCTCCCGCTTCGGCGGCCCCGCCGTCGAATTCGCCGAAGGCCCGAGCGGGTCCAGCCTGACCATCAACGCCACCGCCGTCTTCACGTGGAGTCGGGACGGCTTCATCCGTCGCTGGGCGAAGAGCGGCGGCGCGCCCACGATCCTCTACCAGCACGACCCCCACGACCGCGTGCTGGCTGGCTTCGCCGACGCGTTCGGCTACATCTACTTTCTCACCAGCAACCTGGGCGACTTCTATCTCTCCCGCACGCCCGAGGACGGCGGCGGCCCCGACACGAGCGTCGCCACCGGCATGAGCTACGAAGAATCCATCACCGACTTCGCCTTCGACCCGCACCACCTGTGGCTCGCCCACCCCGTCGGCATCAGCGGCACCGCACCCGACGGTGGCGGCCCATCCATCAGCATGAGCTGGTCGCCCACCCCGCCACCAAACCAGCCGCCCCCCTACCTGGAGCACGTCGCCGCCGACGACACGTACGTCTACGCCAGCACCAACGCCGGCGACGTGCTGCGCGCCGCCCAGACCGACGGCGCGCCGTTCACCGTCATCGGCCATCCGAGCGGGCTCGTCTCGGCTGTGCGCACCGACGGCGGCCATGTGTATGTCAGCTCCGAGAGCTTCGTCGATGGCCGATTTCACACCACGATCACGCGCTTCTCGAGCGACGGTGCGAGCGCCGATGTGATCGTCAACGGCGACACGACGTTCGGCGACTTCGCCTTCCGCGGCGATTCGCTCTACTACACGTCGCTGCAGGACAGCACCGTCTACCGCGTCTGCAAGTAGGCGACGGGACCCGCTAGACTCCGCGTCGACGATCCCCTACTCTCTCGACTCCATGGGAGAGCCCGCCCCCCGCTTCAAGCGCATCCTACTCAAGCTCTCCGGCGAAGCCCTCATGGGCGAAACCGGCTTCGGCATCGATCCCGGCGTCCTCGAGCGCATCGCCTCCGAAGTGGCGGAGGTGCGCGCCCTCGGCGTCGAGATCGCTCTCGTCATCGGCGGCGGCAACATCTTCCGCGGCATCGCCGGCTCGGCGCGCGGCATGGATCGCGCGAGCGCCGACTACATGGGCATGCTGGCGACGGTGATGAACTCGCTCGCGCTGCAGGACGCGCTCGAGCGCGTCAACGTGACCACGCGCGTGCTCTCGGCGATCGCGATGCAGGAGCTCGCCGAGCCCTACATCCGCCGCCGCGCCATGCGCCACCTCGAGAAGGGGCGCGTGGTCATCTTCGCCGCGGGCACCGGCAATCCGTACTTCACGACCGACACCGCCGCGTCGCTGCGCGCGATGGAGATCCACGCCGACGTGCTGCTCAAGGCGACCAAGGTCGACGGCATCTACGACAAAGATCCGGTCAAGCACAAGGACGCCAAGCGCTTCCATCGCCTCACCTACCTCGAGGTGTTGCAGCAGAACCTCAAGGTCATGGACTCGACGGCGACGGCGCTCTGCCGCGACAACAAGCTGGCCATCGTCGTCTTCGACTTGCACACGCGCGGCAACATCCGCCGCGTCGTCGCGGGCGAGTCGATCGGCACGCTGGTCACAGACGAGGAGAACCGTCCATGGTGAACGACATCGTGAAGGACCTCGAGGGCTCCGTCGCCAAGGCCCACGATTCGCTCAAGCGCGAGCTGGCGAAGGTGCGCACCGGGCGCGCGAACCTGGCGCTCCTCGACGGCGTGCGCGTCGATTACTACGGCACGCCGACGCCGCTCAACCAGGTCGCGTCGCTGTCGACGCCCGACGCGCGGCTCATCGTGATCAAGCCGTGGGAGAAGAAGCTGATCCCGCAGATCGAGGAAGCCATCCGCAAGGGCGAGCTCGGCGTCAACCCCAACAGCGACGGTGAAGTCGTGCGCATCCCGATCCCCGCGCTCACCGAGGAGCGCCGCCGCGAGCTGACCAAGGTCATCAAGCGCATGGGCGAGGACGCGCGCGTCGCCATCCGCAACTCGCGCCGCGAAGCGAACGAGATGCTGAAGGAGTATCAGGCCTCGGGCGACATCACCGAGGACGATCACCAGAAGGGCACCAAGCTCGTCCAGACGGTGACCGACAAGGGCATCGAGAAGGTCGACGAGCTCGCTTCGAAAAAAGAAGCCGAGATCATGGAGGTCTGAGGCTCGACCGCTCCACCCGCTCATGCCGTCCCCAACGCGCTTCGGCAAGTACGACCTCCTCGCGCTGCTCGCCACCGGCGGCATGGCCGAGATCTGGCTCGCGCGCGTATCGGGCATGGCGGGGTTCGAGAAGCTCGTCGTCATCAAGCGCCTCCTCGACGAGCTCGCCGTCGATCACGAGTACGTCGAGATGTTCCTCGACGAGGCGCGCATCAACGCGCGGCTGACGCACTCGAACATCGTGCAGGTGCTCGAGCTCGGGCAGGTCGATGGCAAGTACTTCATGGCGATGGAGTTCGTGCCCGGCCTGTCGATCTCGCAGGTCGGCAAGCGCGCCACCAAGCTGCTCGGCGACGTGCCGCAGGAGGTGGCGTGCGGCGTCGTGGCGCAGGCGTGCAGCGGGCTGCACTACGCGCACGAAAAGACGCTGCCCGACGGCAAGCCGCTCAACATCATCCATCGCGACGTGTCGCCGCAGAACTTGATCCTGACGTACGAAGGCCTGGTGAAGGTGCTCGACTTCGGCATCGCCAAGGCCGATCAGCGCCAGTCGCAGACGCGCACGGGCCTGGTGAAGGGCAAGTTCTCGTACATGTCGCCGGAGCAGTGCCTGGGGCAGGGGCTCGATCGCCGCTCCGACGTGTTCGCGCTCGGCATCGTGCTCTTCGAGCTGTGCACCGCGCGGCGCCTCTTCAAGCGCGGCTCGACCTACGAGACGTACACCGCGATCACCAACGCCGACGTGCCGCCGCCGCGGCGGCTGAACGCGAAGATTCCCGAGCCGGTCGAGGCGGTGATCGTGCGCGCGCTGGCCAAGAAGCCCGACGATCGCTACGCGACGGCGGACGCGATGCAGGACGCGCTCGAGGAGGCGATGCAGAAGAGCGGGCTGCGCGGCGCGCCGACCGATCTGGCGCGCTTCATGACCGAGACCTTCAAGAGCGAGCAGGCCGAGCAGCAACGGCTCCTGTCGCAGGCGCAGCGCGGCGAGCTCGGCAGCGGCAGCGCCGAGGCGGCGCAGGTCTCGCCGGTGGCGGCGGCGGCCGCGGCGCAAGCGGAGTCGAACTACGCCGTCGACAACGAGCGCACGTCGATCGATCCGCTGCCGCAGCTCGGCGACGAGTCGGGGCGCAACTGGAAGGCCGAGGCCGACGTCGTGGGCGGGCCGGTCGGCGGGCCGGTGGTGATCGACCCGCCGGAGTTCGACTCGCAGGAAGACATCAAGACGCGCGCGATCCCGCCGCCGATGCCGCCCGAGCCGGCGAGCTCGACGGCGTCGACGTCACCGACGGGCGTGCCGTCGCTGCGCGGGAGCCAGATTCCGCCGCTGTACTACGTGCTGGCGGTGGGCGCGGCGCTGTTGATCGTGGCGATCGCGTGGCTGATCGCGCGCTAGTGCAGATCTAGCCAGGCGCGGACGGTGATCGGCTTCTGTGCCGATTTGTACTGCAGGCCGCTGCCCGCGGTGAGATCGGCGCCGCTGTTGCCGTTCTGCGTGATGCCGGTCGCCGACGCGGCGATGACGTTGCCGTTGGCGTCGACCGCGACCTCGCTCGCGCCCTGCTTCACCGTCGCCAGCGTCGTCGCCGACGGCGTGCCGGTCAGGTTCACGCGCATGAGGTTGCCGGTCGCGCTGAAGCTGGTGCCGATCGACGACTGCAGGCTTCCGATCGACGTGATGAAGTAGACGTTGTTGCCCGAGATCGTCGGCACCGCGTAGACGCGCTCGCCCGAGGAGAGCGTGGCCAGCGTCGTCACCGTGTCGGTGCCCGGCGGCGACTTGAGCCCGTTGGCGAGCTCGAGCTGGAAGACCTGCGACAGCGTCGTCGACGGCACCCAGTCGGCGCCGCTGGTGACGCCGATCAGCTTGAGCTTCTGCGCCGTGTCGACGTAGAGGACCACGCCGCTCTCGATCGGATAGTTCTGCGACGTGGCCGACGCGTACTTGCCGGCGGCGTCGAAGATGTTGGTCGCGGCCGAGCCGTCCTTGGCGGTGACCTGCCAGACCTTGCCTTCGATGTCGCCGAAGTAGACCTGGTCGACGGGGCCGCTGTCGCCGGCGCTGTCGATGATCGCGGCGACGCCGGGGACGTCGTTGTGCGTGGTGTCGTTGGCGTAGGTCTTGTTGACGCGCCAGATGACGGTGCCGTCCTGCGCGTTGAGGGCATACATGTTGTAGCCGTTGCCCCAGGTGCCGTTGGTGTTGTCGGTGACGAAGTAGTAGCCGAACTTCACGCCCGACGACGTGATGATCGGCGAGATGGCCGCGCCCTGGCCGCGGCCGAGCACGTAGGTCTTGCCGCCCGAGGTGAACGTATCGCTCGCGGTCCACAGATACTGCGGGTTGATCGGATCGGTGATGTCGACGACGTCGAGCGTGCCGCCCGCGTAGCCGCCGTCGGGGATGGCGAGCAGCGTGTGCCATTTGGCCTGCTGGCCGGTGCCGCTGGTGTCGATGTACGCGTCGCCGATCGACGGCGAGCCGTCGACGCCGCCGGTCATCTGGAACGTCTTGAGCAGCTGGCTGTTGGGGATGAACGCCCACAGCTCGTCGCCCGGGTTGTAGCCGGTCGAGGTGCCGTTGTTGTCGATGAGGATGGCGTGGATCATGCCGTCGAGCGCGCCGAAGTAGGCGACGATCGGACGGTGCGCGGTATCGCCGGCCACGTCGGAGACGTCGGCGATGGCGGGGATCGAGTGGTCGACGCCGCCGAGCACGCCCTGGCGGATCTGATTGATGAGCGAGGTGGTCGCCGTCGAGACCACGGTCTGGATCTTCGTCAGGTTCGAGCCCTGGAACGCGATCTGCGTCATCTTGCCGGTCACGGGCACCGCGGTGTAGATGCGGCGACCCGAGCCCGACGTGTTGCTGCCGCTGTCGGCGCTGTCCTGGATCTTGACGTGATCGTACGCGTCCCAGTTGTCGACGAGCGTGTTGAAGCTGGTGACGTTGGAGCCGACCAGCGCCGTCGACGAGAACTCGCGGAAGTGGCCGGTCCACGGCGGATACGACGACGACGGCGAGCTCTGCTGCACGTAGGTGCCGATGTACTCGGTCTGCACGTTCGGCGTCTTCGAGGTGTTGACGAACACGAGCGGCGCCGAGCGCGTCTGCTCGCTCGAGGTCGGCACCTGGCCGAGGAAGATGAGCGAGTTCAAGATGAGCCGCTCGAGCCCGACGTTGTTGTACTGGTTCGACGTCGTGCACGAGCCGGAGCAGGTCGAGCTCTGGCTGCCGTAGCTGTGGCCGCCGAGGTAGATGACGAGGCCCTTCGACGGGTCGCCGTCCTTGTGCGCGACGGTCTCGATCTGCAGCTTGTTGGTCTTCGACTGCACGTACGACGAGACGTACGACTTGTACGAGTAGCCGGTGTTGGGCGTAAAATCGAAGGTCCAGCTGAGCGTGTCGATGCTGAGCGCGAAGTCGCCGGTCTGCGTGAGCGGATCGATGTACGCTTGCACCGTCGTCGACGGGTTGACCTGGATGGCGTCGGTGCCGGACGGGAAGGACGGCTGGCTCAGCTGATCGGTCTTGAGGCCGACCTGGCTTCCCGTCGCCGAGGTGATCAGGTGGCCGTAGGTCGACGCCGGCTCGTCGCCGTAGGAGAGCGGCGAGTTGGCGCCTTCCATCGTGGCGATGGCGGCGCACTGGGCGACGAACGGGTGGCCGGCGTCGATGAACGCGGTGATCTTCTGGATGACCTGGTCACGCTGCGTCGTGGTGATCGAGTAGTTGCCCTCCCAGTGCGGCGCCCACAAGATCGAGAAGCCGCCGGTGGTGAGACCGTTCGACGTGGTGAAGTCGGTGACGTCGTTGAACTGCGTGAACACGTCGCCGATGCTCGGGTACTGCGCCGTCGCCGTGCTCGTGTAGAGGCCGGCGTCCTTCAAGTAGCCCTGGAGAACGCCGATGGCGGCGCCGCCGATGTCCATGAGCGCGATCTTGGGCGGCGTCTGCATGAGGATGGCGCGCACCGGCGCCTGCAGGATGTTGACCTTGGCCTGGTGGATGTAGACGTCGTCGAAGTAGCCGCGGCCGGTGCGCGAGTCGGTGCCGGTGAACGCGCTGTTGGTCTTCATGAGGTTGAGCGCCGTCGGCACGTCGGCGGCGGAGATGATGAACGGCGCGCCGCGATAAACGATGCTGCGGTGCGTGCTGTTCATGAACTCGCTGGTGTTGCCGTAGGTCGAGTAGGTGCCGCCCGAGTGCGTGACGCGCGAGACCGGCGTGGCGGTGGTGCTGGTGATGGTGAGGTCGGGCTGATCGACGCCCGACTTGGTGGTGTCGAGGATGTAATAGACCGGCACGTTGTTCTGCAGCAGCCGGTAGATGAGGCCGTAGGCTTTGAGCACGCCGTCCTTGCCGGTGATCGATCCTTCCGGGCAGCTCGACGCGGAGCCGTAGATCGTCGACGTCTCGTTCGACCCGTTGAAGCTCGAGCCGTTGAACGCGCGCGACGGCTGATTGCACGCGTCCATCGGGATGATCCAGGAGCCGGCGGAGAAGTCGTAGGCAGCGGCGTGCGCGCGTGGCGCGAACGCGACGAGGCTGCCGGCTGCGACGATGCCCAGGAGTGCAGAGGTGCGCATTCGTGGACGCTCCTTAATGCGTGTAATCGGCATTCTGGTTTCCCGAGTGAGTCGAGCTGTGCCCAGCCTGGTACTTGTAGTCGTGGCCGCCCGGGCCCGCGTAGGTGATGATCTGCGAGAGCGAGCGCGTGGCGTTGGTCGACTCCAGCGTCGTCGAGACACAGGTCGCGGTCAGGATGACGGTGAGGTCTTGATCGTGCGTGGCGTCGTTGTCGCCGTCCTGGTTGTCGGTGAGGACGACGTAGGCGTCGGGATGGGCGAGGCTGGGATCGTCGCCGTCGACGTCGACGGGGATGCCGGCCGACGTCGGATACCACGAGCTCGAGCCGGCGTTGCCCGTCGAGAGGATCGTGCCCCAATCGCCGACGTGGATGGCGGCGAGCGAGCGCGCCTGGTTGAGCGCGGCCTCGGCACAGTAGAAGCCGGTGCGCGAGAGGCGCTGCGAGCCGGCCATCTGCAGATCGCTGGTCGCGCCGCGCACCGCCAGCACGCCGACGAGCGCGGCGAGCACGATGAGCACCATGATGAGCAGCAGCGTGATGCCGCCGCGCTGGCGATGCGCCGGGCTATGACGAACGAAGCGACGCGTCGTTTTCATCAGTTGAGATTCCTCACGGCAATTTCGGTGCGCAGCACGCGGCGCACGAAGCCGAGCGTGCTCGTCCCGGCGGCGTGATCTTCCTCGGCGGGGCGCGCCGGCATCTTGGCGCCCGTGTCGACGCTGGTGCTGGTGGCGACGATGGTGATGCGCACCTTGCGCAGGTTGGTCGGCAGCCAGGTGCCCTGGGTTTCGCCGCTGACGTTGAAGAGCCATTCGTCGTCGTTGGCGGTGGCGCCCTTCTCGGTGACGACGCCGTCGCCGTCATTGTCGAAGCCGTAGGCGATCTGCAGATCTTCGACGCCCTCGGCGAGCGGCAGCGCGTTGGCCGCGGTGTCGTTGACGGCCATCATCAGCATCGAGCTGTTGGCGCTCGTGGTCGCGCTCTGGAAGTACTTGTCGGCGACGTAGTAGATGACGTGGCGCGACGGCGCGACGTAGGCGCTGGCGGCGAAGCCGGCCGGCATCGCGCTGACGGTGAGCGTGGTGCCCGAGACGCCAGTGAGCTGGGCGACCGCGGCGCTGTTGAAGTCGAACACCTGCACCCACGAGTTGTACGGCGACGTCGTCTTGGTGAAGCTGCCGACGGTGACGTGGCTGCCGAGGGTCTCGTAGGAGATGGGCAGCGTCGTCGCGCTGCCGGCCACCGCGGAGGTGAGCTGCGCGATCGTCGAGCCGTCGACGCTGTAGAGCTCGAGCTTGTCGGTGCCGTTGGCGTAGGGCGCGCTCGACTCGGCGTTGCCGGTGAAGTCGATCGCGTTCACCGTCGTGCCGCCCGGGATCGTGATCGTGCCGGTGTTCTTGGCGCCCGACGCCGCGGCGAGCACGTCGCGCGTGATGAGGTCGAGCGCGGTGCGCAGCGAATTCTGCGCCAGGTCGACGCGCGACGAATGCGCCTGCATGCGCGCGCCCGACATCACCAGCGACATGGCGCCGACGGCGATGAGGCCGAACAGCGCCATCGACACCATGAGCTCGATGAGCGTGAAGCCGCGGCTCCTCACGGGCTCCTCACGGTGTAAAGGGTGATGGCGTGAACGGTCTTGTTGGTGACGCCGTTGTAGCCGAGGTCGTTCCAGCACACGGTCACCTGGATCGTCGTCTTGTTGTTCGTGAGGTCGGTGGTCGCGACCGTGCAGCGCGAGTAGATCGCCTCGGTCGTCGACGCCGGATCGGGGCTGAGGGTGGTCAACACCGCGCCGTTGCAGGTCGGCGTCGTCGGCGGCGACGTCGCGGCGCAAGTGCCCTCGGTCATGCCCGGCAGGTTGGCGTAGAGCGTGTGCTCGGCCTCCTCGAGGCGCGACTGCGCGATGCCCATCGCCTCGCCGAAGTTGCGCGACATCATGTTGCCGCGGATGGCGATCGACTGCAGCGCGACGAGGCCGACCAGGCCCACCGTCGTCAGCGCCATGGCGACGAGCAGCTCGATCAGCGTGAAGCCGCGGCTGCGCTTGCGACGCGCGCTCACCAATTGTTCACCAGCCTCGGCATGCCGGTGAGCCCGTACACGTAGATCTTGTACTGGTTGCTCACGTTGGTGCCGTTGACGTCGCTGACGTAGAAGGTGACGCCCGTGGTGTAGGTGGGCGCCGCCGGCGGCATCGTGTCCGAGATGGTGGCGTCGGGCCGGAAGTACAGATACTTCGTCGTCGTCGCCTGGGCGCCGGCGTTGTTGGCGTTGTAGTCGAGCGAGGGGATCACGTTCCACAAGGTCGCGTGGCTGCCCGACCAGATGATCTGCTCCTGCGTGCCCGCCGTCGGCGGCCAGTTCGCGTTGGTCAGATTGGTGCCCGACACGCTCGCCTTCTCGACGGCGCACGAGCCGCGCGTGGTGACGAGGTTGCACTTGAGGCGGCGCACGAAGCCGTCGCTGATCGACTGCGAGCGCGCGTTCATCATCGCGAACTCGATCGAGCGCGCATAGGCGCCGGCGTTCTCCGCGTCGCCGGAGCGGCTCAGCGTGGCCATCGCGATCGCGCCCATGACGCCGATGATCGCAACGACGGCCATGAGCTCGGGAAGCGTGAAGCCCCGCGCGCGTCGCCGGTGTCTCGCGAGCACACTGCGCATTGGGTTCGATTGTAGCTCGCGCCCCGTGGCAAGGCGAGGCTAAAGTGTTGTCATCAATACGAAAAATATAGCGTGAAATAATGAACGGCGATCGCCTACATTCCCGCGCATCTCCGACGGGCGGAGCCGCGGCGAATGTTTCAGCCGCGCCGGCGCTCGCGCTGCATCAGGGCCGCAAGCGCGCGTCCCGTATGCGAGGCGCGGCAGGCGGCCACCTCGTCGACGGAACCGGCGCACACCAGCGCACCTCCGCCGACGCCGCCTTCGGGGCCGAGATCGACCAGCCAGTCGGCGCGGCGGATGAAGTCGAGGTTGTGCTCGATGGCGACGACGGTGTGGCCGGCTTCGAGCAGGCGGGCGAGCGCGGCGAGCAGCACCTCGACGTCGCGGCCGTGCAGGCCGGTGGTCGGCTCGTCGAGCAGGAACAGCGTCGGGCCGGCGCCGGGCGACAGATGGGCGGCGAGCTTGATGCGCTGCGATTCGCCGCCCGACAGCGTCGCCGTCGCCTGGCCGAGCTCGAGATAGCCGAGCCCGACGTCGGCGAACGGCTGCAGGCGCGCGACCAACTTCTTGCCGTCTTCGAGCTGGGCGAAGGTCGCGAGCGCCTCGTCGACGGTGAGCTCGAGGCAGTCGAGGATCGACAGGCCGTGCCACTTCACGCCGAGCGTCTTGCCGTTGAACCGTCGCCCGTCGCAGCCGTCGCACACCACGGTGACGTCGGCGAGAAAGTGCATCTCCAGCGTCTGCGTGCCGTGGCCGCCGCAGACCTCGCAGCGCCCGCCGCCTTTGTCGGCGCTGACGTTGAAGCTGAAGGCGCCGGCGCCGAGGCCGAGCCGCTCGGCGTCGCTGGTCTTGGCGAAGCGCGCGCGCAGCTCGTCCATCGCCTTCAGATAGGTCGCCGGATTCGAGCGCGATGAGCGGCCGAGCGGCGCCTGGTCGACGAGCACGACGTCGGCAAACGCGTCGAGGCCCTCGAGCGCGTCGCAGGCGCCGACGCTGTCGACGGGCTGGCCGCGCAGGCGCAAGGCGTTGCCGTGCAGCACGTCGACGAGCAGCGACGACTTGCCCGAGCCGCTGACGCCGGTGAGGCACGAGAAGCGCCCGACCGGCAGCGCCACGTCGATGCCGCGCAGGTTGTGCGCGCGTGCGCCGCGGATCGTCAGCCACGACGGCGGCGCTTCACGCAGCACCTCGCGCGGCGTCACCGACGGTGCCGAGCGCTCGCGCGAACGGAGGAACTGGGCGGTCACGCTGTCGCGATCGCGCACCAGCGCCTCGTAGCTGCCGGCGAACACGATCTCGCCGCCACGCGCGCCGGCGCCGGGGCCGAGATCGATCACCGCGTCCGCCTCGCGCATGATGTCGGCGTCGTGCTCGACGACGACGACGGTGTTGCCGCGCGCCACCAGCTGCTTGAGCACGCGGATGAGGCGATGCGTATCGCGCGGGTGCAGCCCCACCGACGGCTCGTCGAGCACGTAGAGCGTGCCCGTCAGGTTGGCGCCGAGCGCGCTGGCGAGCGCGATGCGCTGCGCCTCGCCGCCCGAGAGCGTGCGCGCCTGGCGAATCAGCGACAGGTAGCCGAGCCCGACTTCGTCGAGATAGTGCAGCCGCGAGCCGAGCTCGTGCAGGATCGGCTCGGCCGTCGCGCGCGCCTGCTTGCCCAGGGAAAGGCCCGCGAGGAACGCGGGCAATTCGCCGACGGGCATGGCCTCGAGCTCGGCGATGGTCTTGCCGCCGACGCGCACCGCCAGCGCCTCCTTGCGCAGCCGCGTGCCGCGACACTCGGGGCACTCGTCGTAGCCGCGATAGCGCGCGAGCAGCACGCGCACGTGCATCTTGTACTTCTTCGACTCGAGGTAGCGCCACAGGCCGCGCACGCCGTACCACTGCCCGCGCCGCCAGCCGCCCGCTTTGTACCCGGGATCTCCGTCGAGAACCCAGCGCCGCTCGCGCTCGTGCAGCTCGGCCCACGGCACGTCGAGCCGGACCTTGTGCGCCCCTTTGCGTTTTTGGGCCAGCTTCTCCAGGTCGTCCTGGCACTCGCGGTTCGACTTGGTCTGGAACAGCGCGATCGCGCCCTCGCGCAGCGTCTTGCGCGCGTCGGGCACCACCTTCTCGAGGTCGATGCCGATGACACGCCCGAAGCCTTGGCACGTGTCGCACGCGCCGAGCGGCGAGTTGTACGAGAACAGCGCCGGCTCGGGCGCGCGCAGCGTCGTGCCGCAGTGGCTGCACGCCAGGCCCTCGTCGAAGCGCAGCTGCCGCTCGCCGATCCACGCCTCCGCGCGCCCGTCGCCGAGCGCGAAGGCGGTGGCGAACGCCTCGACGAGCCGGCCGCGATCGCTCGACGGATCGACCACGCGATCGACGAGCACGCCGATCTCGTCACCGACGGCATGGAGGCGCTGATAGCCGGCGCGCACCAGCTCCTCCACGTGCAGCTTCGAGCGCGCGGCGACGTGCACGCGCGCGCCGCCCGCCTCGGCGCCCAGTGCGGCGCCCGCTGCGGCGCCCACTGCGGCGATCGTCCGGTCCGCAGCCATGGACGCGGTGTCGCGCACCACGAGCGCGTCGCACTTCGGGCAGTGCATCTCGCCGACGCGCGCGAAGAACAGCCGCAGGTAATCGCTGATCTCGGTGACCGTGCCCACCGTCGAGCGCGCGTTGCGCACGCCGTTGCGCTGCTCGATGGCGATCGACGGCGGCACGCCGGTGACGCTGTCGACGTCGGGACGCACCATGCGCTCGAGGAACTGCCGCGCGTAGGTCGACATCGACTCGACGTAGCGCCGCTGCCCTTCGGCATACAACGTATCGAACGCCAGCGACGACTTGCCCGAGCCCGACACGCCCGTGACGACGGAGAGCGCGGCGCGCGGGATCTCGACGCGCACGTTCTTGAGGTTGTGCGTGCGCGCGCCCTCGATGTGGATCGCGCCGGTCACTCCCCTCCGTCGTCGTCGATGCCCGACTTCTTGGCCGGCGCGAACGTCGCCTTCGCCAGCTCCTGCTGCTTCTGGCTCACGCGCACGATCAGCCCCGGCGCCTTCAGCACCGGCTCGCGCAAGAACAGGTGGTAGTTCTTGATGTCGCCCTTCTCCTCGGGCGGCGTGCCCTGCGCCTTCTTCGACGGCGTGCCGGTCACCAGGCGGATCTTCTCGTTGGGATGCAGGATGAACCCGGGATCGAGCGTGCCGAGCGGATGCGGTCGATCGTTCGCGCGCCGCGCGACGGTGAGATCGACCTTCTGCGCGGTGACTACGCCCGGCCCGGTGTTCTCGAGCAGGAGCCACTCTTCGTTGAGCATCTCGGGCGACTTCGCTTTGTGCAGCTCTCGGAATACCAGCGGCATCAGGAACCTCCCACGAATTCGAGGAACGGTTGATCGGACGCACGCACCTCGCCGATGCGGGTGGCGTGCTCGACGCCGGCGTCGCGCAGCCGATTCACGAGATCATCGGAAACGCCGGCGTCGACGGCAATGAGGAGCCCACCCGAGGTCTGCGGATCGTGCACGAGCGCGTCCCAGAACGGATCGAGCGTGCCGCGCACGCGGGCGGCGCCGTGCGCGCGGTTGGGCTTGGTGGAACCGGTGGTCACGCCGGCGGCGTGCATGGCGCGCGCCGGCGAATAGAGCGGCAGCGACGAGAGATCGACGTGCAGCGAAACAGCGCCGCCGCCGGCCATGCCGAGCGCGTGGCCGACGAGGCCGAAGCCGGTGACGTCGGTCATCGCGTGCACGCGCGGCAAGAGCGCGACGGTGATCTCGCACGCCGCGCGGTTGAGGCGCGCCAGCACCTCCAGCGTCGGGCGCGCGCCGGCTTCGTCGATGGCGCCCTTGCGCAGCCCGTTGATCACCAGGCCCGAGCCGAGCGGCTTGGTGAGCACGAGCGCGTCGCCGGGCCGCGCGCCGACGTTGCGCGTGATCTGCTGCGGATCGACGACGCCCGTCACCGACAGGCCGTAGAACAGCTCCTCGCCGCGCACGGTGTGACCGCCGGCGACGACGGCGCCGGCCTCGACGACCTTGTCCTGTCCGCCGGCGAGGATCTCGCGCGCCACGTCGGGCTCGAGCGCCTTGGGAAACATGCACAGCGCCAGCGCCGTCAGCGGGCGGCCGCCCATGGCGAACACGTCGCTGAGCGAGTTGGCGGCGGCGATCTGGCCGTAGAGCCGCGGATCGTCCGACGGCGGCGTGATGAAGTCGGCCGTCACCACCAGGGCCTCGCGATCGTTCAGTCGATACACGCCCGCGTCGTCGGACGTCTCCGTTCCGACCAGCAGCGCCCCGCTGGCGGGCGGCTGCAGCCGCTCCATGATCACTCGTAGGTCGCCCGGACCTACCTTTGCCGCTCAACCACCGCTGAGGGCAAATTGCGTGAGACGCATCTCGACCGCGTAAGCTAGCACATGATATGGAGCGTCAATGGCCAAGCTGAACATCGAGCAGGCGCACGCCCTCCCCCTCGACGAGGTCAAGCGCCGCTTGCAGGAGCTGGCGGATCGCTTGTCCGCCAAGTACGGAATCGACGCGCGCTGGACGAGCGATCGGGAAGCGACGCTCAAGCGCACGGGCGTCAGCGGCACCATCAAGGTCGCCGACGACAAGGTCGCGGTGCTGCTGGATCTGTCGTTCGCGCTGATCCCGATGAAGGGCAAGATTCAGGAGCGCATCGCGCGCGAGCTGAAATCGGCGCTCTCCTAGCAAGCGGCGACGGCAATCCGATAGAACGCGTAGCCGGGCGAGGTGCGCCCGAGCCAGCGGCGGCGATACTCGTCGGCGCCGCAGTCGTCGACGAGCGTCAGGCCGGCGCGCGTCACGAACGGCGCGATCTGGTCGGGGCGTAGGCCGAAGGTCCACGGCTCGCCGAAGCTGCGCACGTTGGCGAGGATGCGCGGCCCGCCGAGGAAGGCGACGCTGCCGTCGAGCACGCCGGCGTGGACGTAGGTGAAGACGACGCGCGAGCCGGGCGCGGCGCGGCCGATCCACGAGAGCACGTCGAGGACCGCCGATTCGGTCAGGTAGTTGGTGACGCCCTCCCAGATGAACAGCGACGGGCGCGCCGCGTCCCAGCCGGCGGCGGCGAGCGCGGTGGCGACGTCGTCGCGCAAGAAGTCGACGGCGACGTAGCGGACGTCGTTGCGCGCATCGTCGCCGACCATGGCGCGCTTGTGCCGCTGCGTGTCGGCGCGGTCGACCTCGTACACGACGGCGTCGCGCAGCTCGGGCAGCCGATGCGCGCGGCAGTCGAAGCCGGCACCGAGGACGACGAGCTGACGCACTCCCGCCGCCGTCGCCCCGCGCACGACGTCGTCGATGTAGAGCGTGCGCGCGATCGCCGAGGTGCGGGCGCCCGGCGCACGCAGATCGGCGTAGCCGGTGAGCAGCGCGCCGAGCGGCGCGAAGCGGGCCACGCGCACCGCCCGCGCCAGCGACGGCGACAAGAAGCGCTCGGCGTACGGATCGTGCAGCCGCGCGCGCGGCCCGACGCTCTCGAGCGCGCGATAGAGCGCGACAAATTGCGCCGTACGGCTGACTGCCATGCGGCGAACAATAGCCGAGAACGCGCCTAGTCGAGGACCAGCCAGACGACGTCGTCGTCGATCTCGACGCGGCAGCGCTCCTCGTCGCGCAGGCGCGCCGGGGAGTCTTCCATCCACACGTCGAACTCCATGCCGTGCGGCGGGCAGGTCGTCGACGTGTCGCCGGCGTCGGGCGCGCGCCGGACGAAGTGCGTCGACGTCGTGGCGTAGAACGCCCCGTCACGATTGAAGACGGTGAAGTGGCGGCCGCCGACTTCCACGACGCGGCCTTTCCCCGGCGGCAGCTCCTCGACCTCGGCGACGCGAATGGTAGACGACATGCGCCGCGTTCGTGCCAGCCACGTGCCAGCGACCTGTCGCGGCGAAGCCCAGGACATTCGCGGCGACGGCCACGACAATGGAACCCTCGTTCCACGATGCGGAAGCGCCGCTCCCTTGCGCGCCCGCGTCGTCGGCCTTCCTCGCGGATCGCGCCTTGCACGAAGGCGCCCTCGTGCAACACGACGACGAGACGACCTTCCGCGACTTCCTCGAAACCACGGCCGATCACGGCGTGCACATCGTGTGCGCCGCCGGCCCGGAGAGCCTGACCGCGGCGGCGCTCCTCTTACGCGCGCTCGGCCGCGCTGGACGCAAGCTCGCCGGCGCCAGCGTGCTCGGCTTCAGCGAGCAGATCGATTCGGCGACGACGCGCGAGCACCTGGCCGGCGCGCCGGCGTTGCTCATGGTCGGCCTGCACGGCCGCGTCGACCTCGACGTTCCGCAGCTCACGCTCGACGGCGAGGACGACGAGCCGCTCCCCGCGCGCGCCTTCCGCCTCGCCGAGCGCGTGTCCAACCTCGCCGACGTCACCTGGTGCGCCGCCGCCGGCCTGGTCGAACACGCGGAGTCGCATGTCCTCATCGAGCGCGCGTTGTGGCGCACGAGCCGCACCGAGCTCATCGAGATCGCCGCGCTGCTCGACGCCGCCGCGCGCGGTCCCGAGCCAGCGCCCGAGTCGCTGGTGGCGCTGCAAGAGCTGGCCGTCGCCGCCACCGCGCGCCAGTTCCTCGAGGGCGCGTGCGCCGAGTCGCTGCGCCGCACGCAAGCCATCGTCCGCTCCGAGCTGGCGCGCGCCGTGCGCGTGCGCCCCCGCCCCGGCTTCGGCGTCGTCGTCGTCGAATATGACAGCGCCTGCCGCCTCGAAGACCTGGTCGCCGCGCGCTGGCGCGGCCTGCGCGCCGGCACCGTCGTGCTCGTCGCCAACCACGGCGCCGTCGACGGCAGCGTCGCCGTCACCGCCAAGGCCGCCATGCGCGAGTCGGTCGAAGCGCGCCTCGGCAGCCTGCGCGCCGCGCTCGCCGACGAAGGCACCACGCTCCTCGATCGCGAGACCTGGGCCGTCCTGCGCGAGCGCCTCGGCGTGGCGGCGGCGCCGATCGCGCGCCTCGACGAGCAGCCCTTCGAGTTGAGCGCGCTCCCCAACTAGCTGCTAGAATCGCCGTTCCCGTCAGGAATGCGCGACGTTCTCACATTCGGCCTGGTAGCGTTCTCAGCGATCTTCTTCGTCGTCGATCCGCTCGCGGTGCTCCCGATCTTCCTGGCCATGACGGCCAACGAGACGCCGCAGCAGAAACGCGCGACCGCGTGGCGCGCGGCCATCACCTGCGGCATCACGCTCACCGTCTTCGCCGCCGCCGGCTCGCTCATCTTCCGCTTCTTCGGCATCACGCTCGGCGCCTTCAAGATCGCCGGCGGCGTGCTGCTCTTCCTCGTCGCGCTCGACATGATGCAGGCGCGCCAGTC
>Ga0070679_100001981_pt1 | contig 18383 bp, 12 predicted proteins | sample KBSC63BmetaG_FD_65652 | JGI IMG/M metagenome (GOLD analysis project Ga0070679, IMG submission 65652) | Corn rhizosphere microbial communities from Kellogg Biological Station, Michigan, USA - KBS C6-3B metaG | ecosystem: Host-associated > Plants > Roots > Rhizosphere | place: USA: Michigan... | reverse complement strand
GGGGGCACGCTGCGGAAGTCGGCTCCTCGCGCCGGCGTCGCATTCTTCAACCAGCCGGGAGTAAGGCATGCGCCTGAGCTCACTCGATTGGTTCGTCGTCGTCGCGAGCCTGGTCGCGTGCTACGCACCAGCCGCGTTCTACGTGAAGCGCGCCGGTGTGAGTACGGCCGAGTATTTCACATCGGGCCAGGCGGCGCCGTGGTGGCTGGTGGGGACCTCGATGGTCGCCACGACCTTCAGCACCGACACACCCAATCTCGTCACCGACTTCGTGCGCACGCACGGCGTGTCGTACAACTGGGTGTGGTGGGCGTTTCTGCTCACCGGCATGGCGACCGTGTTCTTCTACGCGCGGCTGTGGCGCCGGTCGAAAGTTCTCACCGACCTCGAGTTCTACGAGCTGCGGTATTCCGGGCGCTCGGCGGCGGTCGTTCGCGGATTCCGCGCCGTGTATCTCGGATTGTTCTTCAACGTCGCGATCATGTCGACCGTCACGCTCGCCGCGGTCAAGATCGCGAACGTCATGCTCGGTTGGGGCCGCGTGGAGACGATCGTCGTCGCGGGCACCGCCTGCGTGATCGTCGCCGCGTTCACGGGACTCTGGGGTGTGCTCGCCACGGATCTCGTGCAGTTCGCGCTCGCGATGGTCGGCGTGACGATCGCCGCATACGTGGCGCTGGACCAGCCCGCGGTCGGCGGACTGCATGCGCTGCTCACGAAGACACCGCCACATACGTTGTCGCTTCTGCCTGACTTCAGCGATCGCAACCTGACGCTCGCCGTGCTGATCATTCCGCTGACCGTACAGTGGTGGTCGGTGTGGTATCCGGGCGCGGAGCCCGGGGGCGGCAGCTACATCGCGCAGCGCATTCTCGCGTCCAAGAACGAACGCCACGCACTCGGCGCCACGCTCTGGTTCAACATCGCGCATTACGCGTTGCGTCCGTGGCCGTGGATCATCGTCGCGCTCGCGTCGATGCTCGTCTTTCCCACGCTCGACGACCTTCGCCGCGCGCTGCCGCATGTGGATCCCGCGCTGATCGGCAACGATCTCGCCTACCCCGCCATGCTCACACTGCTGCCGCATGGCGCGCTCGGCCTCCTCGTCGCCTCGCTGTTCGCCGCGTACCGGTCGACGATCGAGACGCATCTCAACTGGGGCGGCTCCTATCTGGTGCTGGACTTCTATCAGCGTTTCGTGATGCCCGGCAAGAGCGCGCGCCACTATCTGTGGGTGTCGCGCGGCGTCACGGCGCTGTTGATGATCGTCTGTGGCGTCTTCACCCTCGCGCTCACCACGGCGAGCGATGCGTTCCAGCTCCTGCTGTCGATCGGAGCCGGCACCGGGCTGATCTATCTGCTGCGCTGGTTCTGGTGGCGCATCAACGCATGGAGCGAGATCGCGGCGATGATCTCCTCCTTCGTCATCGCGGTGGCGATGCTGATCGCGCGTCGGTCCGGCGTCCCGATTGCCGACTCGACCGCGCTCCTCGTGAGCATCGGCTTCACGACGGTCGTGTGGGTGACCGTGACGCTGCTCACGCCCGCGACGGACCCGGCCACGCTGCGCCGATTCTACGAGCTCACGCGGCCGGCGGGTCCCGGATGGAACGCCATTCGGCGCGATACCGCCCTGCCCCCGTCGCCGGACAGCCTTCCGCAGATGCTGCTGGGCTGGAGCGCCGGCATCGCGTTCGTCTACGCAGGGCTTTTCGGAACGGGCAACCTTATCTATGGTCGTAGTGGGAACGCCGCGATGTGTGCCGTCGTGTTTGCGATCAGCGGCGTGATACTTCTGCGACTCGTGCCACGCATGTTCTCCGGCGATACACCTGATCAGACGCTCGAAACTTCGATAGCCGCGGCGCGCGGCAAGCCAGTCATCAAGGCCGTCGTCCTGGCGCGCGGACTGGGCACGCGCATGCGCGCGGACGACGCGGCCGTCCAGCTCGATGCCGCCCAGACCGAAGCCGCACGCGTCGGTCACAAGGCGATGATGCCGCTCGGCGACCGTCCGCTGCTCGACTATCTGCTCTCGTCGCTCGCGGAGGCCGGATTCACGCAGATCTGCCTGATCGTGGCGCCCGAGCACGACGCCGTTCGATCGCGTTACGTGGATGATTCGTCGCACTCGCGCATTCGCGTCGACATCGTGGTGCAGCCGTCACCGAACGGGACCGCGGACGCGATTCTCAACGCCGAGGATTGGATCGCGGGCGACGAGTTCATCGTGCTGAATGGCGACAACTATTATCCAGCCGACGGCCTGCGTCGTCTGCGCGAAGCCGACGGGCCGGCCACGCTCGCCTACGATCGCGATGCGTTGATCCGCGAGTCGAACATCCCCGTCGAGCGCATCGCGAAATACGCGCTGTTGGATGTAGGCTTGGACGGACATCTTCTCGATGTTCTCGAGAAGCCGGACGACGCGACCATGCGCCGCATGCCCGATGCACCCGTGAGCATGAACGTGTGGCGATTCGATCGCGCGATCTTCCGCGCCTGCCGCGATGTGCCGCCGTCCCCGCGCGGCGAGTTCGAGATTCCGCTCGCCGTGCAATACGGCATTCGCGTTCTCGGCCTCCGGATTCGCGCGTTGCCGTTCACGGGAGGTGTGCTGGATCTCTCGAGTCGCGGCGACATTGCGTCGGTCTCCGCCCGGCTTCGCGACGTCCCGGTACGACTTTGAGCATTTCCAGTATACTCATGGCCGCAGGCATGCAGCCTGACGCTGCCGAACGGAAATCCCGGCTCTTCGACGCAGCAGATGACGCCCACGCGTCCATGCAGCCGGAATCGTCGGACATGCAGCGCTTCTGGGTCCCTGGGCGCATCGAGGTGCTTGGCAAGCACACCGACTATGCCGGTGGGCGCAGCTTGCTGTGCGCGGTCGAACGCGGCTTCGGCGTGGCCGCGTCGCGTCGCGGCGACGATCTCGTTCGGGTGCGCGACGCGATCACGGGCGTCCAGGTCGAGATCTCCGTGTCCGACACGGACGCTCCGACCCCGGGCCACTGGTCGAACTACGTCCAGACCGTCGTGCGTCGTATCGCACGCGACTTTCCACCGCTGACCGGAGCCGACATCGCGTTCGCCAGCGACCTGCCGCTCGCGGCGGGAGTGAGCAGCTCGAGCGCGCTCGTCATCGCGATGTTTTTTGCGATCTCGAGCGCCAATGATCTCGAGGCTCGCGACGCGTTTCGTCGTGTCGTCGGCAACGACGATGCGCTCGCCGGCTACCTCGGTGCGGTCGAGAACGGGTTGCCGTTTGGTGATCTCGACGGTCATCACGGCGTCGGGACGTTCGGTGGCAGCGAAGATCACACGGCAATCCTGCGCGGGCGCGCCGGCAGTCTGGTGCAGTATCGCTTCTGTCCCGTGGTGTTCGAGAACAGCGTCCCACTTCCGACGGATCACGCGTTCGTGATCGCATCGAGCGGCATTCGCGCGGAGAAGGCCGGCGCCGCGCTGCAAGCGTACAACCGACTGTCGCTGCTATCGCGTGAGGCGCTGGAGAGATGGAACGTGCTCGCCGGACGACATGATTCCAGTCTTGGCGAAGCGATCGCATCGCGCGGTGAGGAGGTCGTTCGCGTGCTGCGTGCCGACTCGGCGGAACTGGCGGAACGTGCGGAGCAGTTCCTGATCGAGTGCGAGACGATCATTCCGTCGTGTGCGCGAGCGCTCGCCTCGGGTGACATCCGCGCATTCGGGGCACTCGTCGATCGATCGATGAGCAACGCGGTGCGCATGCTGCACAATCAGGTGCCGGCGACGATCTTCCTCGCCGAGCGCGCGAGGACGCTCGGCGCGGTCGCGGCGTCGGCGTTCGGTGCGGGATTCGGCGGGAGCGTGTGGGCCTTGACGTCGATGAGCAAGGCATCAGAGCTCTGTGATGCACTCGAGGCCGAGTATGTGGCGCGCTTTCCGGAACATGGCGCGGAGTCGGAGTTCTTCGTGACGTCGGCGAGCATTCCGGCGCTGCGGCTCACCTCATGCTGAGCGGGCGAGCGATCGTTTATTGCGGCCTCATTGATGGCTCGATTCCGTTCCGGTCTCGTGAGGTCGGGATTGCGATGCGTGGAGGTTACGTGCGCGTTGGGAGTTGGAACGTCCAGGTACTGGCAACCAACAGGAACAGCCAACCAACAGGAACAGCCAACAGGCAACTAACTGGACTGCTTGAACTGCGGACGGCTATGTCTCGACATCGCTCGGCCTTCGCTAACCAACGCTGAGCTTTCGTTCACCAACGCGCAGCTTTCGTTGTGTGAGCGTCGGTCCACCTCGCGGCCATCCACACGGTTGATAGCAGTCCCGCTCATCCAGTGCGGTTTCCCTTCTTCCGGTGGTTGTTCGGCAGTGACTCGTTTGCCGAATGGAACAGCCGCTCGACCAACGATCATCGACACACTGTCAATTCGCGCCGGAACGGCGCTTCGCTCCTCACGATGACGGCCGTGGACGACTCACCGCGCCTTCGATCTCGCCCGACGTCGCCGCACTCGAGAAACCACTGAACGTGCCGAGCTCGTGAATCTCGCGCGCCGCCTTGAACACGGCGCCCCACGCCACGCGCGCGAGCGCACCGCCCACGCTGATGCGACGCACGCCGAGCTCGGCCAGCTCCGACACTGTCGTGAAGCTTCCGCTCACGAGGACGTTCACCGGCTTTGGCGCGACTGCCTTCACGATCGCCGAGATGTCCGAGGGGCTCTTGATGCCGGGCGCGTACAGGCAGTCCGCGCCGGCGTCCGCGTACGCGGTGAGGCGGCGAATCGTCTCGTCGAGATCGGGGCGGCCGGCGATGAATCCCTCCGACCGACCCGTCAGCAGCACGCCTGTGCCGCTGTCGTCGATGGCGCGGCGCGCGGCTTTCACCCGTTCAACGGCGAGCGTGCGATCGAACAGCGGCTCGCTCGCATTGCCGGTCGAATCTTCGATCGACAGACCCGAGACGCCCGTCTGAACCGCGCGTCCAACGTTCGCCCCAACCTCCGCCGGCGCGATCGCGAAGCCACCCTCGAAATCCGCGTTGACCGGAACGTCGACGCTCGCGCACAACGTCCGCAGCCAGTCGAGACACTGGTCGAGCGTGATGTGATTGTCGCGCCGGCCGATGGTCCATGCGAAGCCGGAGCTCGTGCTCGCGAGCGCGCGGAAGCCCATCTGCTCGAGCAGCCGCGCGCTGCCGACGTCCCATGGGTTTGGGATGACCCAGCATCCTCTGTCGTGCATCTGCCGAAACGTCTTCGTTCGATCCGTCTGCCTGCTCGTGTCGATTGGCGTCGTCATGTTCCCTCGTCGTCGAGCGCGATCTTGATATCGACGACGGGTGTGCCGTCGATCGCCTCGATGGGTCCGATCCTGAGTCGTGTGCCGTCGATCTCGCGCAGCGTCACGCGATGGAGGCCGAGCGGGTTGGGGCGTTGCGGCGACCGTGTGCCGAAGACCCCCGTTATGGGATTTCTCATGTCACCCCGCGGACGGACCTGCAGCACGTCCCGCCGCGCACGGTGCAGCCAGGCGACGACGACGAGCTCGTCGCCGAGCGCGAGCCCGAGCAGCGCGTCTCGAAATTCGCCGTCGACGTCGAGCCACGCGTCGGGCGCGCCTTCATCGCCCTGCTTAGGGGCGTCGTCGAGCGAGCTCAGAGCCGAGTGCAGGACGCCGATCGGACGGAGCGTGTAGTCGTCGGACATGCCGCATAATACACAGGTCGTCGAGTGGTGCCCGCGGTCAGATGCAACGTTCACCGCCGGCAGTTTGCGCGCGCTCTCCGGCGGCCTAGAAGGCCGCTCGCAGCCACCAGCCAATCCTCCGCATGATCGCCGATCGCGGCCGATTGTACCTGTCGAGCTCCGCCTCGGTCGTGATCCAACTGCTTCGCGCCATCAGAAAGAACAGATCCACCAATCCGTTCGATGCCGCCACGCCCGACACGATCAGAGACGTCTCGCCATCGGAGACGATGCCGCGTGGATCCTCATTCTGCGATCCCACACTGAAGTAGAAGCTGACGCGCCGGCGCTCGCTTTCGGACAGCGAACGTTCATAGCCGGTCAGCAGCGCATCCGTTCGATGCGAGGCGCTCGTGTCGACGTTTGGATTCGAGTATCCGAGTTGCTCTGCGAACCGCGCCGTCTGTTGCGCCTGCACCCGAATCGTCTGTGCGAGCGCCACGTCCCATCCGGGTTGCCGCACCAGATTGGCGATCGCTCCCGGGCGCGCGATGAGCTGCGCTTTCTGATGAAGCTGTGGCTCCCGCGGTTTGTAGTCATGCGCCAGCTCCGTGGCGTTCGGCTCCGTCGCGACGGTGCGCTCGGCGCTCTGGAGCGTCGCGAGCGTTCTCGAATCGAAGGGAATGACATCGAGGATCCACGGGGCACGCGCCAGACCTTCGCGCACTTCCCTTGCCCGACCCGCGGCGTCGTCGACATCGGCGTGCGCGCTAAACATGCCGACGCGGAGATCGCCGCCCGACGAGCGGATCTGCGACGCGAGCGAGTCGCGCAACTGAAGCACACGCGACAGCACGTCATGCTGCACAGCCATCAACGGTGCCTGCGGACTCGGCGCATTCGCCTCGGCGGGCGCGATGATGTAGACGTGACACCCCCGCGCGGCCGCCGCGGCGAGCATCCCCGCCCAGGTGTCGCTCAGCCACATCGGATCGGGCACGATGATGACGCTGCCCGGCGGCGCGAGATCGTACAGTATCGCGCGCGCAACGGACGACTCCTTTGGGCCGAAGCCAACCTCGTTGTTCACCAGGAGCGCGCGACCGATGTAGTCGCCGTCATCCATCTCGTTTTCCACGTCTTTCGCGCTCGCCACCTCGCGAAGGGACGCGGGAATGTCCTGCTCTGAGAAGCCCGTGCGCATGAGTGCCTCGCGTACGGCGCGCCGCGCCTCCAGCGTGGCCGGACCGCGCACCCGATAGCCGCGATCCTCCCAGGTCGCGCTCGCGTAATGTTCGCCGATGCCGATTCCCATGATGAGCAGCGCGCCATCGTACGGCCGAGCCTCCGTCAGATCGTAGAAGACGAGCTTCCGATGATCTCGCATGATGTTGTCGGGCGTGAACGGAATCGGCGGAACACTGTGGCTGCTGCGGAACGAGAAGTCGTACGGGTCGACGATGTTGACGTGCACGCTCACCGTCTTCCGTAGCCACTCGTCGGCATTTCCGGTGGCGGCCGCGTCGCGCTGGAGCCGGGCCGATGCGCGCACCGCCGCGCGGAGCTCTTCCTGGCGCGCGAGCAGGTGCACCTCGCGCTGCGGTGTGGTGTCTCCCGCGAGTCGAATCGGCGCGTGCAGCGGATCCTGAAGAATGTTCATCCACAGCCGGTTGTCGCGCGGCTCATAGAAGAACTCGTCCTGGAGAATCATGTACGTCGGGAAGACGCCGGTGCTGTCGTAGCGCTTCACCGCCGCGGTGAGCGCCGGGAAGTACGCGTCGGCGACCATGCTGTACGAAACGTTGTCGATCGCGCCCGTCTCGCGCCGGCCCGCGAAGTCATGCGTCCACAGCACGTGATAGGTTCGTGTCGCGTAGATCGAGCGCGCGATCTCGAGAGGCAGGTCCGTGCTGCGGAGATACGTCAACGCATTCTGATCCGAGAATCGATGGCCAACCGTGCGAGCGATCAGCGAGTCCACTTCGGACTGCTCGTCGAAGTCTTCGGGGCGCAGCGCGAGGGCCAGCGGCGCCCACGCCAGCCGTGAGTCCTTCGCGTCAGCCAGCGCTTCGCGATAGGCGTCCGCGACGACGTCGAGCCAGACGCCGAACGCACCCAGGAGCGGCGCACGCTCGGACCCGACGACTCTCGCCGAATCGATGAGCCACCGCGAGAAGGCCGCGAGTGCTGCCCCCGTCAGCGGCTGAATGTTCGTCGGATCGGCCTTGGCCTGGCCGAAAAGCGAATCGAGTGGAATGAGCACCCGATCGAGGAGAATCGCGCGCGCGCGAATCTCTGCCTGTTTCGCAACCGCGGAGTCGGTAGCCGCCTTCGTGAACAATTGGAGGATCAAAGAGTTGTAATCGCCGATCGCCGTCGCATAGCCATCGCGCGCACGTTCGATGAGCGACGCCGCCCGCGCCGAGTACGCGTTCGAGAACGCACCGACCAGCAACGCGGCTGCGCGTAAGCGGTCGACGTCGGCCGCCGTGATCGATGCCGGCTGCGGCGCGCGCGCCATCGACGGTCCCGACGCAACGAGGGCCACGTGTGTCTCGCGCGGACGCGTGCGTCCCGCGAGCGGCCGATTGAGCGGAACGGACGCACCGATGGCGAGCGTGTGCGAACGCGTCGGCAGCCAATCGATGCGCAGCATGCTGCCGTGCCCGAACAGCCCCCCGCGCCGCACCGCCGTCTCGTAGCTGATGATCGGCGAGAGCCGTCGCAGCGACACACTCCAATCAGCGCCGAGTGAAAACGCCAACGCTTTACTCTGGGCGAAGACGCGTGCGCCGCCGGCGCGGCCGTCGACCGCGAGATAGCCTTCTCCTGTAACGCCCATCAGGCCAGTGACCGGGTTGATGATCGCGTGATGGACCGAAGCGCTCAGCCACGGCCACGACGTCGTCCCGGCCGTATGCACAGGCGCGACGACGCTTGCGTCGAAGTCCCAGAGAGGCGGTTGGCCGATCGAGAAGGCCGGACGCGGCGGCGTGGACAGCTGTGCCGCGACGAGTGGAGCGCCGAGCGTTGCGGTGGCAAGCCAGATTCGGAGTAGCCGTACGATCACGCGTTTCCCTTTGCAGACCCGATGCCGAACGCTCCGCACGGCAAGGAACTCGCAACGCGAATCCTCTCATCTGCCAGGCACTCGAGAGCCGAGCGGGTCGCATCTACACCGGAGCTCGCCATGCGGAACGACAACGACACCTTCAACGGTCGCGAGCGCGGCCGTCGCCAACAGCAGCCGCAGACCTCGCGACAGCAAGAACGCGGCATTCCGGAAGCGTTCGGCTTCAGCGTTCCGCCCGGCCACCGCTTTGCCGACGTGGCGAGCGAGGAACGTCGAGGACGGTTCTTCGGCCGTGGGCCGAAAGGCTATCACCCGTCCGATGAGCGCATCAGGGAGGAGATCAGCGACACGCTCATGCGCCATCCCGACATCGACGCGTCCGACATCGAGGTCGAGGTGTCGAAGGGCCTCGTCAGCCTCACGGGAACCGTCGAAGACCGCCACGAGAAGCGCCTCGCCGAACTGATCGCCGAGGATCCGCTTGGCGTGGACGACGTAGACAACCGGCTGAAGGTTCGCCACGGGTTCTGGGCGTCGATCGTCGGCGAACAATCGGTCGAGCGTGAGCTTCCGCGCACGCCCGAACCTGCCGATGGCGTGGCGAGCCGCGAAGGCGCGCGCGCCGAGGCGGCACGAACAGCAGCGCGTCGCGATGCCGAAGCACGCTGAGCATACCAAGACGAAGCGCTGGTCCGCGCGCGTCACTAAGACCAGCAACGCGCTCGACCTCGACCGCAGCGTGTTCACCTGGAAGGATCCGCACAAGATCGCGCTGTCGCTCAGGCGATCCGCCGAGTCGAGCCATCGCCGAAAGAGTGACCCGTATCGGTCCGCGATGTCGATGCTCACCTTCTACATCAATCGCGCCGGCGACAACCTGAGCGCACGTCAGCGGAACGTGCTCGAGCGCGCAAAGGACGAGCTGCGGAAGGTGTTCGGCAAAGATACGCGCGGTTGACGGGCCCGGTCGCGAGCGCGACCTTGGCTGCCGTGCCCAACCGGACTCACGACGACACTCGGCTGCGCTTCACGACAGCCGTCGACGCACTCGTCGAGCAGGTGAAGCAGGATCGCTCGATTCTCGCGGCGATCCTCTGCGGCAGCCTGTCGCATGACACCGTGTGGGCAAAGTCGGACGTCGACCTCCTGGTCATCACGATCGACGATAAGAAGGCGGAGCGCGAGGCGCTGAGCCTCTACGCCGACGGCGTGAACGTGCACGCGCTGCTCATGTCGCGCGCGACCTTCCGCTCGACTGTGGAAGGCGCGCGCCGCAATTCGTTCATGCATTCCTTTCTCGCGAAAGGACGTCTGCTGTACAGCCACGATCCGACGATCGAGATGCTCGTGGCGACGCTTCGCGAGCGCGGCGACCGCGACACACAGATGCAGTGTTTCCGGTCGGCGACGCATGTGCTTCCGTTCCTGTACAAGGCACACAAGTTTTTCCGCACGCGACGAGACCTGGAGTACACGACGCTCTGGATTCTGCATGCGGCCGCCCCCCTCGCCGAGCTCGAGGTGATGCGCGCCGGCATGCTCGTCGACCGTGAAGCCATCCCCCAAGCTGCCGCGTTGAATCCCGAGCTCTTTCGCGTCGTGTATTCAGGTTTGCTCAACGAGAAGAAGTCGGTCGCAAAGGTACAGGCGGCGCTCGACACGATCGACGCATATCTCGCGGCGCGGGCGCGCGAGCTGTTCGCGCCGCTTCTCGAGCACCTGCGCGATGTGGGCGAAGCACGCTCGTGCACCGAGATCGACGATCACTTCGCACGGAATTTCGGTATCGAGCACGTCACGACAGCCTGTGAGTATCTCGCTGACCAGGGCGTACTGGGCAAAGCGTCCGTGTCCGCACGACTCACGAAGCGCAGCAACGTGGACGTCCAGGAGCTGGCCTTCTTCCACGTGTGACATGAAACGACGGAAGACGACAACGAGCCGCGCGGCGCCGCGTAGCACCATCGGCATTCAGGGCGCGCGCGTGCACAACCTCAAGAACATCTCGCTCGAGATCCCGCGCGACAGTCTCGTCGTGGTCACGGGACTCTCGGGATCCGGCAAGTCGAGTCTCGCGTTCGACACGATCTATGCCGAGGGACAGCGCCGCTACATGGAGTCCTTGTCGAGCTTCGCGAAGCGGTTCATCGCGCAGGTGACGAAGCCAGACGTCGACTTCGTGTTCGGGCTGTCGCCGGTCATCTCGATCGAACAGAAGACGATCGCGAACAATCCCCGGTCGACTGTCGGCACGATGACGGACGTCGCAAGCTATCTGAACCTGCTCTTCGCGACGATTGGCCAGCCGCACTGCCCTCGCACGGGTGAACGCGTGCCGAGCCGCTCGGCAAATCAGATTCTCGAGGCGATTCTCTCGCTGCCGCGAGGCACGGAGGTCGAGCTGCGGGCGCCGGTATTCAAGGTCTACGGCGAGGAGCTGGATTTCGTCTTCACGGAGCTGCGCAAGAAAGGCGTGCGTCGCCTGATGGTCGATGGCAAGGCGCTCGATCTCTCCACGCAATTCGAGCTCGACGAAGATGCGGTGCACGAGATGGACGCGATCGTCGACCGGCTCGTGGTCGATCGCAAGCACGAGAAGGCGATCAAGGCTGCCATTGCCGCGGCGCTGCTGGTGGGCGATGGATTGATCGAGGTTCACATCGCGAAGGGCGCGACGACGGCTGACGCCGAGCGGTTCTATGGATCGCTGGCAAGTCCGACGCATCGCTTCGTGTATGGCGGGATCGGCCCCGAGTTCTTCATGTTCAACAACCCGGAGGCCGCCTGCCGAACGTGCGGCGGACTCGGCGTCCAGAAGCTCACCCACCCGGAGTTGCTCGTCCCCGATCCATCCCGCGGCATCTCCGGCGGCTGCTTCGTGCGCGAGGCGTTCAGATACAACCCGGACACGTGGGACGGGCGCATCATGTACAGCCTCTCGCGAGCGCTCGGCTTCACGCTCGAGGCGCCGTGGGAGACTCTATCGCAAGCGCATCGTCATGCGATCCTCTATGGCCTCGACGCGCGCAAGATTGAGATCGTGCTCCCGCCCGGCGCGAAGGACAGACGCCCGGAATGGGAAGGCCGCGAGGTGGGCTTTCACGGCATCGCGCGGCGCATCGAGCGACACTATCGCCGCTATCGCCAGCAAGGCCAGGCGAGCGCCGGCATGGAGGCCTGGCTCGATCGCGTGATGGTGGAGCACACCTGTCCCGACTGCAACGGCTCGCGTCTGCGGGCGACTCGTCTTCTGTTCACGATCAACGACAAGTCGATTCACGACGTCGGCCAGCTCCACTTCGACGAGCTGCACGAATTCCTCGGCCACGTGAAGCCGGGTGGACGCGGTGCGGACGCGGGACGCCAGATCGTGAAGGAGATTCGAGGCCGACTCGAGCTCCTGCTCGGCATTGGCCTCGACTATCTGAACTTCAATCGTCGCTCGGCCACGCTCTCCGGCGGCGAGTCGCAGCGCATCCGGTTGTCGACGCAGATCGGCTCGGGCCTCATGGGGATGCTCTACGTGCTCGACGAGCCGAGCATCGGGCTGCATCCCAAGGACAACGCGAAGATGATCGCGACGCTCCGCCGGCTGCGCGACATCGGCAACACCGTGATCGTCGTCGAGCACGACGAAGACACGATTCGCGCGGCGGATCACATCGTCGAGATGGGTCCGGGACCGGGCGTCCACGGCGGCACGGTCGTCGTTCAGGGAAGCTTGGACGATCTTCGCAAGTGCAAGGCGTCTCCAACCGGCCAGTTTCTCTCCGGCGAGCGAATCATCGAGACGCCCGCAGCGCGCCGAGCGGGCAATGGCAAGTCACTGGTCGTTCGGGGGGCGCGTGAGAATAATCTCAAGTCGATCGACGTCGCCTTTCCGCTCGGGACGATGATCGCGATCACGGGCGCGTCCGGCTCCGGCAAGAGCACGCTGGTAAGCGAGATCCTGTACAAAGCGCTGTGGAAGAAGCTCGTCGACACGCGCACGCTGCCGGGTGAGCACGATGCCGTCGAGGGAATGGAGCACGTTCACAAAGTCGTGAACATCGACCAGTTGCCGATCGGCCGGAACAGCCGCTCGAATCCGGCGACCTACATCGGCTTCTACGATGCGATTCGCGAGCTGTTCACGCGCGCGCCGCTGGCCGTCGAGCGCGAGTACAAGGCAGGGCGCTTCAGCTTCAACGTGAAGGGCGGTCGCTGCGAGGAGTGCCAGGGCGAGGGCGTCATCACGACACAGCTCTACTTCATGCCCGACGTCGAGGTCACCTGCGGCGCGTGCAAGGGCGCGCGGTTCAACGCCGAGACGCTCGAGGTGACGCTGCGCGGAAAGACGATCGACGACGTGCTCGACATGTCGATCGAGGAAGGCGTGTCGTTCTTCGCGTCCGAACCACCGATCGGCAAGAAGATCGCGGTGCTGAACGACCTCGGTCTCGGCTACCTCACACTGGGGCAGTCGGCGACGACGCTCTCCGGCGGAGAAGCCCAGCGGGTCAAGATCGCCGCGGAGCTCAGCTCGCTCCAGCGCGCGAAGCACACCGTGTACATCCTCGACGAGCCGACGACCGGCCTTCACCTCGCCGATGTTCAGCGGTTGCTCGAGTCACTCCATCGCCTGGTCGACGCCGGGCACACGGTGATTCTCATCGAGCATCATCCGGACGTGATCAAAACGTCGGATCACGTGATCGACCTCGGGCCGGAAGGCGGGCATGCGGGCGGCGAGATCGTGTGTACGGGGACGCCCGAGGAGATTGCGGCTTGTAAGAAGTCTTATACCGGCCAGTTTCTCCAGGCGCGTCTGCGCGCGGGGCCAATGAAGCCAAAGACGCGGCGGGTCACGCCACGACGAGCGTAACCACCTCGAGGGTCATCCCGAGGGAAACCGGCGATCGAGGGATCCACTGTACCGTGTCCGCGTCGCGCCACGGGAAACACACAATGGATCCTTCGCTTCGCTCGGGATGACCCCAGACGTGTCAGCTACTTGGGCCCGCCGCCCGTCGCACCCGCGAGCTGCGCCTGCTTCTCCTCCGCGTTCGCGAGCGCCTCGTCCACGCTGAAGCTCGCGGGCTTCTGCCGCGGCGGAAATTCGGCGAACGTCTTCAGAAATTCCCCCACGATCGCCTGCGCCGGCACGAACGCGAACATGCGATCGGCCATCCACTTTCCGTAGAAGATGGATTCATCGCCACGCTCGAACGGATCGCTGCGCAGGTTGTAGAGACTCGGTGCGCGAAGATGGACGAACGGCTCCTGCCAGATCGCGAAGCCTTCCCCGCGCTGCTCGGCGAAGTGCGCCTTCCAGTTGCCGACGCGAAGCGCCAGGAGATCGCCGTCATCGCTCCAGTACATGATCCCCTTGCGAGGATTCTCATCGACCTCGCCCTTCCACAGCGGCAGCATGTTGTAGCCGTCGATGTGCACCTTGAACGTCTTCTTGCCCGCCTCGTGGCCCTTCTTGAGCTTCTCGACGATGTCGGGCTCTCCGGCCGCCGCGAGCAGCGTCGGCAGCATGTCCATGTGTGAGAAGACCTCGTTGGACACCGTGCCTGCCTCGATCACGCCGGGCCACCGAATCGCGCAGGGCACGCGCCATCCACCTTCGTAATTCGTGTCCTTCTCGCCGCGGAACGGCGTCGTGCCGCCATCGGGCCACGACATCACTTCGGCCCCGTTGTCGGTCGAATACATCACGATGGTGTTGTCCGCGACCCCGAGCTCGTCCAGCTTCGCGAGCAGTTGGCCGACGTGGCCGTCGTGCTCCACCATGCCGTCCGGGTAGAGGCCGAGCCCAGTCTTGCCCTGGGACTCTTTCTTCAGATGTGTGAAGACGTGCATGCGCGTGGCGTTCCACCACACGAAGAACGGCTTGTCGTCCTTCACTGCCTGGTCGATGAATCTCAGACCGGCATCGAGGAACTCTTCGTCGATTGTCTCCATGCGCTTCGTGTCGAGCGGACCGGTGTTCTCGATCCGCTGCGTGCCGTCGGGATTCGCCCACGAGTGCAGCACGCCGCGCGGCCCGAACTTCTTCCTGAACTCGGGATCCTTGGGATAATCAGGATTCTCTGGTTCCTGTTCGGCGTTGAGATGATAGAGATTGCCGAAGAACTCGTCGAAGCCGTGCACGGTTGGCAGATACTCGTCGCGGTCGCCGAGGTGATTCTTGCCGAACTGCCCGGTCGCGTAGCCGAGTGGCTTGAGCAGATCCGCAATCGTCGGATCTTCGGCCTGCAGGCCGATCTTCGCGCCCGGGAGACCCACCTTTGTGAGTCCCGTTCGGATCGGGTTCTGTCCCGTGATGAATGCGGCGCGGCCCGCGGTACAGCTCTGCTGTCCGTACCAGTCGGTGTACATCGCCCCTTCGTGGGCAATGCGGTCGATGTTCGGCGTGCGATACCCCATGACGCCGTGGTTGTACGCGCTGACATTGAACCAGCCAATGTCATCGCCCCAGATGATCAGGATGTTTGGCTTGCGAGTCTTTCCTGCACTTCCGTTCGCCATGCTGGCCCCCTAGCGGTCGAGCGGCTCGACGCGAGCCGCGTGTCACAGTCGCCGCCGGGGCAGCCCAAAGGCTATGAGGCGAAAGGCCACCGGATCTGGAGCGCGCTCGCGAACAGATGTTCGACGTCGACGCGCCACTCCGTGATCGGCAGTGCCTGCTCACGGGCGGGGACGCGAACGTCGACGTGTTCGTATGCGGCGCTCACATCGAATGGTGCCGAGAGGTCGCATGCGGCGACGCAGTGCGACTGCACGTACACGGACGTGTTCTCGCGCCAGAGCGCCCACATCAGATGTGCGTCGCCGTGCGGCCCGCGATAGGCGGACATGAGCGCCGACGTCGGGGCGCCGCTGAGCAGCCGTCTCAGGCCGGCTCTCCACTGGCGCTCGTAGTCCTCGGCGCGCCAGTGGCTGAGGTCGAGTGGAAAGATGGTGCGGGCGGCGCCGACGACGAGCTCGCCCACGGCGGTCGGAGCGCCCGTCGCGAGCGCGAGGGGCGCGGAGAGGACCCTAATACAGAACATGGACGGCTACGGAGGGAACGGCCTCGGCGCTGCGGAGGGTTTGGTGCGCCGGATCTGTCAGTCATACCCGCCCGCTGGGCCTGGAGGTCCCTGGCGGGGCTGAGTCATTCTCTCGAATCCAGACGTCGGAACCGCGGTGGCCGACGGACGACGGCACGGACACGTCGACGGACTTTGCGGACCTGCTCCGCGCGCGGGTGGAGTGGCGTCTCGCCACAAGCCGGGAATGATTTGAATGAACGACCAACAAGAAAAAACCCTGGCTCGTTGGGCAGGGAGCTATCGCGTGACACGGAACCAGTGGTGTAGTCCACGTCAAAGCCCGTTGACCCGGCTGTGCCCGTGTTCCAGGAAGTTGCAGTCTGGCGTTCCCGTAGTCCCGCCGTTCTGACTTATGAGTTTGCTCATGCTCTCGCGACCGTTTGCCGCGCGCGGCGACTACCGTTCGAGCACTCTGATGCCGGTCAGCAGCTTCGCGGCCGTCACGCGATCACCAAGCTCGATGCGGTCCACCACGTCCTGCCCGACCACCACATGACCGAGCGACGTGAAATCACCTTCGTTGTGCGGCTGCGGCGTGTGATTGAGCGTGTAGCCCGGACGCCCGGTGTCGAGCCCCGCGCTCGCCCACGCGAGATTGCCGCGCGTGAGACGGTGACGATTCACTTCATCGCGCTGCACGGCCGCATCGCGAATCGTTGCCTGCTGGTCGACGAAGTCCGGAACGACGCGCGTGAACTCGGTCCCGACGATCGTTCCGGCGCTCATGATGTGCTCGAATGCATCCATCGCGAGTGGAGCGTCGCCAGCGTAGAGCTCGAACTCGATCGGCCCTCGTGACGTTTCCCACCGCGCGCGCGGCAGCGGTTTGCCCATGTACGCGGGCACGATCCATTTCTCGACGATGCCGCGGTACTCTCCCATCGGGCGCGCAACGAGCGCCGGCCGCTGACGCTGGCCGCGTCCACCACCGCGACCGCCGCCGCGGCCGGCGCTCGGAATCGTGTCACGCAGCAACTGCGCAGCAGCATTCTTACAATACGGCACCGCATCGTTCGCGATGTCCGTCGCGACCATGTGTGCCTCCGGCAATGCGAACGATTGCAGAGATCGCATCGCCGTCACGCGTACGGCGCACGACCGCGAGCTGCGTCCCGCATCGACCAGCGCGGCCACCGTCCACTGCGCTTTCGGACGCGCGAGTCCTTCCGCGGCGCTCACGGCAATCCAGCTATCGGGATCGCGAAGCGCGTTCACCAGCACCGCGACGGCCGATGAATCTCCATAGCTCGCGAGCGCGCGGATCGCTTCGGTGCGAACGCGACGATCGGCGTCGTGCGTCGATGCAAGCAACTGCGCTTCGGCACGGTCACCGAGTGACGCCGAATCGGCCTGCGCCTTGACCAGCCCGCGGACGGCCCATGATCGAACGAGAGCGGAAGGATCCTTCGACAACGTCAACAATGCCGACATAGCCGCGGGATCGCGCGGACGGAAGAGCGCCCACGTCGCGCGCCAGCGGATCTCGTCATTCTTGGACGATGCCCAGCGCGTGATGGGCGCGAGATCGCCGCGAACGTTGGCGCGTCCAATCGAGAGAAGCGCCTCGCCGATCGCGTCGTTCGTTCGCGGGCTCGCGTCCGTATGCATGAGAAAGCGCGCGAGGACCTCGCGCGCACCGGCCGTCTTGAACTTTCCGAGCGCGCATGCGGCTTCCGTAAGGACCGTTGGCGCGGTGCGCGGATTCGTGAGCAGCGAGTCGAACCAGGCGGTCGTCAACGTGTCCTTGAGTTGCCCCACCGCGAACACGGCGGTTGCCGCAAGCGCGGTGTCCGCGTCGAGGGGCCGGGCGCGGAGCAATCCGACACCGCGCTTGTCGTTGATCCGCGCGACCGACAGCATCGCGCGACGACGCACTTCCGGATGCGGCGAGGCGAGCAACCGGCTCAGCGCCGTCGAATCGAACGTCCGCGTATCCTCCAGCATCAACAGCGTCGCGATGTCGGAGACGGCCGCTCCATCGAGCGCGGGCCGGCGAGGCGTCTGCGCAGCGAGTGGAAGCGCGGCCGCGAACAGCAGGAAAGACAGTCGCATGAGAATCGGGTGGGAGCGGAGTGGGAAAGCTGTCATCCTGAACGAAGCGTGAGACCTCAGTGCCTGGCGACGACTGGTTGCCGCCGTCTACAATCTGGTCGTCCGCGCGCCCGCAATCGAGTCGAGCGCCGCTGCCCGGCGCACCACGAAGCGCGATCGTCCCACGCGGGCGATTGCGCCGGCATCGATCAGTGCCGACAGGCTGCGCACGATCACCTCTCGCGCGGTGCCCAGCTCATTCGCCAGCTCCTGCTGCGTCGTCCCGAGCGTGAACTCGGCGCCCGCGCTCTCGGCAGCGCGATTTCGCGATGTACGCGGCGAGACGCGCGGTGATCGTCGTCGCCGTGAGCTCGTCGATCCGACGCAGGAGGCTCTGCGCGCGCGACGCCATCCGCCGAAGCGCGAAGCGTGCGAACGTCGATTCGTCGCGCAGCAGGCGCTCGATCACTCGGATCGAGAGGTGGGCACAGCGGGTCGGCTCCAGTGCTTCCGCCG
>Ga0070679_100001980_pt1 | contig 18388 bp, 13 predicted proteins | sample KBSC63BmetaG_FD_65652 | JGI IMG/M metagenome (GOLD analysis project Ga0070679, IMG submission 65652) | Corn rhizosphere microbial communities from Kellogg Biological Station, Michigan, USA - KBS C6-3B metaG | ecosystem: Host-associated > Plants > Roots > Rhizosphere | place: USA: Michigan... | reverse complement strand
CGACGTCGTGTGGTCCCCTGGCCGTGGCCGGCGACATCGAGCTCGCGCAGAAGGCCAGCGACGTCCGCCAGAACTCCGGCTGCGCCTGCGAGTGAATCGAGCGCGGTGGAAGGGGAAGGGTGCGCGTCCGCTAGGATGCGGCCCATGCGATTCATCGTGATGCACAAGGTGGACGACAAGATGGAGGCCGGCGCGCGTCCGGACCAGCGCATCGTCCAGGAGATGGGAACGCTGGTGCGCGAGTCGCTGGCGAGCGGCGTGTTCGAGAATGGGGCTGGCCTGCACCGCAGCGCGCGGCGCGCCCGGCTGACCGTGAAGGACGGCCGGCGCACCGTCCAGAAGGGTCCCTTCACGGGCGGGAACCAGCTGGTCGCCGACTGCCACATGGTCCGCACGGGCACGATGGACGACGCGCTGGAGCTGGCGGCCCAGGTCGCCGCCGCGACCGGCGCTGAAGAGATCGAGGTCGGGCCGGTCGTCGAGCCGTGGGACCTGGGTTTCGTGCCCGAGCCGGCGGACAAGAGCACCGCGCGCTTCTTGCTGCTGCGCAAGGGCGACGCCGCCACCGAGGGGGGCGCACCGCCGTCCGAGGCGCTGTCGAAGCTGGAGCGCAAGCTGAAGGACGACGGCGTGCTGCTGCTGTCGGAGAAGCTGGCCCCCACCTCGTCCGGAGCACGCCTGCCCGGCGGCCCGCGCGGCAGCGCCCGCCGGTGGATCGACGGCCCCTTCACCGAATCGAAGGAGCTGATCGCCGGGTTTTCGATCCTGAACGTGCCGGACCGCGCGGCCGCCCTCGCCTGGGCCGAGCGCTACGCCGCCATCCTGGACGGCAACGAGGTCGACGTGCGCGCGCTGCGGGACTGAAACGCAAAAACGCAGCAGCGCTGGAGGGCGACTGCTGCGTTTGCGGGGTTGCGGGGTGGACGGGACTTGAACCCGCGGCCTCCGCCGTGACAGGGCGGCGTTATAACCGACTTAACTACCACCCCAGATTTTCAACCGACGGTGTTCTGTCGGGCGACGCGGGGTCGGTGAACCGGCCTCGTTTCGCGGGGTGTGGATCTACTCGCGAGGCCCATGGGTGTCAACCGTCTCGCAACATTTCGGTGCGGATGGGGTCCGCCGGCGCCCCGCCCCGACGCGAGCTTTCGGTGCTGGCCCGCGTTTTTTGCCGCCGAGTTTGATAGTTTCGGGCGCCGAACGACCCCGAGGAGGCTCCCCGATGACGACCCGCAAGCTGCTCACGATGACGCTCACGTTGACCGCGATGGTGGCCTTTGGCGCCGGCTATGGTCGCCGCGCGCTGGCGGACAAGCCCGCGGCGGGGGCGGCAGCGCCCGCGGCCGGGGCAGCCCCCGCCGACTGCAAGGCCTACGGCGGCGGCAAGTGCTGCGACCCGGCCGTGACCGCGCACCTGCCCAAGGCGGCGGTGTTCAAGGCCTGCGGCGAGTCGGACGCCACCTTCCTGGGCGAGGTCGGCTCGAAGGAGACCTGCAAGTACGTCTTCAAGGTCGAGGGCGAAAAGCCGGACGACACCTTCGTGCAGGTCTACACGCCCGCGCAGAAGGAGGTCCCCGACTCGCCGAACGATCCTTTCTTCCAGTGGAAGAAGGTGGGCAAGGCGTTCCTGACCGAGAAGGCCAAGTCGCCCAAGGCCGCCCCCATGATGGCGAACGCGACGGGCCTGTGGATGCCGGGCAAGGGTTACTTCGTCAGCGTGAACGCCTCGACGAAGGTCTGCACCAAGTCCGAGGCCGCCAAGCTGGCCCCCAGCATCAAGTAGTCGCGCTCGACTGAACCGGTTCGGCCACGCCCGTCGGGGCGATGGCCGAACGGCTTTCCCGCGTCCCCAGCACCACGTCCGCCAGCGGGATGGTCACGTTGAAGTTCACGTGGGCCATGCGGCGCAGCTCGTGGTGGTGCGTGTGATGCGCCTGCAGGCGGCGGAACAGGCCCCGCGGATGAACGCCCACGCCCACGCGCGCCAGCGTTGCGGACGGCAGGTGATACATCGCATGCAGCGTCTCGTAGAACAGGAAGTAGCTGAGCGCCCCGACGTAGAAGATGCCCGCCAGCGGCAGGCCGCCCAGCAGCGCGGCCACGATGGCGACCGGCGACGCCGCCACCAGCAGCATGGCGATGGTGTACCAGGGCATCATCACCAGCCACAGCTCGCGGGAATCGTGGATGGCCATGTCCCCGTCGGGAAACGCGCCGTGATGAATCAGCGCGTGGTTGCGGTACATGATCCGCGGCTGCAGCGGGCGATGCATCGGAAAGCGGTGCACCGTCCACTCGAAGAAGTTCGCGAACACCCAGAACGCCGGTAGCAGAAGCCAGGCGCGGGGGCTGGCGTGGCGAGCGACGGCGATGGCCGCCACCAGCACCACACCGGCCAGGGTCGCGGTACGCGCGATCTGCTTCTTGGCCGAGAAACCGGCGGGAATTTTCTCCGCCCTGCTCATGATCCAGGTTAGCACGGCCGACGTAATCTGGCTGTCCCCGTCCGCGGCGGGCGATCGTCCACCGGCCGACCTCTCTGTGGTAAAAACCCGCCCGGGCGGGGGTGGAGTTTACAGTTACAATGAAGAAGATTGTGAGCACGAAGCAGACGACATACGGGTACTCGCGGCGGCACCGGGCGGTGGAAATCGCAAGTATCGTCGCGGTGTTCGGCCTGCTGATCGCCTTCGGCATCCGCGTCGGCCAGACGGTCGATACGCCGCTCGGCTGGGTCGGGCTGGCCATCACCCTGCTGGCCGCCTACATCGCCACCGATGTCATCTCCGGCGTCGTCCACTGGGCGGGCGACACCATCGGGCACGAGCAGGTGCCGTTCCTGGGTCCCAACTTCATCCGCCCCTTCCGCGAGCACCACACCGACCAGAAGGATATCACCCGGCACGACTTCATCGAGACGAACGGCAACAACTGCATCGTCGTCCTGGTCCCCCTGCTGGGCGCCTACTTCCTGTCGCCGCGGGTCGGCTTCGGCTTCTTCCTGGCGGCATTCGTCGCCTTCACCGGCCTGTTCGTGGTGGCCACGAATCAGTTCCACAAGTGGGCGCACGACGATAGCCCACCGTGGATCGCGCGGCCGCTGCAGCGCTGGGGATTGATTCTGTCGCCGCAGCATCACGACATCCACCACGCCGCCCCGCACGACAAGCATTACTGCATCACCGTGGGCTGGATGAACCCGATCCTGAACGGCGTGCGCTTCTTCCGCGCGGCGGAGTGGTTGATCGCGCGCTTCCGCCCCACCTGGCTGCACATCGATGAGCGGACGCGGTTCGCGGCCGCGCGCGCCGCCGAGGCCGCCCACGCCGTCAGCGTGCCGTCGCTCGCCGAGCACTCGACGGCGCGCTAGCCCTCCACCTGGACAGCGAGAGAGATGCCCTCATTCGACGTGGTTTCGAAGGTCGAGCTCATGGAGCTGGACAACGCGCTTCACACCGCCCAGAAGGAGATCAGCCAGCGCTACGACTTCCGGGGTACGAACAGCCTGATCGAGCGCAAGCCCGAGGGCATCATCATCCGGACGTCCGACGAGCAGCACGCGACCGCCACGCTGACCGTCCTGCGCGAGCGGATGTCGAAGCGAAATGTGTCGCAGCGGTGCCTGGATCCCGGCGACGTCGAGCCCGCCGGCGGCCAGACGGTGCGCCAGCTGATCAAGCTGAAGCAGGGGATCGAGACCGAGACGGCGAAGAAGATCGTGAAGGCGATCAAGGACGCCAAGCTGAAGGTGCAGGCCCAGATCCAGGGCGACGAGCTGCGGGTGACCGGGAAGAACAGGGACGACCTGCAGTCGGCCATCCACCTGATGCGCACGAGCGACTTCGGCATCGACCTGCAGTTCGTGAACTTCCGCGACTAGTCGCGCCTGGCGCGGTTATGCTCGGCTGGTGAAGGCATCTTGCCGCCTCCGCCTCGGCGGCGTCCTGGCGTTGCTTCTGGTGGGCGCCTGCCGGCGGGCGCCGGCGCCCCAGCGCGCGCCGGTCCCGGCCGGCGCCGGCGGCGCCGGAGGCATCAGCGCCGCGCACGTGGTGCCCGAGCCGGTCATCCCCTCGCGCGTGGCGCTGGCACCGCTGGCCGAGGGCGAGACCTATGTCTACGCGGACGCAGGCGACGGCGCGCCGGCCACGAAGCTGGCGCTGGCCGAGGCGAGCGCGAAGGGCCTGCTGATCGTCGATCTGGGCGACGGCTGGGCGCCGTTCATCTTTCAAGACGGCGGCGAGACGAAGGGGGACCCCGCCAAGCCCAACGGCTACCGCAAGACCTTCGTCGACCTGGCGAACGATCGCATCGACGAGGACGGCAAGCCGGTGGCCGCGGGGGACGGCAACTTCCTGGAGCCGTTCGGGATCCCGCCCACGCTGTCGGTGCTGAGCGCCCGCATCGAAGCGGATCGCGCGGCCGACCGGCGCGCGTGCGAGGCGGCCGTCGACTGGGACGGCCTGCGGGCGTTCCAGGGCCTGGTCGGCTATCAGGACCGCGAGCATGCCCGCCGCGATCACGCCGAGGCGCTGCGCGACGGCGAGTGGCTGGCGAAGGAGATCGCGCGGCGCGAGGAGCTGGCGCGGGCGCGCGGGGGCGCGGGCGGCGCCCCATCGATCGCCGGCGACGCGTCGAAGACCGACAAGGCCAACGCCGCCACGTCCAAGGGGCGCGCGAACGCCGTCAATCAGCCAGCGCCGCCGCCCGCGACCTGGAAGCTGGGCGACCGCGCGGCCGCGATCGTGGCGCTGGGGGCGGACGCCGACCCGAAGGTCAGCCGGCGGGTGGCGCGGACCCTGCGCGGCCAGGAGCGGCTGCGCGCGGTGCGCGCGCTGCAGGCTTTTCTGCTCTGCGAGGGCCTGCTATCGACCCGCGCCAGATCGACGCCGGGCAGCTTCGATCTGCCCACCCACGAGGCCCTGGCCCAGTGGGAGCGCCGCAACGACATCTTCGGGTGGGGCATGCTGGGCGGCGAGACGCAGGCGGCGCTGCTGCGACCCACGCTGGAGCTGGATTACGAGACCTTCCGGCGCGTGCTGGCCGAGCGGGTGGCCGACGCCGCCGGTATCGTCGAGGACGGATCCACGCATGACGCCACGTACAAGGACGCCTCCGGTGAGACGCACGCCGTCCCCAACTTGATCGAGGATCACGTGAACGCGCTGCTGGCCGCGATCCACGTGGCCGGCCCGGGCGACATGATCGCCTTCCTGCGCCAGCATGGCGCCGCCGGACTGGCCGGCCTGCGCGTCGCCTTTCATGCGCCGCCTTTGCCGCCCTACTACCAGGCCGGCGGGCGCGGGCCCATGGAGCTGAGCGCCGTCATCGATCGCGGCGACGTCTGGTACGACTTCCCGTTCGACGCCAAGGGGCGTCCCGTCGAGCAGCCCCGCTCGCACTACCCGCACCTGGCGCTGTTCACGGACTGGCAGGGACAGCACATTCCGCTGGTGTCCTGGCGAACCACCATCGGTTCGTGGCGCAGCGAGCTGCACGGGAACGGCAAGGTCTACTATCGCTACAAGAACAGCGACGTCGGCGATCGGGTGTGGAAGGACATCGTGGCGGGTCCGGTCTGGATCCCGCCGGACGGCACGCCGGTGAAGGATCTGCTGACCCGCAAGGTCCTGGACCGCGAAAAGGGGCCCGAGACGGTGGTGAACACAGGCGTGATGGGCCCCGGCTTCCAGTCGGCCTACGGCCTGGTGATGGCCATCCACATCAACCGGGGTGGCTTCGACAACCAGATCCGCACCCACGGCTCGGTCGATTACACCTCGATCGCGCGCCGGTTCTCGCACGGCTGCCACCGGCTGGTGAACGATCGGGCCGTCCGGCTGTTCGACTTCGTGCTGCGCCACCACACGTGGAAGCGCATCGGGGACGTCCCGCTGCACATGACGCGGCAGTTCTCGGTGGAGGGCCAGGACTACCGATACAAGCTGGCCACGCGCGGCTATTACTACCGGCTGGACAAGCCGGTGCCTGTCACCGTGACCGAGGGCCGGGTCATGGGTCAGGTGAAGCAGCCCATCGCCGATTACGTGCGCAAGGCCGGTGTCGACTACCGGGACGTCGTCGATCCGGCCGTCGCCGACGCGACCGCTTCGCGCAGCGGACGGCGACCGGCGGATCCCAGCAGCGGCGACGCCACCGCGTCCCCCGAGGCCATCGGCGGCAGCCGCACCGCCGATGAGCCCGAGACGAATGAAGCGAACGCGCTGGCCCCGACCCCGCTCGGCCCGTGATGAGCAACGTGGCGCCCCAGCGAACCTCCGCGAGATTCCGCCGCTGCTGGCAGGTGACATTGCTGGCCTGCGTGATGGTGCCGGTCGCGGCCCGGGCGCAGACCGCCGCGCCGGCGGAGAGCCCGCAGTCCGCGGCGCCCGAACAGTCGCGTGCGGCGCCTGAACCGAGGACTGACGCGACCTCGGCCGTGCCCACGCACACGCTGGCGCGCCCGTCGCTGGACCTGGCGGCGACGATCGAGCCCAGCGACCGCCGGCTGACGGGAACGGCGACGTGGACGATCACGAACCATGGCGACCAGCCGCTTGGCGAGCTGCTGTTCTGGTTGTACCCGAACCGGCTGGCCAAGCGCGCCCCGGCCCTGGGCGACGTGAACTTTCATTGGCTGTACCCCGACGGATTCTCGCCCGCGTCGATGACGATCCGGACCGTGCAGGCAGGGCTGACGGCCGCCCCCCTGTCCTGGCACGTCGAGGCTTCGCCCGCCGGCGAAGCGACGATCCTTCGCGTGGCCCTGCCCGCGCCATTGGCGCCCGGTGTGGCGACGCGCATCGCGCTCGACTTTTCGACGGCGCTCCCTCACCGGCTGGGCAACTTCGGCTGCGCGCATATGCAGTGCCGGCTGATGGGCGGCTTCTATCCCTTCCCGGTCGCGCAAGGACCGGGCGGGTTCATCGTCGAAGCGCCGCCCGACCGCATCGACTTCCGCGCGCGGATCGCGGCGCCACCCGGCAGCGACGTGGTGCTGGGTGACGCCGTCGCGCCCGGCGCGGCCGCACCCGTTACCGCCGCCGGCACGGACGCCCCCTACCTGAGCCTGGTCGTCGACCAGGGCATGCGCGTGGAGGAGATCGCCGCGGGGGGCTTCCGCGCGCGCTACCTGCACCGGGACAGGCGCCCTCCCCCGTCCGAGGATCAGGTCCTTCCCTATGTCCGCGAGGATCGCGCCGGGCTGATCATGGACGCCGCCGCCGACGCGCTGTCGTTTCTGGCGGCGCAGGGACTGGGCGCCCCCCCGGACGGCGCCACGCCGGTCACGTTGATCGAGGCGCCCCTGCGCAATGAGCTGGTCACCCGCCACGGCCAGGTCATCCTGGTGTCCGACCACCTGTTCGAGATCTTCCCCCTCGAGCGGGTGCGCAAGTATCACCGGCTCGAGCTGGTGCGCGCCGTGCTGGCGGCGGCGCTGGATCCCGCCGTGCGCGCCATCGAACCCGATCCCGACGTGGGCCTGTCCGAGGGCCTGATCGCCGCCTATCTGGCCGACAACTTCACGTTGAACCGCTTCCGCCGCCTGGAGTTCGCGCGCGATCTGCTGCGCCCGCTGGCCTTCCTGCCCGCGGTCGATCAGCTGATGTACGCGCCGTTGCTGGCCTCGTCGGCCAGCTACTTCGGCGACGTCGAGGATCGCGACGTCCTGCGCGACGACGTCCGCCGGTTCTCGCACCACCAGCCCAGCCCTCGCTTCATCTTCTCGAAGCTGGAGGATCTGGTGGGCCCGCAGGGGATCGCGCAGATCGCGCGCCTGGTGGTGGGCGAGCGGGTCCCCCTGCGGCAGGCGGCGGCGCGGGTGTTCGGCGCGCCGCTGGACTGGTTCTGGCGGCAATGGCTGTCGGGCCCGCCGCCGCGCGTGAATTACCGCATCGCCGGCGTCCGCAGCACCCCCCTTCAGCCCCGGGGCGTTCATGTGACCATCGACGTGGAACGGCAAGGCGCCGATCTGCTGGAGCCGGTCGAAGTGCGCGTCACCGAGCGCGACGACGTGGCGCACGATCTGGTGTGGAAGCAGCGGGGGCAGGTTCACCGCTTCGAGCTGGACCTGCCGGCCGGCCTGTCGTCGGTCGAGCTGGATCCCCGCCACCGCCTGACGGAGAGCGCGGTGGGCAGCCTGGATCCGGCCGACGATCCGCGCCTGGACGACCGCGTGCCGAAGCGCTGGCGCCTGATCTACGACGGCTTCGGCGCGCTGCTGGACGTCTCGGCGTTGCAGCTGGCCTTCGCCGGCGCCGTCACGCTGAAGCCGCAGCACGATCTGCGCAACTCGTTCAACTTCCTGGTGGCGCACAACGTCGCCACCGACGCCAGCGTCAGCGCGTCGTACGAGCGGCTGTTCGGCCACCAGGCCGACCCGAACCGGCTGACCAGCGGCTTCGGCGGGGGTCTGAGCCTGGCCCGGCCGAACGCCACGTACGGCGTGGCGGCGGGCGCGCCGCCCGAGCCGGGCTGGCGCCTGTCCGGCAGCCTGATCTTCGAGCACGACGATCGCGACTACTTCATCGACCCCTGGCACGCCTTCGGCGTCGAGCTGGACGCCGGTTACACGCTGACCGCGCTGGAGAACGGCGAGCGCTTCTCGCAGTTCTTCGGCGGCGCCGAGGTGAAGCGATTGTTCGAGCTGGCACCGGCGCACGTGCTGGCGTTCGACTTCAAGATCAACGGGACGCTGGGCGACATCCGCAAGCGATCGCAGCTGTACAACCTGGGTGGGGCCGCCGGGCTGCGCGGCTACGGCGTGAACGAGCTGCTGGGCCGCGGCCGCGCCGTGGGGCGCGTCGAGCTGCGCGACCAGTACGTGGCCGACCTGGACTGGAACCTGGGCCACTTCACCGCCGTACGCGGCCTGGGAGGCAACCTGTTCTTCGAGGCCGGCGCCGTGTCGTCATGCGACGACTTCAGCGTCACCAAGGACGACGTGTTCTACGACGTGGGCTACACGTTCCGCGTGCTGCACGACGCGTTCGGCGTGTACCAGCAGTTGCTGGCCATCGACGTCGCGGTGCCGCTGAACCGCCACGATCGGGTCTGTCTGGGGCAGCACGCGCTGGGGACGCCGCGGGCCACCATCACACGGCCGCCCGTGGTGGTCCTGATCTCGTTCTTACCGAACTTCTGACATGACCGGCGCGCCTGTCCCCCGGGAACATCCGCTACGCCGGCACCTGGTGTGGGCGCTGGTGTCGCTGGCGTACCTGGCCGTCGCGCCCTACTTCCCGCGCATCAACAACCCGAACGAGAACGTGCGTGTCTGGATGACCCACGCCATCGTCGAGGACCACAGCCTGTCCATCGACGCGACCGTGCGCGCGTGGGGCTACGTCGACGACAAGGCGGCCAGCGGCGGCCACCTGTATTCCAGCAAGGCGCCCGGCACGTCGCTGCTGGGCGTGCCGGTGCTGTGGGTGCAGACGGGCCTTTGGCACGCCGCGGGCTGGCCGTCCCCGTCGAAGCGCGCCACCACGCTGGCGCTGCGGTTCTTCTCGGTCATGCCGTGCGCGCTGCTGTTTCTGTACCTGTTCGCGCGCTGGGTCGAGCGCCGGACCGGCGATCCGGCGGCGCGCGATCTGCTGGTCTGCGGCCTGGGGCTGGGCTCGATGCTGTACCCGTACGGCGTGCTGTTCGTCGGTCACGCCCAGGGGGCGATGGCGGCCTTCGGCGCGTTCATGGCGCTGACGTGGGACGACGAGCCCGCCGGCGCGCCCGCGTCAGCGCGGCGGCTGATGGTGGCGGGCGCGCTGACGGGGGCGGCCGTGTTGTTCGAGTACCAGCTGCTGCTGGTGGCGCTAGTCCTGGCGGGCTTCGCGGCCTGGCGGCACCGCGCGCGGTGCGGCTGGTTCGTGCTGGGGGCGCTGCCTTTGGCCGTGGCGCTGGGCGCGTACCACACGGCCCTGTTTGGTCGTCCCTGGACGTTCCCCTACGGCCACCTGGAGAACCAGACATACGCCCGCGTCGATCACGGCAGCGGCTTCTTCGGGCTGTCGCGGCCGCGTTTCGACGCCCTCGGCGCCTCGCTGTTCTCGATCAGCTATGGGCTGTTCTGCTTCTCGCCGTTCCTGCTGCTGGGGCTGGCCGGCGCGGGCCATCGCGCCTGGCGGCGCCGCCAGGACGGGGTGGTCTGCCTGCTGGTGGCCGCGGTGCTGGCGCTTTTTCTTGCGGGGATGACCCACTGGCGTGCCGGCTGGTGCGTGGGCCCGCGCTACATCGCGGGCGTCGCCCCTTTTCTGGCAGCCGGCGTGGCCCTGGCTTGGCGCGACGTCGAGAACCGTCGGCTGGCGGCCGCCCTGCGGGTGGCGCTGGGGGGGCTGACGGTCGTGTCGGTGTTCCTGAACGGCCTCTCGGCCGCCACCTACCCGCACTACCCCGAGGTGTTCGACAACCCGGTCTTCGATCTGACGCTGCCGCTGTGGCGCGATGGCTTCGTCCCCGGGGGCATCGGGCACGCGCTGGGGTTGTCGGGCGCCTGGGCGCTGGCGCCGGTGGCGACCCTGTGGCTGGGGGCGATGGTCGTCGCGCTGTCCGCCGGCCCCCGGGGACGGACGCTCGCGCGCGCGGGGGGCGCGGCGCTGCTGGGAACCTTGTTGCTGCTGGCGCTGTCACGTTACGGACGAGCGCCCTCGGCCAGCGAAGCGCACGCCACGTCGGTGGTCCGGGCGCTGTGGGATCCGCCGCCGCGCCGTTGACCGGTCGGCCTACTTCATCGCCGGGCGGACTTCCGCGGGCCCAGGCGCTCTTCCAGCCGATCCAGCTCGCCCTGGAACAGGTGCGCCGGGAACGGGAATAGCCCGACGTTCGCCGCGCCGGCCATGACGCCCGACTTCTCGATCCCGTCGGTCACGTTCGAGGTGCCGGCGATGACGCGACAACGACGCCCGGCGCGCGACGCCAGGGAGGACAGCGTCCGGATGGCGTCGAAGGCGTGCGCGTTCGCCAGCCCCATGTCCAGGAACAGCAGCTCGGGCCGATAACGTTCGGCCAGCGCGACGGCCGCCGGCAAGCCGGTGGCGACCAGGCCCCCCATGTCAGGGTGACGCGCGATGGCCTCGGAGAAGTCGGATTTTCCCTCGCCGTTGGCCGCGGCCAGCAAGACGATGCCGCGCGCCGCGCCGGCCAGCTGGCCGGGGTTGGTCGCGAACTGCGCCGCGTCGGCCGCCAGGTCCGCCTCGGTGATGCGCGTTGCGCCGTTCGAATGTCCGTTGCTGCCCTTGTTCTTCTTGGCGTTCTTGGCGTCCTTGCCGTCGTGCCGGCTGTCCTCGGCGCGCGACGCGCGCTGCACCATTTTCTGGGCCTGCTCGACCGTCAGCGATCCCGAGACGATCTGCACCAGCAACATGGTGTCGACCTCGAGCGCGTCGGCCAGGCGCACCAGGTACTCGGCGCGGTCGACGTACATCTGGCCTTCCTTCCAGCGCACCGCCCGGGAGTGCTCGAAGCCCAGAATGTTTGCGAGGTCCCGTTCGCGCGTGTCGGCGCCGCGCAATTCACGAAGCCGGTCCATGCAGAACTTCCACAGCGCACCGGACGGCGCGTGACGGGGCAGATTCCTCGACGAGGATTTCATGTGCTTTGCGAGTTAGTCCAGCGGTGATCGGATTGCAACACGAATAGCAATCGCACAATGTCGATTTAGTTTGATGATTTTCGAGGGTGTGGCGATCAGCGGTTCGCGATGCATGGGAGCCCTTGGAAAAGGCGTTTTTCGTCGTTGTTTACAACACCGGTTGGGCGCACGTATGTTCGCGGCGAGATGAATCTTCATCACGAAAATGCGGCGGCGATCGGACCGGGGGCGCTTTGTCGATTGAAAAATGTGATCGCCATCGCGCTGGGGTCGCTGGCGCTGGGTTGCGCCGGCCCCGCCGTGAAGCGCGACCTGTCGGCGATCCCGGTGGGACAGGTGGGCTTCGATGACCTGTGCGGCCTGCAGGAGTACTTCGACGAGATCGCCCTGAAGATGGTGGCGCCTCCCGATCTGGTGGAGGGCGCGGACATCGAGCACGTCGCGAAGTCGACCACCGCGCGCGGCGGCCGATCACGCTATGCCTTCCAGACCCCCGTCCAGCTGGCGACGGTGCGCCGGGTGCTGGACGAAAACTGGAAGAACCTGCCCCCCAAGCTGGCCAGCGCGAAGCGCATCGACCTGGCCGTGAACTGGAGCGAGCGGGCGGGCGTGAACCGCGTGGCGAACGACTCGAAGCCCGAGCTGTTCGTCGACGGCGTGGCGACGCCCCTGCCCTATCACGTCTGCCTGTCCGAGTTGCTGTTCGGCGAGCCGCTGTACCGCCAGCGCCGGAACGTGCTGGGGCTGCCGCCCCTGCCGGCCGCCCACCCTCTGGCGCTGCCCGAGATCAAACCGCTGGCTCCGTCCCCCGCCCCGGGGCCGGGGGGAGGTACCGGCGGCGCCGGCGCCCCGTCCCCCGTATCATCACCATCGGGGACCACCCCCGCCCACTGACCCACCCACGGACCACTGATGCCCTTCGACCACCGCAGCATTGAAGCCAAATGGCAGGAGCGCTGGCGCGACGCCGGCGTGCACCGCACCACCTTCGACCCCCAGCGGCCCAAGTACTACGCCCTGGACATGTTCCCCTACCCCTCGGGCGCCGGCCTGCACGTCGGCCACTGCGAGGGCTACACCGCCACCGACGTCATCACGCGCTGGAAGCGGATGCAGGGGTTCAACGTGCTGCACCCGATGGGCTGGGACGCCTTCGGCCTGCCCGCCGAGAACTACGCCATCAAGCACGGCATCCACCCCAGCATCGTCACCGAGCAGGCCATCGCCAACTTCAAGCGCCAGACGAACGCCGTCGGCTTCGCCTACGACTGGTCGCGCGAGATCAACACCACCGATCCCGGGTACATGAAGTGGACGCAGTGGATCTTCCTGCAGCTGTGGAAGCGGGACCTGGCCTACGAGGGGACCATCCCCATCAACTGGTGCCCATCGTGCAAGACGGGCCTGGCGAACGAGGAGGTCAGCCAGGGGCGCTGCGAGCGGTGCGGCTCGGCCGTGGAGCGCAAGGACATGCGCCAGTGGGCGCTGCGCATCACGCGCTACGCCGATCGCCTGCTGCAGGATCTGTCGACCGTCGACTGGCCCGACTCGACCGTGGCCATGCAGCGCAACTGGATCGGCCGCAGCGAGGGCGCCGAGGTGGTCTTCACCAGCAAGTCATCCGCAGGGGGAGGCGACGGCAAGGCGATCCGCGTCTTCACCACCCGGCCGGACACGCTGTACGGGGCCACCTACATGGTGCTGTCACCCGAGCACCCGCTGGTCGACGAGCTGACCGCGCCCGAGCGGCGCGCCGACGTCGAGGCCTACCAGAAGCAGGCCCGCTTCAAGAGCGATCTCGAGCGCACCGACCTGGCGAAGGACAAGACCGGCGTGCCCATTGGCGCGACCGCCGTCAACCCTGTCACCGGTGGGGAGATCCCCATCTGGATCGCCGACTACGTGCTGTCCAACTACGGCACCGGCGCCATCATGGCGGTGCCCGCGCACGACGAGCGCGACTTCGCGTTCGCGACGAAGTTCGGCATCCCCATCGTCCAGGTCGTCGCGCCGCCCGCGGGTGTGACGGTCCCGGCCGGCGAACCGTTCACGGGCGAAGGCGTGGCCATCAACTCGGGGGCCCTGAACGGCCTGCCCACGGCCGAGGCCAAGAAGAAGATGACCGCCCAGCTGGAGGCGAAGGGGACGGGCAAGGGCACCGTCAGCTACCGCCTGCGTGACTGGGTGTTCTCGCGGCAGCGGTACTGGGGCGAGCCGATCCCGATCATCCACTGCCCCACCCACGGCGCGGTGGCCGTCCCCGACAGCGATCTGCCCGTGCGCCTGCCCGACGTCGAGCGCTACGCCCCCACCGGCACCGGCGAATCCCCGCTGGCGGCCATCGAGAGCTTCGTCAACGTCCCCTGCCCGACCTGCGGCGCGCCGGCGAAGCGCGAGACGAACACGATGCCGCAGTGGGCGGGGTCGTGCTGGTACTACCTGCGCTACCTGGATCCGAAGAACCCCGACCAGATCTTCGACCCCACGTTCGAGAAGCAGTGGATGCCGGTCGACCTGTACGTGGGCGGCGGCGAGCACGCCGTGCTGCACCTGCTGTACGCGCGGTTCTGGCACAAGGTGCTGTACGACATCGGCCTGGTCTCGACCATCGAGCCGTTCCAGAAGCTGCGCCACCAGGGGACCGTGCTGGCGTTCACCTACCAGGACGCGATGGGCCGGTACCACGAGACGAAAGAGCTGGAGTGGCGCGGCACGACCGCGGTGCTGGCGGCGACCGGCGAGACGCTGAAGCAGTCGGTCGAGAAGATGGCCAAGTCCAAGCTGAACGGCGTCAGCCCCGACGACGTCGTCGCCGAGTACGGCGCCGACGTGATGCGCCTGTACGAGCTGTTCATGGGCGAGTTCGAGCTGCCGAAGCCCTGGGATCCCCGCGCCATCGAAGGGTGCAACCGGTTCCTGAAGCGGGTGTTCCGCCTGGTGGAGGAGTTCGACCCCGCCAAGGCGCCGGCCGACGATCCGCACAAGGTGCTGCGCCACCGGACCATCAAGCGGGTGACCGCCGATCTCGAGCGCATGCAATTCAACACCGCCATCGCCGCCATGATGGAGTTCCTGAACGAGCTGATCGCCGGCGCCTCGCGGGAGGATCTTCAGACGCTGGTGCAGCTGGTGGGTCCGTTCGCCCCGCACCTGGGCGACGAGACGTGGGAGAGGCTGGGCGGCAAGGGTTTCCTGATCCAGGCGCCCTGGCCGACCTTCGACAGCGCCCTGACCGAGGACACCACCGCCACCATGGCCGTGCAGGTCGACGGCAAGGTGCGCGGCACGGTGGTCCTGGCGCGCGACGCCAGCGAGGACGACGCGCGCGCGGCCGCCCTGGCCGTGGCGAACGTCGTCAAGTACCTGGAGGGCCGCGCCGTGGCGAAGTTCATCTACAAGCCGGGCCGCATCCTCGGCTTCGTGACCAAGCCGGCCTGACCGGGGACCAGCGCCGCTTTTTCGCGCGCCGGCCCCCTTTTCGCGCGCCCCGCGCCGTGCGACATTGCAGCGTATGGTGTGGGACCAGCGCGCGGCCGGGAACAGGGTGATCGGGAACGTCAGGGCGCGAGCGGGCGGAGGGGCCGCCCTCGCCGTCGTCCTCGCTCTGGCTTCCTGTGGCGGGCACGGCGGGGGAAATGTCTCGGCCGGGTGCGACGGGGGTGGCACCGGGATGTGCGCGCAGGTCAATCCGGACGCCGCGCCGGTCGACGCGACCACGCTGCTGGATGCGGACCAGATGCGCGAGGCCTCGGCCGCGCCCGACGCACAGGACGTCGCGCCGCCGGACGCGGGCGCCGTGGTGGACGCGGTCCAGCCGGCGGACGCGGGGAGCGGCCCGCCTGTTCACGACGCGGGTACGCCGCCGGACGCATCCCCGCCGGCAGACGCACCTGGCGTCGACGTCCCGCCGACCCTGGACGCCGCGCCCGACCTGGCCGGGGACGCGCCCGACAGCGGGCCGGCCAGCGGCGCCGACTTCACGAACTACCTCGCCAACGCGGCCCACACCAACTTCGTCGACGACGCCACGCTGGTGCCGCCGCTGGTCCCGCTGTGGACCGCGGCGCTGGGCCAGAACCTGTCCTATCCGCTGATCGCGGGCGATCTCGTCTACGTGTCGCTGATCCCTGACGAGACCGTCGGTGTGCGGGTGGTGGCGCTGGACAGGCTGACGGGAAAGACCGCATGGAGCGCCGTCCTGCCCGCGGCGAAGGCGGCTTTTCTCGCCTACGAGAACGGCCGCCTGTTCGCCTCCGAGGTGGGGGATGCCCTCGGTCCCATCCAGGCGAATGCGATGCACCCCACGCCGACGTTGTGGGCGTTCGACGGCAAGACCGGCGCGGTCGACTGGCAGGTGCCGGTCGATGCCGCCCGCCCCTTTCGCGGAACGCCCCCGCTGGCCTACGGCGGCACGCTGTACAGCCTGGGCGATCCCGAGAAGGGCACCCCGATGATGTACGCGTACGACGAGGCGACCGGGGCGGTCCGCTGGATGAGCCCGTTCGCCGACGGCACGTTCGCCGCGTCAGCAGACGGTGTGTTCACGTTCGATTCGTGCGGGACGACGACCGCCCTGAACCTGGACGGTACCCCCAAATGGGGCGCGGCGGGCGCGGCCGACGCGGGCAGTTGCTATCCGTTCGGCACCGCCGTCATCCAGGCCCACGCGATCTATGAAACGCCCGACCGGGCCCCGAACGTGTGCATCGACACCAGGACGGGTGCCACCCAAGGAACCTTCCCGGCCGGGCACGCCCCGCCTGTCTTCGGCGCCGGCCTCGAGCTGGACATGACTGGTCAGTCGGCGGCGATGGGCTTGCCGGCGCAAGGAACAGTCGCCGCGACCGGCGCCGGCGCGTGGACCTTCACCGCGGAGGGAGGCCTCTTCGCGCCGCCGCTGGTGGCCGGCGCGACAGTCTATGTGGGTTCACAGATCGGCACGCTGTCCGCGATCGATCCCGCGACGGGGCGCGTCCTGTGGTCCCAGAACGCCGGCGTGCCGTTCACGAGCGGGGGGATGGCCGCGGCACATGGAGTGCTGGTCGTATCCAGCGGCACTTCACTGATCGCCTACGGTCCCGGCACGCCCGCGAACGGCGGCGTGCACGATTACGGCAGCAAACCGGGTTGCGCATGGTCGCTGGCGCACCAGCCTGTGGAAGGTGGCGCGGCCAGCCCCGAGGCGATGGCGGTGTCGGACTTCAACAAGGATGGCAAGCCCGACATCGTGCTGGCGGCCTTTGGCCTGAACAACGGCGGCGGGCTGAACGTGATGCTGGGCAAGGGCGACGGCACCTTCGAGCAACTGGACGAAGCGTCGGACTTTCCGTACGGGACGTACCGCCTGGTGGCCGGCGACGTCGACGGCGACGGGGTCGCGGACGTGGTGTCGGCGGGCGGAAGCGGTACCAGCGACGGCTACAACATCAAGGTCTCGCTGGGCAAAGGCGACGGCACGTTCAAGGCCCCCACCAATTACACCGTGGGGATGGCGCCCATGGCCCTGGCGCTCGCCGATCTCGACGGCAACGGGCGCGCCGACCTGGTGGTGGCCGACTCGGTCGACGGCGTCCGGGTGCTGCTGAATCAGGGCAAAGGGACCTTCGGCAGTCCCGTTCGCTACAGCGCGGGCAACGACGTGAACGCCGTGGCGGTGGGCGACGTCGACGGCGACGGCAAACCGGATCTGGCGCTCGCTATCCAGGAGCCCGCCTCCATGCAGATCCTGCTCGGCAGCGGGAACGGGACGTTCGGAGCGCCGTTGACGACCACGCTGGACTACGGCGCCGGCGCCTTCGCGCTGGCCGACGTCGACGGCGACCACAAGCTGGATGTCGTCGCGGCGGTCGCGGATATCGAGATCCTGGCCGGCAAGGGCGACGGGACCTTCGCCCCCGCGGTCACGACGCCGGCCGGCGGCAGCGCCACCGGCGTGGCGGCGGGCGACCTCGATCTGGACGGCAAGACCGACCTGGTGATCACCAACTACCGGCCGGGGACGGCGCGGGTCCTGTTCGGCGCCGGCGACGGGACCTTCCATGGCCGCGCCGTCTACGGGCTGCAGGACGGTTGCGACACCCCCATCATCGCCGACTTCAACGGCGACGGCCTGCCGGACATCACCGTGCTGGACCCGTTCGACGACACGGCCGCGCTGCTGATGGGCGCCTGCGCCGCGGCGCCGTGAGGGCGCACCGCCCGGCGGACCGGGACTCACCGGGACGGCGGCGGGTCCGGCAAGGGTTCGCGATCCGGCGCGACCCACCCGGCCCGGGCGCGCGATGACATCAGCAACTCGGGCGAGTAATGCCGCGCCAGCGCGGCCTTGTCGCCGAGCGGGCCGGCCAGCACCGCGCCGACGCGCACCTCGAACGATCTGGCGCCGTCCTGGGCGAGCGCGCTGGCCAGCAACCGCACGTACGCGGCCGTGATCGTCTCGTGGTAACCGCCTTCCGCGGTGTTCGCCACGCCGTTCGCCTCGTTCAGGCGGCGAATGCCGGTACGTAAACGAAGCAGCGCTTCTTCGGCGCCAAAGCGGTGCACGTGCCACGCGCCGATCCACAGGTGCGCCTGGTGGGTCCAGGCGCGGCGCGGGATGTCCGCGGCTTGGAAGCGCGCCGCGAAGGCGTCCAGCTCGGCCTCCGTCACGGCGCGCCCGCGGTCGTCGGGCGCTCGGAGCGGATGCTGCGCTCGATGAACCCCAGGCGACGAAACGTCGCGCGCGCCGCCTGATTGAACGCCCAGGTGTTCAACTCCAGCGCCGGCATGCCGTCGGCGCGGGCGGCCGCCGCGGCGTGGTCGATC
>Ga0070679_100001979_pt1 | contig 18389 bp, 16 predicted proteins | sample KBSC63BmetaG_FD_65652 | JGI IMG/M metagenome (GOLD analysis project Ga0070679, IMG submission 65652) | Corn rhizosphere microbial communities from Kellogg Biological Station, Michigan, USA - KBS C6-3B metaG | ecosystem: Host-associated > Plants > Roots > Rhizosphere | place: USA: Michigan... | reverse complement strand
TCGAGGAGGGCATCGTCCCGGGCGGCGGCGTGGCGCTCATCCGCTCGCTGTCGGCGCTCGAGAAGCTCAAGGTCTCGGCGGAGCAGCAGTTCGGCGTCAACATCATCCGCCGCTCGATCGAGGAGCCGCTGCGTCAGATCGCGCAGAACGGCGGCATGGAAGGCTCGGTCGTGGTGAACAAGGTCAAGGAAGGCAAGGGTGCCTTCGGTTACAACGCGGCGTCGGATACCTACGAGGACCTCATCGAGGCCGGCGTCATCGACCCGACCAAGGTGGTGCGCACGGCGCTGCAGAACGCCGCGTCGGTGGCGGCGCTCATGCTCACGACCGAGGCGCTCGTGGCCGAGCGTCCGAAGGAGGAGGGCCACTCGCACGGCGGTGGTGGCGCGCCGGGCGGAATGGGCGGCATGGGTGGTATGGGCGGCATGGGGATGTAAGCAGCCCCGATCCGCTCTCGTTCGGCAATTCGAAGGGCCCTGGAGCGATCCAGGGCCCTTTTTCTTTGTGTCGCAAAACGCCCGTCGGTTGGCGCGAAGTGTGTGTCGTTTCTGGTCCCGTCACTGGTCGGACCACGTTAGGGTCCGCGGCATGGGGGCACTTCGTTTCGCAATCGTCACCGCGCTCGTTCTCACCGTCGGTGGAGGCGGCGCGGAAGCTGGGGATCGCGAGCTGGCTCGGCAGCGATATCAGACCGGCACCATGCTCTACCAGCGCGGCCGCTACGCCGACGCGCTCGTCGAGCTTCAGCGCGGCAACCAGGCGGAGCCGAAGCCGGAGTTCGACTACAACATCGGCTTGTGCCTCGAGAAGCTCGGGCGCACCGCCGAGGCCGCCGACGCGTACGAGCGCTTCCTCGCCGCCCGCCCGCATGATCGCGAAGCGGCGGTGCTGCGCGCCGACATCGAGCGGCTGCGCCGATCCGTCGCCGCTGCACCCGCCGCCGCTGCGTCCGCCGTGGCGGCGCCGGTGCCGAGCGCGCTGCCTGCGCCGTCGGTCGTGGCGCCGCCGCCGTCGGTGATTCCGCCTTCGGAACCGGCAGCTCCGAGGCAGCCGTACGGCGCGCCAAGCTCCGTCGCCGACGCCTTCGCTCACGACGTCCGGCCGCCGTCGTTCGCGCACACCACGCGCGGCCAGGCGACGATCGCGCTCGCCACGATCGGCGGCGCCGCGCTCTTGACGGCCGCCATCACCGGCGGCGTTGCGTTGAGCGAGCGCGACAGCTACCGCGCCGCGTGCGCCGCCGGCCGTTGCGACGACGCCAGCTACGACGGCGGCCGTCGCGTCGCCGTCACCACCGACGTGCTGCTCGCCGTCGGTGCCGCCGCGGCGGTGACGGCGACACTCGCGGGCGTGATCGGCCGGCGCGAGCGCGCGCTCGTCTTCGCCCCGTCGGCGGGCACGCATGCCGTCGGCCTCGCCGTGGCAGGAGGCTTCTGATGCGTCGCCGGCTCGCGATCCTCGTTCTCGCGCTCTTGCCGCTGCAAGCGGGCTGCACGCTCTTGTTCGGCGATCGCATGTCGAGCTCCGGCAGCGGCGGCAACGGCGGTGGCAGCGGAACCACCGTCGGCAGCAGCGGCGGCAATGGCAACAACGGCGGTGGCACCTGCCGCCCGCTCACCTGCGCCACCGTCGGCGCCGAATGCGGCGCCATCGCCGACGGCTGCGGCGGCATCCTGTCGTGCGGTGACTGCGGCAGCCCTTCGATCTGCGGCGGCGGCGGCCCCAACCGCTGCGGCACCGGCGTCTGCGTCCCGCGCACCTGCGCCGAGCAGGGCGCCACCTGCGGACAGATCTCCGACGGCTGCTCCGCCGTCCTCGACTGCGGCCCTTGCGCCTGCGTCTCGACGGGCTGCGCCGGCCAGAACGCCACTTGCGGCAACATCGTCGACAACTGCGGCGTCCCGCTCTACTGCGGCGACTGCCCGGCCTCGCCCTGGAAAAGTTTTGGCAACCTGACCACCGAGCTGCGCCGCGTGTACATCGTGCAGAGCGGGATGTGGATCGTCGACATCGACGGCAACGTCTTCTTCACCTCCGACCTCATGCAGTTCACGTCGCAGAAGGTGCAGTCGATGGGGTCCGAGATCTACGCCGACGGCGATCAGGTCTGGGTCGGCGGCGCCGACGGCATCTCGTACAAAGCGCCCGGCTCGAGCACGTTCACGCTCCTCGCCGGCTCGCCCAAGCTCGTCGGCGGGATCCACGGCGTCGCCGGCAGCGTCTACGCCGATACCTACGACACCGCCGGCGCGGTCCTCCGCTCGAGCGACGGCATGTCGTGGTCCGCGGTCACGCCGTCGCCGGCTCCTGCGACCCTCAATGCGATCTTCGCGGCCTCGGCCTCCGAGGTGTTCGCCGTCGGCGTCGCCGGCAGCATCTATCACACCACCGACGGCGGCGCGACCTGGGCCAAGCAGACGAGCGGCGTCACCGGCGACTTCGCCGCCGTCTGGGGCACGGGCTCGCTGGTCCTGGCGTCGGGCCGCGGTGGTGAAATCGTGCGAACCACCAACGGCGGCGCGACCTGGTCGACGGCGAACACGGGAACGACGTCGCTGCTGCTCGGCTTGTGGGGCGAAAGCGCGAGCGACATCTGGGCCGTCGGACAGAACGCGACGATCCTGCACTCCGTCGACGGCGGCGCCAACTGGGCCGCCGAGACTGGGCTGCCGATCGCCCCGACGGCGACCCTGTTCAGCGTCTTCGAAGCGGCCGGAATCGTCTATGCAGTCGGGTCGGGCGGCATCGTCATCGCCCGTCAGAGCCCGTCGGGTGGTCCCTAGCGCGAGGCGGTCTGGACGGTATCGAGGACCTGCAGGGGAAGGCGGCGGATGCGGCGGTAGTCGGAGTCGCCGTTGGTCTTGAGGTGCTCGACCGTCTCGGGCGACAGCGGCAGGGCGCCGAGGTTGGAGATCGGCGCCGCCTGGCGCTGCTTCAGGATCTCGTCGACGACCGCGGGATCGATGCCGGGGACGGTCAGGAGCTGCTCGCGCGTGGCCACGTTGACGTTCAGGCGGCCTAGCACACGAATGTCCTCACTTTGAACAGCGGCAACTGGAGTGGCCGCTTTGGCAGCCGCCACGTGGGAGATAAGTAGCGTAAAAGCGCACATTAGACTACGCATCGTTGCCCCTGACGTCACCGTGACGTCCCTCTTCAGCAGTACCCGTGCCAAGGCATACCAAACTTGCAGATGCTCAATTCTACGGGATTGCTGGAAATATCTTCTTGGTCGTAAGGCGGGATGCGGTCGATTCGCCCCAGAAGACAGAGTCCGTTGACCCCGGGGATGTCCGCGAGTGGCGACTAGGCGATGCCGTCGCCGCGAATGTCGAGGACCATGCGGCCGACTTCGGTGCCGCCCTTGCGGATCTCGAGCTCGTAGCGGGCGGCGGTGAGCGCGCTGAAGGTGCAGCGGCCGTGCTCGGTGGGCGCCGAGTCGACGGGGCGGCCGTCGCGCAAGAGCTTCACCCGTACGCCTTCGAGCGGCGCGCCGGCCTGGGTGATTTCGAGCTGTACGTCGACCGCCTGTTTGGCGACGGGCTCGAGCGCGAGGCGGGCATCGACTTCGCCCGACTCGAACGGATACTGCGAGACGAACTCGAAGAAGCTCTGCGGCTGCGCCGGCGCCGTCGAGCGGACGGCCATCGCCGGCTCGAGGCCACGCGGCAAATCGGTGCCGCGCAAGAAGCTGAGGACGCCGTCGCTGAGACGGAACACGAAGCGCGAGGCGAGGTTCACGGCGCGCCGCCCGACCGGATCGGCCTTGGGCAGCGGGCCCCATCCACCTTCGGCGAGCGCCTCGGCGACGATGGCGACGCGCGCGGCGCTCGATGGGTGATCGGCCAGCCGCGTCTCGAACCCGGCGCGCTCGGAGTCGGTCATCGATCCGTCGACGTAGCGGAGGATCTCGTCGTCCGATGGCTCGTCGCCGGCGGCGTCGGGGACCGGCACGGACGGGCGCACCGCGCGTAACCTCGCGGTCAGCGCGGCGTCCAGCTCGTCTCTCTGCGAGTTCTCGTCGTCAGCCATCTTACTCTCGTGCTACGCGCGGGGCGCTTCGCCCTTCCTGGTCCGACCATCGTGTTGCTTGCTCACGATGATACGGAGCTTTTCGCGAATCTTGTTCTTTCGACTGTAAACCGTGTTCACCGAGATCGACATGAGGCGCGCGATCACCTCGGGCTCGAGCTCCTGGATGTAATAGTAGTCCATGAACAGGCGGTCAGCCGGCGACAGCTGCGCGATCGCGGCGCGCAGCTCGCGCGCCTCGTCCTCGGCCTCGAGCGCTTCGGAGGCGAGCGCCGCTTCGCTCGCCAGCGGCACCGGCGCGGTGTCGTCGAGCGCCACCGCGGCCCACATCTCTGTCGGCGCGCGGCGGCGGAGCGCGTCGTGCGCGGTGTTGGTGGCGATGAGGCCGATCCAGGACGACAGCTTGTAGCCGCGCGTGGCGTCGAAGGCGCGCAGCTTTTTGTAGTCGTCCTTGACGATGTTGAGCGCCGTCGCCGAGACGAGGTCCTCGAGATCCTCCTCGTTGAAGGCGGCGCCGTAGCGACGCATCACCTTGCGGATGCAGCTGATGACCAGGCGCTCGTACTTGGCGAAGAACGTGGGCCACGCGGCAGGCTCGCGCGCGAGGACGGCCCCGGTGAGCTCGTCGTCGGAAAGCGCGTCGTACGCGTTACGCAACGCCACGAGGAGATGTTTAGCGCGCACCCACGCGATAGGTCAACCCTAGGTATACGACTTGACGCAGAAAAGAGACCGGGGACGGGGTGATCTCGTTGGTGAACACGGAATAGCGGGCATTGAGCGCGAGGCCGGTGTCGCCGAGCGGGCGCTCGAGGTCGACGATCACGTTGTTGCGGTTCTCGTCCTCGATGGTGATGAACTGCTGCGTGTTGAAGGCGCGGTCGAGGAGCACGGGATCGAGGTAGACCGACGCGTAGAGCTGCGCTTTGACCGTCGCGTAGATCTGCCACGGCAGGCGGTAGCCGATCTTGAGCGTGACGATGTGGCGCAAGAGCGACTGGCCGAAGCTGTTCGACAGGTTGAGCTGCAGGCCGTAGCCGACGCCGACCAGGAGCGGGCCGACGTAGGTGATCTCGACGCCGCCTTCGTGGAACCAGTCCGTGCGCTGATCGCTGCCGGCGACGAGGCAGCGGTCCTGGATCGACTGGCCGTAGGCGCAGGGCGGCATCGGGCCGGTCTGGCCGGCGGGTGGCGAGGGATCGGGCTGGAAGAGCTGCACGACGCCGTTGAACCAGCGGCGCTCGAGGTGATAGGTCGCGCCGACGTCGAGCTCGTGCTCGCCGTTGGCGCCGAAGACGAGGCGCGCGACGCCGTAGGCGGTGGCCTGCGCGGCCTGGAAGTCGAAATAGGGATCGGGCTTGTATTGGAAGCCGCGATAGCCGCCGGTGAGCGCGACCTCGCCGAGCGGGTCGACGAAGTAGATGCGCGCGAGCGCGGCGCCGCTGCGAAAGTCGCGCGCACGATAGGGCGCGACGGGGAGCTGCCAGGCGTCGTAGTAGTCGCCGAGCAGGGCGACGTGCAGGAAGCGGGCGACGCGCACACGCTCCTCGGCGGCGATGCTGATGGCGAGGACGTCTTGATCGAAGACGGCGGGGTCGAAGTAGATCTTGCCGCCGGCACCGACGGTGATGCGGAGAATGCTCTTGTCGGTCTTCCAGGTCAGGCGCGCGTTGGCGGTCGTGCGCAGGAGGAAGCTCGAGACCGGCTGATCGGGCGACTCGGCGCCGGCGACCACTTCGGCGCGGTTGGCGTTCGAATCCCATTCGGGGCCGAGCGAGAGCGTCAGCCCGAATCGGACGACCGCCAACGCGGCGAGCGCGAGCACCTTGTGACTGTACTACTTCTTGTGTTTGAGCTCGTCGGCGCGTTGCGACAGCGCGCGCGCGCGACGATCGAGCTCGGTGGCCAGGCCGTTGAGCTCGCCCTGGGCGCGGCGGAGCGCGCGGAGTTGACGGTCGAGGTCGTCGCTGCCGTCGGAGCGGCGCAGCTCGTCGAGGGTGGCGGGATCGACGAGGTTGCGCAGCACGGTGCTGTCGCCGCTGCCGGTGCCGCCGAGCGTGCCGCCCGTCGAGCCGCCGCCCGTCGAGCCGCCGTTGCTGCCGCCGGTGGTGCCGCCCGTCCCACCGCTGCCGGCGCCGCTGCCGGGCGCAGGCGAGCCTGCGCCGCCGCCGGCCGAGCCGCCCGCGCCGCCGCCGCCCTGGCCCTGCGATGGGCCGGCGGTGGGCGAGTTGGCGCCGGTGGCGTTGTCGGCGGCGCCGCCGTGGCTGCCGCCGAAGGTCGTCGAGGCGACGCGCGGCGAGCGGCGGTTGGAGACCGCCTCGCCGAAGAGATCCTCGTCGACGGCGCCGGCGCGCTCGCGCAGGTGGCGGCGCCGCTCGACACCGTCGATGCGCGCGGCGAGTCGCACCACTTCGCGGCGCAGCTTGTCGCCGGAGTCGCGCAGGAGGTCGGCCTTGTCTTGCAGCTCGCGCGGCCCGTCGAGCGGATCGTCGGTGGCGCGGGCCACGCCGATCGGCGCTGCCGGCGCGGCGAGCGCGGCCGCGTGGGTGGTGCGCAGGCGGGCCAGCTCGAGGCGGCGCGCTTCGGGAAGATTGGGCGTGGCGAGCGCGCGATCGCAGTCGGCGATGAGCTTCCGGCGCGCGCCCGCGACCAGCGACGCGCGGCCGCGCAGCTCCGATGCGAGCCGCTCGAGCTCGTCGCTCTTCTGCTTCTGCGAGGCGAGCAGCTCCTGCAGCTTGCCGTCGCGGCGCACGCCGCTCTCGCCCTTGGTGCGCTCGATGTCGGCGGCGAGGGTGGCGCTGTCGCGCGCGAGCGTCTGCTGACGCGCCTCGACGTCTCGGCGCGCCCCGTCGAGCTGCGTGACCGCATGGCCGTCGGCGGCGAGGTCGGCCCATACGTCGGCGCGGGCCGGCGCCGTCGCCAGCAAAAGCACCGCACAGAGGGTCACCGACCGCATGACTCCCGCTAGCATACGCAACCAACGTGCCGCGCGCCAAGTGCCCGACAGTCGCGACACTTACGTCTCACACCCCTCAGTTTTTCGAGGGACGGCTAGCCGATGCCGTACTTTTCCAACTTGTAGTAGAGGGCGCTCGTCTTGATGCCGAGTAGGCGGGCCGTCTCCGTCTTGACCCCTTTGGCCTGCGTGTAGGCCTTGAGGATGAGCTGCCGCTCGAGGTCGTCGAGGAGATCGGGCAGCGCCATCTCGCCCGACGGCACCGGCAGCCGATCGCCGGCCGGGACCGTCGCGTCGCTGCGCACGGCGTCGCCGCGCAGGGCCGCGGGCAGCGCTTCGGTCGAGAGCCGCTCGCCGTCGGAGAAGACGAGCGACTGCTCGATCACGTTCTCGAGCTCGCGCACGTTGCCCGGCCAGCGATAGGCCATGAGGCGCGACAAGGCGGCGTCGTCGATGCCGGTGACGCGCGGGTTGGTCTTCGGCGCCAGGCGGCGGAGGAAGTGCTCGACGAGCAGCGGGATGTCGCCCTTGCGCTCGCGCAGCGGCGAGATCGTGATGGGCACGACCTGCAGGCGATAGTACAGGTCCTCGCGGAAGCGCCCTTCGGCGACCTCCTTGGCGAGATCCTTGTTCGTCGCCGAGACGACGCGCACGTCGACCTTGATGCTCGCTTCGCCGCCGACGCGCTCGAACTCGCGCTCCTGCAGGACGCGCAACAGCTTGGTCTGCATGGCCGGCGAGATGTCGCCGATCTCGTCGAGAAACAAGGTGCCGCCGTCGGCGAGCTCGAAGCGGCCCAGCTTGCGCTTGATGGCGCCGGTGAAGGCGCCCTTCTCGTGGCCGAAGAGCTCCGACTCGAGCAGCGTCTCGGCGAGCGCGCCGCAGTTGACCTTGATGAACGGCCCAGCCGAGCGACGCGAGCGCTGGTGGATGGCGCGCGCGACCAGCTCCTTGCCGGTGCCCGACTCGCCGTAGATCGCGACCGACGTGTCCGTCGGGGCCACGCGCTCGACGACGGCGAAGACCTTGCGCATCGGCTCGGAGCTGCCGACGAGCTCGCCGAAGCGCGACGACTCTTCGCCGCGCAGGTAGTCGTTCTCGGCCTCGAGCCGCCCCTTGGCGCGACGCGCGGCGCGCAGCTCGAGCGCGCGCTCGACCTTGAGGCGCACGACCTCGGGCGCGAACGGCTTGATGAGGAAGTCGAAGGCGCCGAGCTTCATCGCTTCGACGGCGGTCTCGATGGTGCCGAAGGCGGTGATGATCATCGCCGGGCAGTCGGGGTCGAGCTCGCGCACCGAGCGCAGGACCTCGACGCCGTCGAGGCCCTCCATCTTGAGGTCGGTGATGACGAAGTCGGCGGGCGTCTGCTTGAAGCGCTCGATGCCGTCGCGCCCGCTCTTGGCCACGATCGGCAGGTGGCCCATCTTCTTGACGACGTGCGCGAGCCCCTCGCGGATCGTCTCGTTGTCGTCGATGACCAGGATCGTCGCCATTACGTTTCCTCGGGTAGCGCGAGCGTGAAGGTGGTACCGCGGCCCGGCGCCGAATCCACTGCAAGGCGCGCGCCGTGGTCGCGCGCGATGTCGCGCACGAAAGCGAGGCCGAGGCCGGTGCCGCTCTGCTTGGTCGTGTAGAAGGGCGTCCAGATCTTGGCGAGGATGTCGGGATCGATGCCGGCGCCGGTGTCGCGCACGGTCACGAGCACCTCGCCGTCGCCGCGGGCGCAGCCGAGCGTGACCTCGCCGCTGCCGTCCTCGGCGCAGGCCTGCACGGCGTTGTGCGCGAGGTTGACGAGCGCGCGGCGCAGCTGGCCCTCGTCGCCGGCGACGCGGGCCGCGCCGGCGCCGTCGAGGTGCATCTGCACGCGCACGTTGCGCGGCTGCGCGGCTGCGACGGCGATGTCGTGCACCTCGGCGAGAAGATCGCACACGTTGCAGGCGCCGACGGTCGGCTTGGGGCGGCGCGCGTAGTCGAGGAAGTCGCTGACGATGATCTTGAGGCGCCCAAGCTCGCGGTCGATGCGCGCGACGTGCGCCAGCTTCTCGGCGTCGCCGGCGAGATCGTCGCGCAACAGGCCCGCGTAGAGCTCGAGGCCGCCGAGCGGGTTGCGCACCTCGTGGGCGATGCCGGCGAGCATCATCTGCATCCGCTCGTCGCGGGCGCGCAGCTGCTCGCGCATCTGATCCATCGTATCGGCGACCTGGCCGATCTCGTCGTTGGTCTCGCGGCGCACCGGCTCATCGAGCTCGCCCGAGCCGATGCGCTCGGCGGCGCGCGCCAGGCGGCGGATCGGCTGCGCCAGGCGCCGGGCGACGAAGATCGAGAGCGCGACGATGGCGAGCGCGCCGCCGGCGCCGATCTCGAAGAGCGTGCGGCGGAAGCGCGCCAGCTCGACGTAGAAGGAGGCGGCGCCGTCGACGCCGACGGCGTAGGGGATGTCGCCCGAGTTGTCGCGCAGCGGGGCGAAGCCGGACTTATAGAAGCTGCCGTCGCGGCCACGGAAGAGCACCGACGAGGCCGGCGTGCCGGAGAAGACGCGGCGCAGCTCCGACTGCCAGGCGTCGAGCGCGTAGTAGCGCTCGCCGATGGCGACGCCGCTGCGAGTGTCGGCGCGCGAGGTGCGGTCCTTGGCGAAGACGTAGATGCGCGCGGCGCCCGTGTTGGTGGCGAGCTCACCGAGGCGCCGCTGCAGGTTGCGATAGGTGCGCGTGCCTTCGTCGCCGGGGGCGAGCAGGGCGACGTTCTCGTCGGCGATCTCGGCGGCGGCGGCGGCGGCGATGGAGGTCAGGCGCTGCCCGAGCTCCTTCTCGAGCGCACGGCGAGCGACCCAGTGCGCCACCACGCCGAAGCCGACGAACGTGGCTATCGCCGGCACGAGATAGGCGCCGAGCAGCTTGGCAAGGATCGGGACGCGCCGGGCCACGGCGCCATTGTACACGCGCTCGATTCAAGCGGCCGAAGGCCGCGTCGCGCCAGAGTCGGCGCGTAGCAAGAGGGAGGCTCGACGGGCTTTGCTCGTCGAGGGGGACGGCACGTCCCCTGGGATCGGGCGGGAAGCTTTCCTAGGGAAAAATTCCCGCGCCGTCGAGGCCGGTGGTCTCGTCCCAGCCGCGCAAGACGTTGAGGCACTGCACGGCCTGGCCGGCGGCGCCCTTGACCAGGTTGTCGATGGCGCCACAGACGATGACGCGGCCGGTGCGCGCGTCGTGCCACGCGGCCACCTGCACGCGGTTGGAGCCGCGCAGGTGCGCCGTGTCGGGCGGATGGTCGACGACCGCGACGAACGGCTCGTTGGCGTAGGCGCGCCGCAGCTCGTCGGCATACGCCTGCGCGGGCCGCGCGGGATCGGTCGGCAGCGCATAGCAGGTCGCGAGGATGCCGCGCGCCATCGGCACGAGGTGCGGCGTGAAGACGAGGCGCACCGGCGTGCCCGCCGCGCGCTCCAGCTCCTGCTCGATCTCGGGCGTATGGCGATGCCCGGCAACCTTGTAGGCACGCACCCCTTCGCCGATTTCCGAGAAATGGGTTGAACGTTGCGGCTCGCGTCCGGCGCCCGAGACGCCGCTCTTGGCGTCGATGATGAGGCCGTCGGGCTGGATGAGCTTGGCGTCGAGCAGCGGGGCGAGCGCGAGGATCGACGCCGTCGGATAGCAGCCGGGCACGGCCACCAGGCGCGCCGACGCCAGCGCCGCGCGATGGCGCTCCACGAGGCCGTAGATCGCGTGCGGCAACAGCTCGGGCGCCGCGTGCTCGGCGTACCACTGCTTGTAGACGTCGGCCGAGCGTAGCCGCAGGTCGGCCGACAGATCGAGCACGACGACGCCGCGCTGGTGAAGCTCGCGAGCAGCCTTCGCGCTCTCGCCGTGGGGCAGCGCGAGGAAGGCGACCGCGCACGACGCGGCCACCGCGGCCGCATCGAAAGGCTCATATTTTGCTTGAAGAACGCCGGCGAACTGCGGGAAGTCCTTGGCGACTTCGTGCCCGGCGTGGCGGTGGGCGTAGAGCCCGCGGAGGTGGACGTTGGGATGGCGGACGAGGAGCCGGACCAGCTCGGCTCCCACGTAACCGGACGCGCCGATGACGGCGACCGGTACGCGGTCGATCATGACGGGCATCCTCCTCGGCACAGCCTGGGAGGAGGCATCTCGCCTCGCCTCCGGCTCGGCTCGCCGAGCATGGGATTAGCGCTTGCTGAACTGGAAGCGGGCGCGCGCGCCACGCTGACCGTACTTCTTGCGCTCGACGATGCGCGGGTCACGCGTGACGTAGCCGGCCTTCTTGAGGGCCGGGCGGAACGAGGCGTTGATCTGGATGAGGGCGCGAGTGACGCCGAGGCGGATGGCCTCGGCCTGGCCCGAGAGGCCGCCGCCCGACACGTTGATGTAGATGTCGTAACGGCCGAGCGTCTCGGTGAGCTCGAGCGGCTGGCGCAGCACCATCTTCGACGTGGCGCGACCGAAGTAATCGTCGATCTCGCGCTTGTTGATGGCGATCCTGCCCGTGCCGGGCATCATCCACACGCGCGCCACCGCCTGCTTGCGGCGGCCCGTCGAGTAGAAGGCGTTCTTTTCGACCTGAACCGTGGTGGTCTGAGCCATTTCCTAGTCCTTCTTAGCGGGCCGGCTGGAGCTTGAGCTCCGCGGGCGTCTGGGCCGTGTGCGGATGCTTGTCGCCCGCGTAGACCTTGAGCTTCTTGTAGATGCGGCGGCCGAGCGGACCCTTCGGGAGCATGCCCCACACGGCGCGCTCGATCACTTCCTTCGGGTTGCGCTGCAGCATCTCGGCCGCGGTGAAGGTCGACAGGCCGCCCGGATGCAAGCTGTGCTTGTAGTACAGCTTGCCGTTCATCTTGTCGCCGGTCAGATGGACCTTGGCGGCGTTGATGACGACGACGAAGTCGCCGTGGTCGACATGAGGCGTGAAGGTCGGCTTGTTCTTGCCGCGCAGGACGTGCGCGATCTGCGAGCAGGCGCGCCCGAGGGTCATGCCGGCAACGTCCACGACCTGCCACTTGCGGTCGGTAACGGCGGCGTCGGTCTTCATCGAGAAGGTCTTCATTAGATCGATCCCCAAAACATTGGAAACAAGGCAGGGACTTATATTCGGGGGACCCCGGGGTGTCAAGGTCTTTCATCATGATATGATGGGGGACCGGAGACCCTTGGTACGCGGCAGGGAGCGGAAGGCGCTCGGAGCGTACTACACGCCCGCGGCGCTGGTCGAAGCGGCGCTGGCGGAGCTGCCGGCGCCGGGGCCGCGTATTGCCGATTTGTCGTGCGGCGAGGGCGTTTGGCTGGAGGCGGCAGGGCGGCGCTGGCCCCAGAGCGTCCTGACCGGCGTGGATGTCGATGGGGAGGCGCTGGACGTGGCGCGGGGGCGCGTCGCCGGGCGCTTCGTGGAGGGGGACGGCGCGCGATTTCACGGGGTTTTCGACTGCGTGGTGGGCAATCCGCCGTGGGGCGCGGGACGTGTCGGCAACGTGCGGCGCGGGGCGGAGTCGGTCAGCGCCTTCGTCGACGCGGCGGTCGACAACCTCGCGCCGGGCGGGCGGCTCTGCCTGCTGGTGCCGGCGGCGTGGCTGGAGGTGGCGGCGCACGCGGCGGCGCGGCGGCGGCTGTGCGCGAGGGCCGCGCTCGAGCGCCTGGCGCACCTCGGCGACGTCTTCGCCGGCGTGAACGCCCCGGCGGCGCTGGTCATCGCGCGTCGCGAGCCGGATGCGGCGGCGCGGGCGCGGCAGATCGTGGCGACGCCGCGCGGGCCGGTGGCGCAGGCGGAGCTCCTGCGCGATCCGGAGTGCGCGCTCAATGCGCGCCTGACGCCGGCCGAGCGGGCGCTCGCTGCGCGGCTCGCCGAGCATCGCGAGCGGCTGGCGGGGCGGGTGCGCTTCATCCTCGGTGTCGTCACCGGCGACAACGGACGCGCGCTCTCGGACGGACCCGGGCGCGCCGACGAGGGCGAGCCGATCGTCACCGGCCGCGACGTGGCGCCGATGCGCATCGCGACGCCGCGGCGGCGCCTGTGCGTGCCGCTCGAGCGCGTGCAGCAGGCGGCCCCGCGACAGGCGTACGCGCGGCACAAGGTGGTCTATCGCTTCGTCGCCGCGCATCCGGTGGCGGCCGTCGATCGCGGCGGGCGGCTGACCCTCAACAGCGCCAACGCCTTTGCCTTTGACGACGACCTGGGCTTTGGCCGTGATGGGCTCGACTTCGTCGCGGCGTGGCTCAATTCGTCGACGGCGCGCTGGCTGCATCGCGCGCGCTTCGCCATGCCGCGCGTGTTGCGCTCGCACCTCGAGCGGCTGCCGTTGCCGTCGACGACGAGCGACGCGCGCCGCGCCATCGTCGCCGCCGCGCTTGCGGGCGACACGGGGGCGCTAGATTCTCACGTGATGGACGCCTATCGACTCGACGACGAGGAGCGCACCCTGGTGCAGGCATGGCCGCGATCTTGATGGTAGAGCCGCCGTCGGCGGCGCGCGACGATCTCGAGCGTGCGCTCGGCGACGCCGGGCATCGCGTGCTCGTCGTCGGCGACGGCGAGTCGGCGCTGGAGACGTGGCGCTCGGAGCGGCAGGAGCTGGCGATCCTCGACGAGGCGGCGCAACGGCTCAACGGCATCGGCGTGGCCGTGCGCATGAAGGCGGAGTCGCCGGCGTCGTTCATGCCGGTCTTGATCCTGTCGTCGCGCGACGCGGTGGCGCGTGCCGCGGCGCTCGCGGTCGCCGACGACGTGGTGGCGCGGCCCTACGACGTGCGCGAGGTGGTGGCGCGCTGCGCGGCCCTGTTGCGCACGCGCGCGCTCGTCGACGATCTGCGGCTGCAGCGCGCCGAGAGCGAGGCCCGCACCTATGCCGATCCGACCACGGGCCTGCGCAACCGCGCCTTCCTCGGCGAGCGGCTCGGCGAGGAGTTCAAGCGCGCGGTCCGCTACAACGAGCCGCTGTCGCTGGTGCTGCTCGCCGTCGAGGGGATGCGCGCGATCATCGATCGGCGCGGCGTCGGCACCGGCGATCGCATGCTGCAGCTGGTGGCGCAGGCGACGCTGCGCTCGCTCAGGCAGATCGACGTGGTCACGCGCTACGGCGCGCACGAGTTCGCGGCGCTTCTGCCCAACACGCACCTGGCGGGCGCGCTCACCTGCGCCGATCGCCTGCGGCGCGAGACGTCGACCGCGGTCATCGACGACGCCAAGGCGGTGGTGTCGATGGGCATCGCGTTCTACCCGGGCAAGGACGTCAACGACGCGACCGATCTATTGCGCATGGCGGCGCGCGCGCTCGAGCGGGCGCGGGAAGAGGGCGCCGGATCGATCTGCCTCTATCAGCATCAGGGTTACCTGTTTCAACCGAAGTGAATTAAGCTTCGACCCGTGTCGCGCGTTGGATTGCTGCTGAAGCGGGCCAAGCCCGAAGCGGTGGAGATCGCCACCGAGCTCAAGGCGTGGCTGAGCATGAACGGGCACGAGGCCGTGGCCGTCGGCGATCACGAGTCGTCGCCGCTCGGGGCGCGCTTCGTCGACGACGAGCAGCTGCCCGAAGGCGTGGAGCTCCTGGTCGTGCTCGGCGGCGACGGGACGCTCTTGCACGGCGGCGCGCTGGCGGCCGATCGCAAGGTGCCCCTTCTCGGCATCAACCTCGGGCATCTCGGCTTTCTGACCTCGTGCGCGCCGGCCGACGCCAAGACGGCGATCGAGCGCGCCCTCGCCGGCGAGCTGCCGCTCGAGGAGCGCCTGCGGCTGCGCGTCGACGTGGTGCGCGGCAGCGGCGAGAAGCTGACGCGCTTTGCCTGCAACGACGCGGTGGTGAGCCAGGGCGCGCTGGCGCGGCTCATCGAGCTCGACGCGATGCTCGACGATCGGCGCATCACGCGCTATCGCGCCGATGGGCTCATCGTGGCCACGCCGACGGGCTCGACGGCCTACACGCTGGCGGCCGGCGGGCCGATCGTGACGCCCGAGGTGCGCGCCTTCGTGGTCACGCCGATCTGCCCGCACACGCTGACCAACCGGCCGGTGGTGGTGCCGGCCTCGTCGCGCGTGACGGTGCGGCTGGGGTCGCCGGCCGATCACGTGCAGCTCACCGTCGACGGGCAGTGGGGCACCGGGCTGGCCGACGGGGATCGCGTGGAGATCTCGGCGGCGATCGAGCCGCTGCGGCTGTTCCGCTCGCAAGAGAGCTACTTCGACGTCTTGCGCGAGAAGATGAGCTGGGGCGAGCAATAGCTCGCAACTTTTTTCCGACCTTCACGAAAAGAAGACATGCTGACGCATCTGCGCATCACCGACTTCGCGCTCCTCGACGACGTCGAGGTCGAGTTCGGGCCTGGGTTCAACGTGCTCACCGGCGAGACCGGCGCCGGCAAGTCGCTGCTCGTCGAGGCGGTGGCGCTGTTGCGCGGCGGGCGCGCCTCGGCCGACGTGGTGCGCTCGGGGGCCGAGGAGGCGCGGGTCGAGGCGATCTTCGAGCCGCCGCACGGTCCGGCGGCGGCGGCGCTGGTCGAGCGGCTCGGGCGCGCCGGCATCGAGCCCGTCGACGAGGGGCTGGTGGTGCGGCGCGTGATCGGAAAGTCGGGCCGCGGCCGCGTCTACATCAATAACGTGCTCGCCACCGCGGCGGCGCTCGGCGACGTCGCCGGCGTGCTCATCGAGCTCGCCGGGCAGCACGAGCACCAGACGCTCGGCGATCCGGCGCAGCACCTCGCCATCCTCGACGCCTTCGGCGGACACGACGAGGAGCTCGAGGCGATGGCCGCGGCGCACGCGCGCATCGATGCGGCGGCGCGCGCGCTCGGATCGGCGACGCTCGACGAGCGCACGCGCGCCGAGCGCGAGGAGTTCCTGAAGTTTCAACTGAAGGAGCTCACCGACGCCAAGCTCGAGCCGGGCGAGGACGAGCGGCTCAAGCTCGAGCGCGAGCGGCTGCGCGCGGCCGAGAAGCTGTTGTCGGCGGCGCGGCGCGGCGAGGACGCCATCTACGCGCGCGAAGGGGCTGTAGCCGAGGAGCTGGGCACGCTCGGGCGCGAGCTCGGCGAGCTCGGGCGCATCGATCCCGAGCTCGGCCGCGTCGGCAAGCAGATCGACGAGGCGCGCGTCACGCTCGAGGAGGCGGCGCGCGATCTGCGCCGCTACGCCGAGCACCTCGACGCCGATCCCGAGCGGCTGGCGCAGGTCGAAGAGCGCACCGATCTTCTCGCCAAGCTCATGCGCAAGCATCGCGGCGACGCGCAGGACGTGGGCGCGCTCCTCAAGAAGCGCGACGCGCTCGCCACCGAGCTCGCCGATCTGACGTCGCACGAGGCGCGGCGCGCGGAGCTCGCCGCCGAGCTGCACGCGGCGCGGGCGACGGCGTCGAGCCTGGCGACGGCGCTGACTGCGGCGCGGCAGAAGGTGGCCAAGACGCTGCAGCAGAAGGTCGGCGCGGCGCTCGCCGAGCTCGCGATGGCGGGAGCGCGCCTGGTTCCTGCGGTGTCGTCGACGGCGGCGCGCGAAGGCGACGACGCGGCCTTTGTGTTCGATGGCCGGCGCCTCGGCGCGAGCGGCTGGGATCGCGTCGAGTTCCAGCTCGCAGCCAACAAGGGCGACGAGCCGCGGCCGCTGCACAAGATCGCGTCGGGCGGCGAGCTGTCGCGCATCATGCTGGCGTTGAAGCGCATCTTGTCGCGCGCCGACCAGGTCGCGACCTACGTCTTCGACGAGGTCGACGCCGGCATCGGCGGCGCCGTCGCCGACGTGGTGGGGCGGCAGATCCGCGCCGTCGCCGAGGACAAGCAGGTCCTGTGCATCACGCACCTGCCGCAGATCGCGGCGCACGCGGCCGCGCAGTTCCGCGTCGAGAAGGAGGAGCGCAGCGGGCGCGTCCGCACCGCGGTGCGCAAGCTGACCGCGGCCGAGCGCAAAGAGGAGATCGCGCGCATGCTCGGCGGCAAGGTGACACCCAAGGCACGCGCGCACGCCGAAGAGCTCTTGAAGGGGGCCCGCGCTGCGGACGTTTGACACACTGAACACTAGTTCAAACGCGCGGATCCAGTGGAAAAATTGGCGGCCCTCCCGGGTGCGTGGTAAGCGCTAGAAGAGCACGCTCATGCCTACGCAGAAGGGTCGGAAAGTAAGCAAGCGTCGCGCCTCGCCCTGGCAGGGCAGCGTGCGCCTCGGCATGGTCTTCGCCGTCCTCATCGGCGTGAACGTCTATTTCTTCTTCCTTCGCGGCGGCACGTCCCTGCGCGCGCTCATGAAGACGACCGAGCTCGCCAAGGGCAACCCGACCACGGGAGCGCCGCTCGTCGCTGCGCCGGCGGGAGCTACGCCCGCCGCAGCGGCCAAGGCGAAGGCGGACGATCCGACGGCCGACGAGGCGCGCGTCGTCGAGGGCACGATGGCGGACAACGACACCGTCGAGCGTCGCTGGAAGGCCGACGGCCTGCCGCCGGCGACGGTGAACGCCATCGCCAACGCGCTCGGCAAAGTGTTCGACCTGCGCACGGTGCGCGCCGGCCACGGCTACACGTTGCGCTTCGACGCCGAGGATCACCTGCGCACCGTCGAGTATCGCGTGTCGCCCGCGCTCGCGTATCACGTGGGCAAGGACGCCGCCCCCAACTCAGATGGCGCGTGGAAGGCGGTAAAAGACGAAAAGCCGCTCGAGACGCGCAACGCCGAGATCGGCGGCGTCATCGGGTCGTCGCTCTATGACGCGGTCAAGCGCACGGGCGAGTCGACGTCGCTGGTCGGCTGGTTCGTCGACACGTTCGCCTGGGACATCAACTTCTACATCGACTCGAACGCCGGCGATCGCTTCAAGATCATCGTCGAGAAGAAGTATCTCGGCGGTAAGTTCTACAAGTACGGGCGCGTGCTCGCCGCCGAGTACAAGGGGCGCACGGGCACGTTCCGCGCGTTCTGGTTCCAACCGTCGGACGGCTCGCCGGGCTCGTACTTCACCGAGCACGGCGAGAGCATCGTCAAGTCGCTCCTCAAGACGCCGCTCAAGTACGTGCGCGTGTCGTCGACCTTCGACCGTCACCGCTTCCACCCGATCCTGCACACGGAGAAGGCGCACCTCGGCGTCGACTACGCGGCGCCGACGGGGACGCCGGTGTGGGCGACGGCGGCGGGGCGCGTGTCGTACGTCGGTCCGCGCGGCGGCGCGGGCAACGCCATCATCATCGACCACGCGGGCGGCATGTCGTCGACGTACATGCACCTGTCCAAGTTCGCCAAGGGGCTCGCCGTCGGGCAGCAGGTGCGACAGAAGCAGGTCATCGGCTATGTCGGCATGACCGGCCTGGCGACGGGGCCGCACCTGCACTTCTCGGTGCGTATGAACGGCGCCTTCATCGATCCGCTCAAGCTCAAGCCGGCGCGCGAGGCGCCGATCGCGAACAAGTATCGTCAAGAGTTCGCCGAT
>Ga0070679_100001978_pt1 | contig 18397 bp, 18 predicted proteins | sample KBSC63BmetaG_FD_65652 | JGI IMG/M metagenome (GOLD analysis project Ga0070679, IMG submission 65652) | Corn rhizosphere microbial communities from Kellogg Biological Station, Michigan, USA - KBS C6-3B metaG | ecosystem: Host-associated > Plants > Roots > Rhizosphere | place: USA: Michigan... | reverse complement strand
CCTCGGCCCTGCGACTCGAGCGGTACGCTCGAAACAAAGATCCTCGAGCGCGTGACGAAGCTCGTGGGCGGGTGACGTCACCGAGGCAGAGTCGGCGACCGGGCGCGCGGCGTACATTCTTTGGGAGCAATCGTCCTGAGCCGTCAGGCGCAGGATCTCCTGTCATACCTCCGTTCGCCTCCATGCCGCCTCTCATTCGGACGACCGTGTTGCTGCTCGGCTCCAATGTGTTCATGACCTTCGCCTGGTATGCGCATTTACGGAACCTTCGAGCAAAGCCGCTCATAATTGCGATCCTCGTGAGCTGGGGAATCGCGTTCTTCGAGTACACGCTCCAGGTTCCCGCGAACCGCCTGGGATACGGTGCGCTATCGCTCGCGCAGCTCAAGGTGTTGCAAGAGGTTATCACGCTGTCGGTCTTCGTTCCGTTCGCCATTCTCTACATGCGCCAGCCGCTCAAGACGGACTTTCTGTGGGCCGGACTCTGTCTGGTCGGCGCGGTGTATTTCGTTTTCCGGGGATAGAACGCGCTTACGCATTCAGAAGAGTGACGGTTTAGCCTCTGTATGTAACTCTTCACGCCCGACCGAAAATGAGAGAAATATTAAGAGCCGCCGCCGATCGAGCGACGGCTTACCTCGAAGGACTCGATGATCGCGCTGTCGCGCCGAATCCCGATGCCGTGGCGCGACTCAGGGCGCTCGACATTCCAATGCCCGACGAGCCGACGGCCGCCGAGTCCGTTCTTCGCGAGCTCGACGAAGTATGCTCCCCCGCGACGATCGGCATCGCGGGGCCGCGATTCTACGGATTCGTCATCGGCGGATCGCTACCGACCGCGCTCGCCGCGAACTGGCTCGCGAGCGCTTGGGATCAGAACACGGGCCTCTACAACATCACCCCGGCGACGGCGGTGCTCGAGCAGGTATCGCTCAAGTGGATGCTCGACCTCCTCGGGCTGCCGCCCGATTGTGCCGGAGCGTTCGTGACGGGAACCACCGTCGCGCACATCTCCGCGCTCGCCGCGGCGCGACACTCGGTGCTCGCTCGCGCGGGTTGGAATGTCGAGGCCGATGGTCTGTTCGGCGCGCCGCCGATCACGGTGGTCATCGGTCAGGAAGCACATCCGACGCTCACCAAAGCACTCGGTGTGATCGGCCTCGGGCGCAACCGCGTGATTCGCGTGCCGGTCGACGCACAGGGTCGCATGATCGCCAGCAAGATGCCACGCTTATCGGGACCAAGCATCGTGTGCGCGCAAGCCGGCAACCTGAACACCGGTTCGTTCGACCCGCTGCGCGAGATTTGCGAGCGCGGACGCGAGGCCGGCGCGTGGATTCACATCGACGGTGCATTCGGCCTCTGGGCGCGAGTCGCGCCGTCGCGCGCTCACCTCACCGACGGCATCGAGCTCGCCGATTCCTGGGCGACCGACGGCCATAAGTGGCTCAACGTGCCGTACGACTCCGGCCTCGCGTTCGTTCGCGACGGCGACGCGCTCCGCGCGGCCATGGCCATCACCGCCGAGTATCTCCCGACGGTCAGCGAGCACCGAAACCCATCCGACTACACGCCCGAGCTCTCTCGACGCGCGCGAGGCGTCGACATCTGGGCCGCATTGCGTTCACTCGGCCGTCGCGGCGTCGCCGAGATGGTCGAGAAGAACTGCCGTCAGGCGCGCCGGTTCGCCGAAGCGCTGACCGGGGCCGGATATGAGGTCTTGAATGACGTCGTGCTCAATCAGGTCATGGTGTCGTTCGGCGACCCTGAGCTGACGAATCGGATCATCGCGGGCATTCAGTTGGACGGCACCTGCTGGTGCGGCGGGACCGTTTGGCAGGGCCGCACGGCAATGCGCATCAGCGTGATCTCGTGGGCGACGACCGACGAGGACGTCGAGCGAAGCATCCAAGCGATCCTGCGCGTTGCCGCGCAGGAACGAGGACTCGATTAAGTGACCGCGCGGCGTTTCATCCCGAAGTCGCCTGCCGCGCGAGCGGCGATCGGGCTCGTGGTCGGCTTTCTGCTCGGTCTCGCGATCGCGGCATGGGGATCGAAGACCGCGCGGTCGTTCGCCGACTGGCTCGACGCGATCGGGACGGTATGGGTGAACGCCATCCGCATGACGGTCATTCCGCTCGTCGTCGCGCTGCTGATTGCCACGATCGTGCGCGACCGCGATCTCGGCGCCGTTGGCCGAATGGGCCGGCGCGCGCTCTTGATCTTCATTGTGATGCTCTCGGTGACGTCGGCGATTGGGCTTTTCGCCGCGCCGCCATTGCTTGGGCGCGTTCAAGTCGATCCGGCGTCCGCTGCCGCCCTGCGCGCCGCGGCCGGCGGCGTGTCGGCGCAAATGCCGACCTTTGCCCAGTGGCTCGTGAGCCTCGTCCCGGCGAATCCCATCAAAGCGGCAACGGACGGAGCGATTCTGCCGCTCATCATTTTCGCGTTGGTGCTGGCGCTGGGCTTGTCGCGCTCGGATTCCGACGTGCGCATGCCAGCGCTCGAGTTCTTCGGCGCCATCGCCGACGCGATGATCGTCATCGTGAAGTGGGTTCTGGCGCTCGCGCCGGTCGGCGTGTTCGCGCTGGCCGTGCCGCTGGCGATCCGCGTCGGAGGACAGGTCGCTGGCGCCGCGGCGCTTTTCGTCGCGCTCCACTGCGGCCTGCTCACCATCGTGATCCTGTTGTTCTATCCAGTCGCGGCGTTCTTCGGTCGCGTGCCCATTGCCGTGTTCGCGCGCGCGGTGTTTCCGGCCCAACTCGTCGCCTTCAGCACGCGATCATCAGTCGCGGCGTTGCCCGCGCTGATCGACGGCGCCGAGCGCGTGCTCGGGGTTCCATCGCACATCGCGAGCTTCGCACTCCCATTCGGCGTCTCGCTCGCGCGCGTTAACACGGGCTGTTCGTGGGTCGTCTCGGCGGTGTTCCTGGGAAAGCTTTACGGCATCCCGCTCACGTTCGGGCAGCTCGCGCTGCTTGGCCTGATGGCGATTCCGATGAGCTTCAGCGTTCCGGGTATTCCGAGCGCAGGCTTGTTCATCATCGCGCCGGCCTACATGGCGATCGGGCTTCCCGTGGAGGGCATCGGCATTCTCATCGCCCTCGACGCGATTCCCGACATCTTCAAGACGTCCGTGAACGTCACGGGACAGATGACGACCGCGGTGCTCCTCGCGCGATTCGAGCCGGCCACAGAGATCGAGGCGGCAGCGGAACCCGTTCCGGTGGTCGCATGATCGCCGCGCGAATGCTGGTTGCGGTCGTGGCATTCGCGCCTTTGGCCGCGCAACAACCGATCGCGTTCAGACACGTCGTCGTGATCGACGGACGGAGCGCCACGCCACGCCCCGATCAAACGGTCATCGTGAAAGGGACGCGAATCACCACCGTCGGTCCGAGCGTGTCGACGCACGCTCCACCGGGCGCGCGGATCGTGGACGCGCGGGGCAAGTTCATGATTCCCGGCTTGTGGGATATGCACGTCCATACCGGTACCGTCGCCGGGCGCGAACTGCTCGGATTGTACGTCGCGAACGGCGTCACCGGTGTTCGCGACATGGCGAGCGATTGGCCGACGCTCCAATCGTGGCGACGCGAGATTGCGTCGGGAACGTTGGTCGGTCCACGCATCATCGCGTCTGGTCCGTATCTCGAAGGCGGCGACGTCCCGATCGCTCACATTCTCACGCGTACCCCCGACGAGGGGCGCGCCGGCGTCGATTCGCTCGTCAAGCTTGGCGTGGACTTCGTGAAGGTGCACGGCCAACTCACGCCCGAGACGTACTTCGCGATCGCGCGGCGTGCTCGCGAGAAACACATTCCGTTTGCGGGCCACGTGTCGCGCGCCGTCGGCTCGCGCGCCGCGTCGGATTCGGGACAGCGCAGCATCGAGCACTTGTTGGCGATTCCCGCGCCGTGCACGGCCGCGGAGTCCGTGGCGCTCGCGCCGCGATACACGGTGCAGGGCGCGCTCGGCCGATGCTCGTCCGAAAATTTGTCGGAGCTCTACGCGCGCTTCGTCCGCAACGGAACGTGGGTGACGCCGACCTTCACCGCGCAATACGAGGTGGCGGTGTGGCCGCAGCACGCGGTACCGGGCGACTCACTCGCGCACTATCTGCCGAAGGCACTCCGCGACTTTGTCGTGCAGATCTTCCCGATGCCGGACAGCATTCCACGCGGCGCTGATTCCGTTGGCCGAGCGATGTTCGCCAAGCGCCTCGCGCAGGTCGCGGAAATGCATCGCGCTGGTGTTGGCGTGCTCACGGGCACGGATGCGCCGCTTCGCAATAGCCCGCCGGGATTCGGCCTGCACGAAGAGCTCAGCCTGCTCGTGCGCGGCGGCATGTCGACCTTCGACGTGCTGCGCGCCGCGACGTACGAGCCGGCGCGCTACTTCGAGAAGCTCGACTCGATCGGAACGATCGAGCCTGGTCGCGTCGCCGATCTCGTGTTGCTCGAGGCCAATCCGTTGACCAACATCGCCAACACGCGGAAGATCTTTGGCGTTGTCGCGAACGGGCGTTGGTTCGATGGTGCAGCGAGACGTCGGCTTTTGCCGCTCCGGTCAAACTAGGGCGACGGAGTCATCTTCATCTCGGCGGCCTTCGGTGCCTTTTTCGCCTTTCGGGCCGCCACCAGTGAGTCGAACTCCGCCTGGTCGAGATACGTGACGTCGACCCATGCGTGCGCCATCTCGTCGACGGTGCGATCGCCCCAGCCCACCCACTGATTCGGATCGGGGTTGTTCGGATTCGCGGCCGTGTTGTCGTGCCACGCCGTGAATACGAGCATCGTCCCCTTGGGCAGCAGCGGCGCAGCGTCTTCCGCATACACGTAGTTGACGTGCCACTTCCACTGGAAATTATTGACGGCACTCAGCATCTCGCGCTTGCCGTCCGGGTACACCGCTTCCATCGACATCGCTTTTCCGCGCATGTGCATGTGCGGTTGGAAATTCTCGATGCGTGCCGGCGCGGGCATCACGTAGAAGTTCTGCGTCATCGCCGTCGAGTTGGGCGGGATGTCGAGCTCTGACCCACGGCTCACGTCGAACATGCGAAGCACCGTGCGATGCTTCGGCACGACGCCTTTCGGGTAGAAGTAGATCGCCAACTCGACCTGCTGGTTCGGCACCTCCTGTCCGATCGCGAACATGTGCACTTCCCAGCGGATCTTCGAACCGGGCAGCATCAATTTGCCGGCGTCCGCGCCATAAAGCTCGCCAGTCTTGCCGATCGACCACTCCATGAACAACCCGGCCGTCATCTGCGCATCGTGTGCGCTCGACGCGAGGTTCATCAGGCCGCCGTCTTCATGCTGCTCGAGCATCGTGAGCACGTGGTGAACGATCTTGCGACCACTGGCGCCGACGGGACGGATCTCGATCGCGCGCACCCATCGCGCCTCTGTCAAACCCGTTTCGGTCAGCGGACGGAACCACTTGTCCTGCGTGTGTGCCGCCATCGTATACGGCGGCGACTTGAGTATGAGGTCCGGTTCGCCGAGCGTTTTCGCGAACTGCCAGGAGTTGGGGTCGGCGAAGGTGACGGGCGGCGGCATGTCCTCCGGCTTTCCCATCGGCATGCCCGTATCGATCCACTTCACCAGCGTCGCAATCTGTTCGTCGCTCAGTCCACGGTCATTCTTGAAGTCGTGGATGCCGACGGTGCGGTCGATGTGCCAGGGCGGCATCACCCGCGCGGAGACGTAGTCACGAATCTCGTCCGAATATTTTTTCGCATCTTGATATGTGAGAAGTGACATCGGCGCGATGGAGTTCGGCTGATGGCACACCTGACATTTCTGTTGAAGGATCGGCGCGACGTGCTTCGTGAACGTCACCGGCTCGTCAGCCGCTGTCGCCGGCGATGCCATCGTCCCCTGTGCCTTTGGCGCCGCCGAGTTCTGGCCCGCCACCGTCGCGGCGAGTATCACGGTCATCCCGAGCGAGGCGAGGGTTCGCCCTCCGATTGTCATCCCGAGCGAAGCGAGGGTTCGCCCTCCGATTGTCATCCCGAGCGAAGCGAGGGATCTGCACTTCCACGTCGTTCTGGACAGCATCATGATGCGCTCCTGTCAGTTCAGCGCGTGACGATGACCTTCACGAATCCGTTGCTCCAGCAGCACTGCGCGTGCCCGGCAGCCGCAATGCCGGACGCATCATTGGCGCGAACCCGAATCACGTATTCACCCGGTTCGCTGAACGTCGCATTCGTCGACGCGAGGCCTTCCCCCGCGCTCACGCGTGGGTTGGGCGGATCGAACGTGACGCGTCCAGGACCTTGATGCTTGAACCAGGTGAGCGTCACAAACTGCCCCGCGCGTCCCTCGCGCGAGATGTTGCCGACCGCCTTGCCGTCATCCTTCGCCCATACGTCGACCTTCATCGGCTGGCCGACCGTCGCGTGCAGAGTGGTTTCGCTCGTGATTCCGCCTGGGCCCGCACCCTCCGGTCCACGCTGGTTGAACTTGAGCACGGGCGGCGTGTTGCCCGATCCCGCTTCGCCTTCGAGCGCGTCGATCTGCCAGTTGGGGTGCAGACTTCCCGGAATCGCCCACGTTTGGCCGCGAATCTTGATCGTCCACACGACCTTCTTTTCGCCGAAATCCGCAGGCACCCGAACCGCGAACACGCCCCAGTGCCGGCGAGTCTCGAAGTGCGTCGGCTGTCCCTGATTCTGTGGTCCCGGCGAAACATTGTTGTCGGGCCCGATCGGAATCTCGAGCGTCTCCTCGGAGTTTCTGTTGTAGTACCCGAATGAGATGCTGTAACTGCCGTCGGAATTTCGATACCAACCCTCGAACGCGGGCGTCACGGTTTGTCCCGACGACTTGACCGGTCCAAGAGGCAGCTGCGACGGTGGCTGTGGGGCCGGCAGCGTTTGCGCGCGCGCTCGGACCGGCGCGGCGACGATCGAGAGAGAGGCCAAGCTCAGGACGGTCGCACGGCGCAATGCAGTGGCTCCTGTGGCAAGAGGGCTGCTAAAACATTGTCACGCCAGAGATTCGCGCAAGGTCCCGCAACACATCTGGTCGCCGGCTCGCGCGAGGCGATTGCCGCCTGCGATCACGAGTGTGACCTTCCGGGGGCGCTTTCAGCCAACACTCCCGACAATGCCTGCTGGACTGGCCTTTCAAACGCTGATCATCACCGAAGAACCGCCTGACGGCTGGCGCGGAACCGTGCCACCCGGGCCTCGAGTCGACCTCTCCGAGCGTTCCGCCACGGCACTGCCGAAACACCCGCTCTCGTTGCGCGTAAATCAAGAGCTCGCACTGCTCGCCCTGCGGATTCGTCAAATGATGCAGTTGCGCGGCGGCGTGCTACTGACCGTGTCGATACAGGAGCGTGCGCCGACGGCGGCGAATGAAGTGGCCGCCTATCGGTTCAACTGGGTGACGGTCGATCGACCCGGCCCCGTGCCTTCGCTCGTGCTCAGAACGCAACGCCTGAGCCGGCCTCGGCGAGGATTTGCGGCGAAGGGATTCGTCCATCGGCGAACGTATCTCTGGGCGACGACGGTCTGACCATGGCGCGACACATTGCGTTTCTCCGCGCGATCAACGTCGGCGGACATACGGTCAAAATGGATCGGCTGCGGTCGCTGTTCGAGGAGCTGGATTTCACGAACGTCCAGACGGTCATCGCGAGCGGCAATGTGCTGTTCGACTCTGCGGCAAAGAGCTCCAGTGCGCTCGAGCGGCGAGTGGAAGAGCATCTCGAAGAAGCGCTCGGCTACGAGGTCGCGACGTTCATCCGCTCGCCCAAGGAGCTCTCGGCAGTTCTGGCGTACGATCCGTTCGCGCGGTCCAAGCAGCGCAGGCCCGACAGTCTGCTCTACATCGGATTTTTGAAGTCCATGCCGCCGGCGACCGTGTGTCAGTCGCTCGACGGCTGCCTCACGCCCACGGACGAATTCAAGATTCACTCGCGCGAGCTGTACTGGTCGACCAACGGGCGCTCCAGCGATTCCAAGTTTGCTGGAGCGTCGCTCGAGAAGATGCTCAAATGCAGCGCGACACTTCGAAACGTGACGACGGTGCGGCGCATCGCCGAGCTGGTGGCGTGACGCCGCTCGAGTCGGATGCGCCGCGGCCCGTGATGCGCACCGAGCGCCTCGTGCTCAGGCCATTCGAGTTGCGCGACGCGCGCGACGTCCAGCGACTAGCCGGCGCCTACGAGGTCGCCGACACCACGCTGACGATTCCGCATCCGTATCCCGACGGCGCCGCCGAGCAGTGGATCGCAACGCACCAGCCGTCGTGGGACGCACGCACGCTCGCGACGTTTGCGATCGTCGACCGCCGAGCCGAGGCGCTCCTCGGCGCTGTGGGGCTCATGCTCGCCATGCCGCATCTGCGCGCCGAGATCGGCTACTGGGTCGGCGTTCCGTTCTGGAATCAGGGCTATTGCACTGAAGCGGTTCGCGAGGTCCTCGCGTTCGGCTTCAATGGACTCGGTCTCCACCGGATCGAGGCTCGGCACTTGACCCGAAATCCGCCGTCGGGCCGCGTGATGCAGAAGGTCGGCATGAGCTTCGAGGGCGTGCAGCGCGGCGCGTTCCTGAAGGGGGATGCGTTCGAGGACGTCGCGACGTATGCGATCCTCGACGACGAATGGCGCACCGGCTCGCCACCGGTGCGGCCTGCGAGTTAGACTTCTCGCAATGTCCACGCTGATCACGCAAGCCATCGAGACGCCGATCGGCCGCATGCGGGCCGTCGTTCGCGACGACGGCCTCGTGATGTGCGAGTACGACAACCCGGCTCGATTGCCGTCGCAGCTGGCGCGCACGCGCACGCTGTTCGGCGCCGAGTTCGTGCCCGGCGAGCATCGATTGCTCGATCAAACGCGTCGCGAGCTCGAGGAGTACTTTGCTGGAACCCGTGAGCAATTCACGATCCCGCTCGTGCTCGACGGAACGCCGTTCCAAGCGAGCGTCTGGCGCGCACTGCTCACCATCCCGTTCGGCACCACGACGACATACGAGACGATCGCGATGCGGATCGGCCGGCCAACCGCGGCGCGTGCCGTGGGGCGGGCGAATGGCGACAACCGGATCGCGATCATTGTCCCGTGTCATCGGGTGATCGGTGCGGACGGAAGCCTCACTGGCTACGGCGGAGGCCATGAGCGCAAGCGGCGTCTCCTCGAGCTCGAGCGCCGTTCGCCACAGATGTCCTTCCTCGCCCCCGACGGGTTGGACGGCTCGCTGCCACTCGCGGACCTCGGCGGCGCGTGATCGTCACATGAACAGGCTTCCGCCGTTGATGTCGACCGACGCACCTGTGATGTAGCCCGCGGCCTCTGAGGCAAGAAACGAGATCAATTCGCCCAGCTCTTCCGGGCGGCCGAGGCGCTGGACGGGAAAGCCCTTTTTGAGTGCGTCGAGCCGTTCGTCGGACGCTGCGCCATGCGCCAATTCGGTATCGAAGATTCCTGGACAGACCGCGTTCACGGTGATCCCGTATGGCCCCAGCTCCTTTGCGGCGGCGCGCGTGAGACCGAGCAGCCCGGCTTTGGACGCGGTGTAATGCGCGCCGGCGAGTGTGCTCACCGCGCGGCCGGCGGTCGACGACACGTTCACAATGCGGCCGTACTGCTGCCGCTTCATGACGGGTATCGCCGCCTTGAGGCACAGGAACGCCGCCGTGAGGTTCACGTCGATCGTTTCGCGCCATTCGTCCTCCGAAATCGATTCGATGCGAGTTGCAGGCGCGATGGCGGCGTTGTTCACGAGAACGTCGAGCCGTCGAAATCGATCGATGGCGGCCTCGACGATCGCCTGCGGTCCACCCTGCGCGGTAAGATCGCCCGCGACGGCGAAGGAATTTCCGCCGAGCTCCCGGACGACGCTGGCTGCGCGTTCCGCGGTGCGTACGTGCACGGCGACGTGCGCTCCCTCATCGAGGAAACGTTGCGCGGTGGCTCGCCCGAGTCCTCGGGACGCGCCGGTGATCAGGACGACGCGTCCAGAAAATCGTGTGGTCATCGTGTTCCGTTCGGAGTGACGACTGTCGAGAATTCGATCTATGACGAAACCAACGCCCCGCTGGATCGGCAAGCCAGCCTCTCTGTCATCCCGATCCTCCTTGTCATCCCGAGCGCAGCGAGGGATCTGCACTTCCACGTTGTTATGGTTTGTCGCCTGCACATCCGCTCCTTCCGTCGCTCCGCGACCAGCCGCACGCCCGCTCCCGAACGACATCCGATGGTTCCGAACCTCCGCCGAGTACCGCGCCCTCGCGCGTCAGGCGTACCGCGTCGCGGAGGAACGCATGCCCGAGTTGAGCCGCAATCTGCCGGCCGGTTCATGGGGAGTAATTCTCGACGCCGATGAAACGGTGCTCGACAACTCGGAATACCAACGTCGTCGTGCGGTCCTCGACAGCGCGTACACCGACGCGAGCTGGAATGCGTGGGTGAACGAGCGCGCGGCGCCCGCAGTGCCGGGAGCGCCCGAGCTCACGCGACGTGTACACGCACTCGGCGGCCGTGTCGTGATCGTCACCAATCGCGCGATGGTCGTTTGCGATCCGACGCGTGAGAACCTGCAGCGCGTCGGGATCGAGACAGATCTCGTGGTCTGTCAGGCGCCGGGTGAAAGCGATAAGAATCCGCGCTTTCAGCGCGTCGAGCGCGGCACCGCGGCGCCTGGCGTCGGCCCACTCACGATCGTGGCCTGGTTCGGGGACAACATTCTCGACTTCCCGGGTATGACGCAGGCCGTCCGCAATGATTCGCGCGCGCTTGCCGAGTTTGGGAACCGCTACTTCATTCTCCCCAACCCAATGTATGGCTCGTGGACGCAGAATCGGGATCCGTGAGTCAGTCGTCCGGCCCCTTCACCTTGTGATTCCAATGTCATTCGCCAACCATGTCAGGCCGAGCCTGAGCCCTCTAGTCATCCCGAGCGAAGCGAGGGATCTGCACTTCCGTCGTACGTGCAGATCCCTCGCCGCGCTCGGGATGACATTTTTTGCCGCGTGCGCAAAGCCTGACGCGGCCGCCTCCTCCGCGCAGCTCGATACCGCCGCCGGCGCGATCGCCTCGGCGGATCTGCTTCAGCACATCAAGGATCTCTCGGCGGACTCGATGGAAGGTCGTGCGCCCGGAACGCCCGGCGAGCAGAAGGCGATTGCGTACATGCAGTCGCAGTTCAAGACATTGGGACTCAAGCCCGGCAATCCGGACGGCACGTTCCTCCAGAACGTCGATCTGATCGGCTACACCGCGCATCCCACGGTGAAACTGGTTTCGGGCGGCAAAAACATCGCGCTCAAGTATCCGGACGACTTCATCGCCAATTCACGTCACAACCGGCCAGAGACGAAGATCGACAACAGCGACATCATCTTCGTCGGTTACGGCGTCGTCGCACCCGAATACGGCTGGGACGACTACAAGGGCGTCGACGTGAAGGGTAAGACGATCCTCATGCTCGTGAACGATCCGCCCGTACGAGTGCCGAACGACACCGCGCTCGACACGACGATGTTCAAAGGCAAGGCGATGACGTACTACGGCCGGTGGACGTACAAGTACGAGATCGCGAGCGACAAGGGCGTGGCGGCGGCCATCATCATCCACGAGACCGGACCCGCGGGCTATCCGTACGACGTCATTCGCAACAGTAATTCGATGGAACAGGTCGACGTCATCTCGCCCGACGCCGAGAAGCGCGTGCCCGTGGAAGGCTGGCTCCGCCTCGAGAAAGCGAAGGAGCTTCTCACGGACGCTGGCCTGAACTTCGACTCGCTCAAGGCCGCCGCTGTGCGGAAGGACTTCAAGCCCATTCCGCTCAAGGCCAAGGCAACGTTCGACGTCAAGATCGACGCGCGCCACATCCAGTCGCACAACGTCGTCGCCAAGCTCGATGGCACCGACAAGAAGGACGAATACGTCGTGTACAGCGCGCACTGGGATCATCTCGGACGAGACACCACGCTCAAGGGCGACCAGATCTACAACGGCGCGATGGACAACGCGTCCGGCAGCTCAGCGCTGTTAGAGATTGCGAAAGCGTACACGAAGCTGGGAGCTCCGCCGAAGCGCTCGATCCTGTTTTTGTCGGTCACCGCGGAGGAGAAGGGGCTCGTCGGCGCAAAGTATTACGCGACACACCCGCTGTATCCGCTCACGAAGACCGTCGCGAACATCAACATGGACGGCCTCAATCAGTGGGGGAAAACGAGCGACTACACCGTGATCGGACTCGGCAACTCGACGTTGGACGACGTGCTGTCCGAGGTTCTCAAGTCGGAGAATCGCACGGTGCGTCCCGACGCCGAACCGGAGAAGGGCTTCTACTATCGCTCGGACCACTTCGAGTTCGCGAAGCAGGGCGTCCCCGCGCTCGACACGGACGCCGGCGTCGAGTTCATCGGCAAGCCGGCCGACTACGGCATGAAGAAGCGCGACGAGTACACCACCAACAACTACCACCAGCCGAGCGACGAGGTGAAACCCGATTGGGATCTCTCGGGCGCTGAAGATGACACGCGCGTGCTGTTCAAGGTCGGCTACGGTGTGGCGCAGGCGGACAAGATGCCGGAATGGAAAGCCGGCACCGAGTTCAAGGCCAAGCGCGATTCGATGATGGCAACCAAGACGGATGCACGGCAGTCGGTCGAGTTGAAGAAGCCGTGAGATGAACCGTGCTCTGCTGGTGCTAGTCCTCGCCCTCGGCGGTTGTGTCGCCGCCGAGGGTTCCAGTCGAGACGCGAGCCGCGACGATCCGCGCGCGGTCGTCGTGAAAATGCTCGACGTCGGCCAGGGCGACGCCACGCTGATCGAGAACGGCGGCAGCCGTGTGCTGATCGACGGCGGCCCTGAAGAGAAGCGACTCGGCTTTCTGCTCGATTCGCTTCGGCTCAACGACGCCACGTTCGACGTCGTGATTCTCACACACCAGCATGCCGATCATCTCGTCGGCCTGCGCGCGCTGTTCGAGAGTCGCCGGCACATCCGCGTTCGCTATTTCTTCGAGAATCAGGACGCGTACGCCGCGGCGAACCTGCGCCATTTGCGCGATTCCGTGAACGCGCGACTCGGTCGCAACGAGCTCGTCTATCGCGATACTGACGATCCATGCGCCGATGGCGAGCCGATCTGTACGATCACGATGCGCGGCGGCGCCAAGCTTCATATCATGCGTCCAATGCCGAGCAACACGAATCCGAACGACCGCTCGGCGGCGATCAAGCTGGTCGGCCCCGACTCCGGGTTCAGCATGTGGATCGCCGGCGACGCGGAGCAGGAAGAGATCAACTGGTTCCTTCACGAAGCGCACTACGATTCGCTTCCTGGCATGCGCGTCGACGTGCTCAAGGCCGACCATCACGGCAGCTGCAACGGCGTGACAGATGCGTACCTCGACGCGACGCATCCGTCGCTGGTGACGGCGTCAGTCGGCGCGATGAATAGCTATCATCACATGCACGAGCAAGCGAAGGCGATGTACCAGGCGCACGGCATCCCGTGGTATCGCACCGACGACAACGGCACGATCGTCATTCGAAGTCCCGGCGCACGCGGCGAGAAGTTCACGGTCGCAGTCCAGCACGGATCGAAGAACATGTCGGGCCCTTCGGATGCGCGGTCGACGCAGGCACAGTGCAATGGCGCCGAGGAGACGGAGACACGAACGGCACCAAAGAAGACGAGATACGAATCACGCAAGAAAGCACGAATCCAACCAAAGCGGTCGGAATAGCGTCGTAGCGCGACGCTACTCTCGTTCTGAACGGATTCGTGCTCGTTGTACGACTCACGTTCATTCTTGATGAAAGAGGCAACCCAATGATTTCATCAAACAGAACAATCCCATCGAACCGATGTCTGAAGAGTGGCATCGCACCGCGACGCTACTGCAACGGCTTTTGGTTGGATGTGATTGTTTTGGTTTGATGAAAAAAAAGGGGTTGCCGCTGTTCCCGTGTTCCCGTTGTTCCCGTTGTTTGTTTGGCCCGATGACCGCCGCGATAGGAGTCGACCATGCCCGAATCAACGCATCGCTGGATCATCGACGTGATCGAGGAAAACGCCGTCGCGATTGAAGTCGACGGCAAGAACGTTCTCACGATGCCGCGCTGGCTGCTACCCGACGGTGCGCGCCAAGGGGACGTGCTCCGCGTGCGTCACGATCGTCCGCCGAACGGCCAGCGATCTGCCCTCACGATCGAAGTCGACGCAGCCGCGACACAGAAAGCGCTCGCAGATTCGGCGATTCAAGTCCAGAAAGGTGTGAAGCGCCCGAACGATCCGGGCGGCGACATCACCCTCTGACTTCGGCCGCGCCCCCGAGCGCGGGAAGCGCCGCCTCGATCTCACGTCGATGCGGCTCGAGCCAGGGCGGGAGCACGAGCTGCTCGCCAAGGTGCTCGAGACTCTCATCCGCCGTGAATCCCGGGCCATCCGTCGCCAGCTCGAACAGCACGCCGCCCGGCTCGAGAAAGTAGACGGAGTGGAACCAGAAGCGGTTGATCACTTCCGTCGGATGGCGATGCGCCTGCATCACACGCTCACGAACCGCGATCTGCGTCTCGTCGTCCGCGACACGCCATGCCACGTGGTGCATCGTTCCGACGCCCCATGATCCACGCGGCGCGTTCGGCATCTCGCGCAGCTCGATGTGCTTCCCCGATCCGCCGTCGCCGACGCCGAACCGATGCCACCCATCGTCCACTCCGAAGTCGGTGAAGCCGAGCGTGCTCAGAAGAAACGCGGCGGTCGGCGCGATGTCGCGCTCCCACGCGCGCACCGCATGCAACCCGAGGATCTGTTTGTCCGCCGGAACAGAGCTGCGATCCCACGCGGTGAACAACCGCTCGTCCGTCGTCTCGACCAACGCGAGCTGCTGTCCGTGCGGATCGATCAGCGTGATGTCGCGATCGCCGCGGCGCGTTCCAGTTCCCTTGATCTCCACACCGTGCTGCGACAGCCGGTCTTGCCAGTACTCCAAGCTGCCGGCTGGAATCGCGAGCGCGATCTCCACGCCGATGCCGTTCCCCATGCGACCAGGCGGCGAATCACGGAACGGGAAAAACGTGAGATCGGTGCCAGGATGTCCATCCGCATCGGCGTAGAAGAGGTGATATGTCCCAGGGTCGTCCTGGTTCACACTCTTCTTCACGAGACGCATGCCGAGCAATCCCGAATAGAAGTCGAGATTCTCTTGCGCGTTGCCGCAGATCGCGGTGATGTGGTGGATGCCGGAGATGTCGCCCATGGAAGTCACTCGTCGAGCGCGGTAGCCGTAATGCTTGCGGTGCCGTCGTCGCGGTAATGTACGGACACACGCCAGGGCTGACAGCAAACTTGACAGTCTTCCACGTAGTCCTGAGTGTCGCCGCTTCCAGGATCGAGGCTCACAGTATTTGTCTCACCACAATATGGGCACACGACACTTCCGCTCGTGTCCGCTGTACCGTCGCCGAGCGGGAAGTCGCGATCGAGATCGAAGTCGTCGTTGTCGTCAAAGGCGAAGCGCATGCTCAAAGATATGATGACTGTGAACACCCTCGCGCGAGCGGACCGGCCCCGAGTTAATTACACGCACCATGTCCGATCTGTTCGCCGCTCGTTCGCAGATGGCGCTGTCGCTCGGCTTTCACATCATCTTCGCCGAGATCGGCATCGCGTTGCCGTTGATGATGGTGCTCGCGGAATGGCTCTGGCGCCGCACTGGTGAAGATGTCTATCGCCAACTCGCGCGACGCTGGGCGAAGGGAGCGGCGATCCTCTTCGCGGTCGGCGCGGTCTCCGGAACGGTCCTGTCGTTCGAGCTCGGTCTGCTCTGGCCGCGATTCATGGCCCTGTCGGGCCCGATCATCGGCATTCCGTTTTCGCTCGAGGGCTTTGCGTTCTTTACCGAGGCGATCTTCCTCGGCGTCTTTCTCTACGGCTGGGATCGCATACCGCCCGCCGCGCACATCACCGCGGGTGTCATCGTCGCCATCAGCGCTGCGGCGTCGGCGGTGTTCGTCGTCTCCGTCAACGCGTGGATGAACACGCCCGCGGGAATCACGTCGGTCGCTGGTCAGATCACGGAAGTGGATCCGGTCGCAGGCATGCTGAACCCGTCGACGTTCCAGCAGGCACTGCACATGCTGCTCGCGGCGTACGCGGCGACCGGGCTCGCCGTTGCCGGCATTCACGCGTTCGTGTTGCTCAAAAAGCGCGACAGCACACTGCATCGACGTGCGATTGTTTTGGCGTTGAGTATCGGCGCGCCGGCGGCCATCGTGCAGCCGATCTCCGGCGACATCAGCGCGCGCACCGTTGCACAGTGGCAACCGATCAAGTTCGCCGCGCTGGAAGGCCAGTTCGACACTGAGCGCAGCGCTCCGGCGCGAATTGGCGGATGGCCCGACGAGGAGGCCCGGCGCACGCGGTTCGCGATCGAGATTCCCAAAGGTCTGTCGTTGCTCGCGTTCCACGATCCCAACGCGGAAGTGGCCGGGCTCGACGCGGTGCCGCGGGAGCTGTGGCCTCCGCTCTTGCCTGTGCATCTCGGATTTCAGGTCATGGTCGGACTCGGAACACTGATGGCGCTCGTCAGTCTGTGGGTGGCGATCACGGTCATTCGAAAACGCTCAATCGTGGGCAACCGTCGGTTGCTGGCCGCACTCGCGATCGTTACGCCGTTCGGTTTCATTGCCACTGAGGCCGGCTGGACCGTCACCGAAGTTGGACGGCAGCCGTGGGCGGTGCAGGGGCTCATTCGTACCGCCGACGCCGTGACGCCGATGCCGGGTCTCATCGTACCGATGCTGCTATTCGCGCTGCTCTATCTCATGCTCGGCGTGATCGTCATCGTACTGATCGCTCGCATGGTCGGTGAAACCACATGAGCGGCTTCTTCGGAACCATCGGGCTGCCGGAGATCGTTGCCGGCATCGCGCTCATTGCGCTCAATGCATATGCCTTGCTCGGTGGTGCCGACTTCGGCGGAGGCGTGTGGGACTTGCTCGCATCCGGTCCGCGTCGCGAGGAACAGCGAACGCTGATCGCTGACTCGATCGCGCCGATCTGGGAGGCGAATCACGTCTGGCTGATCGTCGTGGTCGTCATGCTGTTCACGGCATTTCCGCAAGCCTTCGGGATCCTCAGCATCGTGCTCCACATTCCGCTGACGATCATGCTCGTTGGCATCGTCGCACGCGGCTCGGCGTTCATGTTTCGGAGCTACGGCAGCCGCACGGTCAATGTCCGCGATCGATGGGGCGCGGCGTTCGCGATCGCCAGCGTTGTCACGCCGTTCGTGCTTGGCATGGTGATCGGGGCGATCTCGAGCGGAGCCGTCGCGCGGGCGTCCGCCGCGATCACATCGCCGACTTCGTTCGTCGATGTGTACGTCCGCCCTTGGACGACGCCGTTTGCCATCGCTGTCGGCGGATTTGCGCTCTCGATCTTCGCGTTTCTCGCCGCCGTTTATGCGACGGTCGCGGCCCAAAACGACGCGTTGCGCGCCGACTTTCGTGCGCGAGCGTTGTGGTCCGCACTCATGGTCTTCGTGTTTGCCGGCCTTGCGCTACTGACCGCGTACGTCGAGGCGCCGCGTGTAGTGTCCGGAATTATGGGTTCGCCGTGGGCCACTGCGCTGCACCTGTGCACGGCGGCAGCCGCAATCATCGCGATCGTGTCGCTCTGGCGGCGACGATTTGGGCTCGCGCGCATCGCCGCGGCGGCGCAGGCCACGTTCATTCTCTGGGGCTGGGCGCTCTCGCAATATCCCTATCTCGTCCCAGAGTCGCTGACGATTCGAGACTCGGCCGCACCTGTCGTGACGCTGCGCTTACTCCTGGTCGGCCTCGCCGGCGGCGCGGTCGTGTTGTTGCCGTCGCTCCGCTACCTGCACAAGACGTTCGTCACGCGATCATGACGGCCGTCGAACGAGCGCGGTCACGGCGCTGAGCAACGCCGTCGGCAACTGCTCGGGCCGGCGGAGAATCGTGTGGCCGGCCGTGCCGAAGATGTGCGGCAAATACTCCGACGCGTCGCGGTCGACCGTGAGGCAAAACGGAAACACGCCCGATGCGCGCGCTTCCATGATCGCTTGGCGTGAGTCTTCAATGCCGTACGTGCCCTGATATCGATCGAAATCGTTCGGGCGCCCGTCGGAAAGAATCAGGAGCAGTCGATGACCGGCAGTTTGCCGCGCGAGTTGGCTCGTGCAGTGTCGAACCGCCGCGCCGAGTCGCGTGAAACCGCCGGGCGTGAGCGACGCGATCCGCCGGCGAGTGGAGTCGCCGCTCGGCTCACTGAATCGTTTTACCGTCGTGAGGATCACGTTGTCCGGACCCTTGCCTGTGAACGCGGTGATCGAGTAGAGGTCGCCGAGCGCATCGAGTGCCTCGCTGGCGAGGAACAGCGCCGTGCGCTCGAGATC
>Ga0070679_100001974_pt1 | contig 18403 bp, 13 predicted proteins | sample KBSC63BmetaG_FD_65652 | JGI IMG/M metagenome (GOLD analysis project Ga0070679, IMG submission 65652) | Corn rhizosphere microbial communities from Kellogg Biological Station, Michigan, USA - KBS C6-3B metaG | ecosystem: Host-associated > Plants > Roots > Rhizosphere | place: USA: Michigan... | reverse complement strand
TTCCGCGCTGGTCGTTGCTTTCCCACAGGATTCCTGGGAAATCTCAATGGGAAAGCAACGACCAGCGCGGAAGCGCGCCCGCGGCTACTCCAGATAAAGTCCGTCACGCACCGGCGGCTTCGGCGACCGCTTGCGCCACGAATCGGCAAACGAGTCCTCGTCGAAACCGAACAGCGGGGAGACTTCGATCGTGACACCGGGCAAGTCGGTCGCATCGGTCGAGACCGGCGCGTCGTTCGCCTTGAGCCAGCGCGCGAACTGGCGCAGCTGATCGTCGCGGCAGGTTTTCGGCGAGTCGAGGCCTTCGGCGTTTTTCACCGGCGAAAAATCGTTTTGACGCGAGGTCTCGATCACGACTGGGTTGCGCGCGAAGGGCAGCGCGTCGAAGACGAACATCTCGAACTTCACCCCATTCGGCTTGTCCGGTTTCACGGAGTTTCCCGCCGCATCCACGGTCGGAATTTTTTTGTCCGCGCGATGGAACGGCAATTCGGCGTCGCCGCCGCCGGATTTCGCCATTCGCCGGACGAACTCGCGATCGAGGATGTGAATGGCAATGCTGCCGGCGATGTAGCGCAGGCGACCGCTGGCGTCGGTCTCCTGCTGCATCGTCATCGGCAAATCGGAGTACTCGACGACGACGGTCTTGCCGTGCTGCACGCAGAAATGGCCGACCTTCTCCTCGGCATACGCCTTCGTGACCATCTTGCTCGACATCTCCGACTGCCGCAGCAGATGCCAGCCGATGAAAGCCGGATCGATGCATCGCACGAGCGGATTATCGACCTGGAAATAGCTCAGCGTGTCGATGCCCTCGCGCTGCATCAGGTCCAGCGAACCGCTGCGCTCGAGCGCCCGCAACGAGCCGCCGTGCCCATCCGGCGAAAGCGCGATCGTGCTGCGATTTTCGAGCAGGATTTTGCCGTCGAAGTTCACAGCCGGCATCCGGCCTTGGCGGAAGAAATGCACGCGGGATTTTTCGAGTCCGAAAAACCCGTTCTCGACGAAGAATGCCTCCGTCGCGGCATGGTTCGCGTTGCTCGTCATGATGAACCAATGCAGCGGCTTCCCGTAACGCACTCCAGCGGCGCGAATCTTTTCGGCGAACACCTGAAAGAGCGATTTGTGCTTCAGCGGAGTGACGGGAAACGTGCCTTTCGGCCCATCGTAGCCCAGCCGGGTGCCCTGGCCGCCGGCGACGGTGAAGGCCGCGACGCGGCCGGCGCGAAGCGCGGCCTCGCCGGTCGACTTCGCTTTCGCCCACGCGGCGGCATCGCCACCGTGCTCCGGCAACTTTTCGTACGGAGCCGGGGCCAGACCCGAAAGATCGACGCCGGCGCCCCCGCCCTTCGTCAGCAGCGTCTTCGTCAGGCGGTCGATTTCATCGAGATCGATCTCGCCCGCCTCCTCGAGCAGCCGGCGTTGTTCGTCCGCCCCGAGCTGGTCGAAGAAGGCAAACACCTGACCTTGTCCGGCTTGGCGGAATTTTTCGATGATTGGGTGGTTGATCGCCATGAGAGCGGAAATGGTCCTGCGGCAGAGCGGTTGGTTCGCCGGATGTTGCGGCAATCTCGCCGGCTCACTCGGGAAAGCGAAAGATGGCCTCGCCGGGTTTCGCGTACTTCAACCGCTGCCGGATCGCGCGCTCGACGAGTTCGGGATCGCTCTTCAAGCGCTGCAGCATCACTTCCTGCTCGTGGAGTTTCGCCTCGGCCTGGGCGAGTTTGACCCGGTTCGACGCCTCCACCTGCTTGAGCTGCTTGTACTGCGCCCAGCCGTCCGTCAACGCGCTGCCGGCCGCGATGCAAAAACCCGTAAACAGGAGGACGTAAACTGGGAGAAGGAAGCGGCGGGCGTTCACGGTGGCAACCCACTCAACCGGCGGAGGCGGTCGCGAGTAAAGGGAATTTCAAAGAGACGCGGCGCGCGCGCGCGATGTGTTTGAGCGTGCGTTTTGCCCTCCCCGCGCCCAGTTTGCCCGACTGATGTATCAGAGCTTTTACGGGTTCCGCGAGATGCCGTTCAACATCACGCCGGACCCGCGATTTCTCTATCTCAGCCCGACGCACCAGGAAGCGCTGCAGCATTTGAAATACGGGGTGCAGGAGAAGAAAGGCTTCATCGTCCTCGTCGGCGAGGTTGGCTGTGGGAAAACGACGCTGTGCCGCCGCTTTCTCAACGAACTCGATCCGGCTCATTACGACACGGCGTTGATCCTGAATCCACGCGTCACCGAGACGCAGATGCTCAAGGCGATCCTCACAGAGCTCGGCGAGACGAAGCTCGCCCGCACGCAGCACGATCTCGTCGCCCAGATGAACCGCGTGCTGCTGGAGCGCATCGAGCAATCGCGCGACATCGTCCTGATCATCGACGAAGCGCAGAATCTGAAGTTCGAGGTGCTGGAGCAGATTCGTCTCCTCTCGAACCTCGAGACCGACAAACAGAAACTGCTGCAAATCGTGCTCATGGGCCAGCCTGAGCTGAAGGACGTCCTCGCGCGCGACGACCTGCGGCAATTGCGGCAGCGAATCCTCGTCCATTACGAGTTGCACCCGCTTTCGCGGTCGGACGTCGCCCACTACATCCATCATCGACTCACATTGGCCGGCGGCGACGGACGGCCGAAATTTACCCGGTGGGCGTTGCGCGCGATCCACCGCGCGAGCGGCGGCATTCCGCGGGTGGTGAACAATCTTTGCGATCGCGCTCTCCTGGCCTCGTTCATCCGCGAAGCCGACGAAGTGACCTACCGGGATGTCCGCCGCGCGATCAAGGATATGGAGAACCTGACCACCTGATAAATGGGTTGCGTCGACCGGGCGGGTCCGTCTGTTGAACGCAAGGAAGTCCTCTCATGAGCCTCATCAACGAAGCGCTGAAAAAAGCCCAGCGGCAGCGGACGCAGTCTGCAGCCGCCGGCGAGTCGGCAGTGGCCGGCGGCGCGCCATTGACGAAGCGCGCAGCGCCGAAAAGCACCAACTCGATGTTGCTGCTCGTGGTCGGCGGTGTCGTGCTCGTCGTCGCGTCCATGGTCGCAACGACGCTTTGGCTCACGCACAAACCGACTCCGGCAGCCGTGAAACCCGAGCCTGTCGCCGCTTCGGCCAACCCGGCCCCGAGTTCGGCGCCGGCTGCAACCGAAGCCGCTCCGCGTCCCTTCATCTCTCTGCCGACGGTCTCGCCGCCGGCCGCCAAGCCCGTGGTGGCGAAGGCCACGCCCGTGCGACCCGCGTCACGACCGGCGCCAAAGCAGCCTCAGCCGGCCGCCGCCACCGCAACGTCCGCGCCGGCAGTCGCCGCGATGACCGTGGCGCCCGCCGCGGCCGAAGCGCCAGCGGCTGCGCTCGCCGAGGCGCCGCGCCCAACGCGGCCCGAGCCAGTGAAGCCGAAGGCCGACGAGCGCATTCATCAGTTCGTGGAGAACATCAAGGTGGCGGGCATCCGGTCGTCCGGAGCCGAAAGCAAGGTTCTGATGAACGACCGCGTTTACCGCGTGAACGACATCGTGGATCGGGCTCTCGGGCTGCGACTCACCCGAGTGACGCCGGAGAGCCTGACGTTCACCGACGCGAATGGCGTAACGTACGTAAAAGACTTTTGACCGCGGGGTGGCGCCGAATGCCGCGGTGAATCGGCGGTGAATAAGTTTCCATTGCCATCCTGAGTGGCTGTGTCTGGCGGGCCGCCGACATTTTCCGATGCACTTTTCATCGAACGGTGTACGCGGTTGCGGTCGCCAAGATTGCCGCGGAATTCATGCTCGGCGTCGTCATGAATACAGCCCCGCTCCCGTCGACAAAAATCCCCGGCTTTAAAGTCGTTTCGAAACACCAGCTAGACGATACCTTCGACGAATCGCAGAGCGCGTTCTACATCCTGATCGGCCGGCATGGCCAACCGGAGGAAGGGCGCGAATCGGTCCTGTTCGTCGAGTACGTCGATCATTTTCTCGGCACCTGCCAGCAGCGGATCGACGAGTTTTGGGAAAAGCGCCGCGTCTTGATCACGCATGTTGCCGTGAAGCTCGGCCAGCGGCTCCGATCGCATCACCGCAACTTGACGGAGGCGTACGAACGCGCCCTCGCCGTGCAATCGCTGCGGCAGCAGCTTCACCCCCGGTTTCGCCGGCCTTGATCGCGGCGCGCCGGGGCGGCCGCTCGCGCATGGCGCGCGCCTCATCGGACCGCTGCACCAGTCGCAACCGGTCGCCGCGATCGCTAAGGCAGCCGCGGTTCGTTCGGCGGCACGTTCAACCGCAGCCAGTAGTTGCGAATTTCGAACGCGATCTCGGTCAGCGCGCTGACGGTCGTCGGTTTGACGAGGTAGGAGTTAGCACCCGCTTGATAAGCGTCCGCGATGTCCTTCGGTTCGGCCGAGGAGGTGAAAACGATGACGATGAGCGAGTGCAGCACCGGGTGGCCGCGAATCCAGCGTAGCACCTCGAGTCCCGAGACCAGGGGCAACTTCAAATCGAGCAGCACCAGCACCGGCATCGGCACTTTCCTTTTCTTCGGATCAATCGCGCTCGTCAGGTACTCCATCGCGAGCGCGCCGTGCGACACCCGATGCACCGGATGGACGAATTGCGCCTTTCGGAACGCAGTCTCGAGCAGGATGAGCGAATCCTCCTCGTCTTCGCCCACCAGGATCGTCGGGGCGCTCGTCATGCGGGCGGGAGGTTCGGAAGCGCGCACGGCTGCAGCAAGAATTTGCCGGGCCGCCGGGCTCGCGGCTTCGGAGCCAGACGATTTTGGGTTCGCGCGGGGCATGGCGCCGTGAGGTTGATGTCGTTTAGTGAGGGACCAGGCGCAGCCTTGGCAAATTGTTTCGCGGGTGGCGGGGCGCCAAGCACAGTGCAACCTGCACTCCACCGCATATCGCTGCTCAGCGGGCCGCCCGATCAAGCAATTCGCGCACGGCGTTCAGCAATTGGTCCGGCGGGAACGGTTTTTGCAGAAACTTCTCGCCTCGATGCAACTCGAGCGGACGCCCGGCGACGTCATCGTTGTAACCGCTCGTGTAAACAACCTGGAGCTGCGGCCGCTCCAGCCGCAGCCGCCGGGCGAGATCCTGGCCGCTCAAGCCACCGGGCATGACGAGGTCCGTGACGAGCAATGTGATGCGATCGCGGGCCTGCTGCCACGCAACGAGCGCCTGCACGCCATCGGCCGCTTCCAGCACGGTGTAGCCATAACGCTCCAGAATGGCGCGCGTCACCAGCCGCACCGAAGGCTCGTCCTCGACCACGAGAATGCTTTCGCACCCGCCGGCGGATTCCGGCGGCAATCCCTTCGCCGGCGCGACCGGCGCGACGACGATCGCGGGTAACAGAATCTCGAATACAGTGCCGTGTCCGACTTCAGTGTTGAGGCGGATCGCGCCGTGGTGCTGCTTCACCACCCCGAAAACGGTGGCGAGGCCCAGGCCGGTGCCCTTCCCGGCGGCCTTCGTCGTGAAAAACGGCTCGAAGATATGAGGCAAGACCTCGGCCGGAATGCCCGTGCCGGTGTCCGCCAGCATGATCTCGACGTAGGCGCCCGGGGGCAGATCCGGCTGCACCGCCGGGTCGCCGGCGCGCAGCACCCGCGGCCGCGTGCGCACCGAGAGCCGGCCGCCGCGCGGCATGGCGTCGCGCGCATTGATCGCCAAATTCATCACGATCTGGTCGAACATGCTCGGATCGGCGGAAATGTGCAGCGGCGCCGGGTGGAGATCGAGCCGCAGCTCCACCGCCTCGGTGATCATCCGTTGCAGCATCCGCGCGAGATCGCCAATGCGCTGATTGACCTCGACGGCCTGGGTTTGGATCAATTGGCGTCGGCTAAACATCAGTAGCTGCCGCGTCAGCTCCGCCGCCCGCTCGGCTGCGCCCCGAATTTGCTGCAACCCATCGTAGACCGACGGCGGCAGGTGCGGACTCATCGCCAGCAGATCCGCCTGCAGCCGCACGACGGCGACGATGTTGTTGAAGTCGTGGGCGACGCCGCCGGCGAGCTGGCCAATCGCCTCCATCTTCTGCGATTGCCGCAAGCGCTCCTCGAGTTCCTGCGCCGCCGCTTCCCGGCGGCATACTTTTATCCCGAACGCAATGTCGTGCGCCAGCCGGTCGAGCAGCCGCAATTCCTCCGCGTCAAAGTAGTCGGGCACCCCGGCGTAAAGATTGAACGAACCAATCACGCCGTCATCGACCTTCAACGGCAACGCGACCATCGACCGGTAGCCGTGCACCAGCGCGGCTTGCCGCCACGATGCCGCGGCCGGATCGGTCGCGATATCATTGCAGGATTGGATCGTGCCCGCGCGGATCGCTTCGCAGGTGAATACGCATTCCGGGCGTGTCGGGCCCAGGATTTCCTCCAGCACGGGGCGAACCTCCGGCGCGGTGGCGGCAAACCCACGGATGGCGACGGAGGTGCAGCTCTCGTCCGTGTAGCCGAGCCATGCCAGGAGAAATCCGCCGGCCGCAACGGCGATGTCACAAGCGCCGCTGCACAATTTTTCCTCGTCGCGGGTGCGAATGAGCAATTGGTCGATATCGCTCAACACGCAATAGGTGCGATTAAGATGGCGCGCACTTTGCGCCGCGACAACGCGCGCCGTCACGTCCTGGACCGTGCCGAAGACCTGGGTCGGTTCGCCGGCGGCGTCGGCAAAGACGGTCGCCGTCGCGACCAGATGGCGGACCGCGCGACCGGGCCCGAGCACGCGATATTCGAGCTCAATGCGGGGTGTGTGCGACCGCAATCCGGCATCGAGCGCGGCGGCCACGCGGTCGCGGTCATCGGGATGAATGGCGCCGACAAACTCGGCCACCGTGATCAGCTTTTGCTCATCGAAGCCGAAAATCGCATTCAGTTGCGGCGATCCGCGAATGAGCCCGGTTTGCAGATTGTGCGTGAACACGCCGAGTCCCGACAATTCCTGCGCCCGGCGGTACATCGCGTTCATTTCCGCGCCCGCCGCGTCCGCGATCATTTCCGCGGTGGCGTCGCGCCCGATCAGGAGAATTGCCCGGTTTCGAGGCCACGCACTGGCACTGAACTCGACCTGCCGCATCCCCGCCCCCTCGCCGAGCGTCGTGCGCCAGAGGCGAGCTTCGCCGCGCCATGCCTCTTCGAGCAGGCGGCGCCCAACCTTCTGGGACTCGGCCGGAGCCGCCGCGATGATCGACCGCGCGTTGCCCAAGCCCCGCAGCAAGTCCTCGGCCGCGGCATTCGCGGCCATGACGGCACCGTCCGCGGCAACTAGCAGGGCGAGCCAACGCTGCTGGCCAAACATCCGCTGGAACTCGTCGACGGCGTCCATCGGGGGTACAGGGCCTAGATGTACGCGAAAATGGCTCCGGGGAAAGGAATCTGTGCAATTTTACATTCGTGCGAGGTGGAGGCGACGCGTGGGTTCGTGGCGGCGCGGCAAATGGCGGTGCGCCGTACGCGCCTGGTCGGCGACCCGGGTCCAACGGCGACCAAGGGCTCTCCCCCGCGGTTTCGCTCGAGGTTTTGGGCGCTATTCTGAGCTCGAGAGCGCTGCAATTTTGTAAAAACGCCCTTTCCCTTCGGCGTCCTTCCACCTTAATTCTCACCTTTCTCCGCGATGCCCGCCAAGTCTACCGCTTCCTCCCCCACCTCCAATTCGCCGGCCGCTGCCGGCCCCAGGTCAATTCGGCCGATCCGAAAATTGATGGCGGCCAATCGCAGCGAGATCGCCGTGCGTGTCTTCCGCGCCAGCACGGAACTGAATCTGCACACCGTGGCAATCTACGCACAGGAAGACCGCCTGTGCATCCATCGCTACAAAGCCGACGAGGCCTATCAGGTTGGCCAGGGCAAGGGGCCGGTTGCCGCTTATCTCGACATCCCGAGCATCGTCGGCGTCGCCGTGGCCAAAGGGGTGGACGCGATCCATCCGGGCTACGGCTTCCTGTCGGAAAACGCGGAGCTCGCGCGAGCCTGCGAACGCGCCGGCATCATTTTCGTCGGACCGCGTCCGGAACTGCTCGACATGATGGGCGACAAGACCGCCGCGCGGGCCCTGGCCCAGCGGATCAACGTGCCCACGCTGCCGGGAACCGAAAATGCCATCACCGATCGCGACGAGGCGCTGAAGACCGCCAAGTCGATCGGCTTCCCGCTGATCATCAAAGCGGCGTTTGGCGGCGGCGGTCGCGGCATGCGGGTCGTGCACAAGGCGGCCGACCTCGCGCCGTTGCTCGATGAAGCGCAGGCCGAAGCCGGCCGCGCCTTCGGCAACCCGGCGGTGTTCCTCGAAAAGTACATTCCGCGCGCCAAGCACATCGAGGTCCAGGTGCTCGGCGACAAGCACGGCAATGTCATCCACCTCCACGAGCGCGACTGTTCCGTCCAGCGGCGCCATCAAAAGGTCATCGAGGTCGCGCCGTCGTTCGGGTTGCCGGCGGGGGTCGTCAGCGAACTGTGCGAAGCCGCCGCCCGGCTCGCGCGCGAAATCCGTTACGACAACGCCGGGACGGTCGAATTCCTGTACGACCTGGATCGCCACGAATGGTTCTTCATCGAGATGAACCCCCGTATCCAGGTGGAGCATACGGTGTCGGAGGTGATCACCGGGATCGACATCGTCCGGGCGCAGATCTTGATCGCGCAGGGTTATTCCCTCTTCTCGCCGGAAGTCGGCATGCCGACGCAGGACGCGGTGCCGCGCAATGGGTACGCCATCCAATGCCGCATCACGACGGAGGACCCCGAAAACAAGTTCATCCCGGATTACGGGCGCATCCTCGCGTACCGGTCACCGGGCGGCTTTGGCCTGCGGCTCGACGGCGGCATGGGCTACGCCGGCGCGGTCATCACGCCGTTCTACGACTCGCTGCTCGTGAAGAGCATCACGAGCGCCCCGTCGTACGAGCTCGCGATCAAACGCGCGCTGCGGGTGCTCAGCGAATTCCGCATCCGCGGCGTCAAGACGAACATCCCGTTCCTCGAAAACGTTCTGTCCCACGCGGATTTTCGCGCCGGACAGGCGACGACCACGCTGATCGACACCACGCCCGAGCTGTTCACCTTCAAGCCGCGGCGCGACCGCGCGACGAAGCTGCTGAATTTCCTCGGCAACGTCATCGTCAACGGCAACCCGCACGCCAAGGGCTTCCGCCCGCAAAAGCCGTTCCCCCCGGCCCCGGTGCTCGCCTACCCGCATGCCGCACCGCCTCCGGGCACGCGCCAGCTCCTGCTGGAATTGGGGCCGAAGAAGTTCGCGGAATGGACGGCCAAGCAGAAACGGCTGCTCATCACCGACACGACGTGGCGCGATGCCCATCAATCGCTCATGGCGACCCGCGTGCGCACCTACGACATGCTCGCGGCGGCCGACGCGCTGGCCCACCGCGCGCCGCAGTTGTTTTCGCTCGAAATGTGGGGCGGCGCGACCTTCGACACCGCGATGCGCTTCCTTAGCGAAGACCCGTGGGATCGCCTGCGCCAACTGCGCGCCCGCGTGCCGAATATCTGTTTCCAGATGCTGTTCCGCGGCGCCAACGCCGTGGGTTACACCAACTACCCGGACAATGTCGTCGCGGGTTTCGTCAAGCACGCGGCAGGAAGCGGCATGGATATCTTCCGCGTTTTTGACTCGCTCAATTACCTGCCGAATCTGCGCGTCGCGATGGAAGCGGTGAATGACACCCACGCCATCTGCGAGGCGGCCGTTTGCTACACCGGCGACATCCTCGACGACCGCCGCGACAAGTTTTCGCTGCAGTACTATGTGCGGCTCGCCAAGGAACTCGAGCGGATGGGCGCGCATTTCATCGCGATCAAGGACATGGCCGGCCTGTGCCGTCCTTACGCGGCGCAAAAGCTCGTCAAAGCGCTGAAGGAAGAAGTCGGGCTCCCGGTGCATTTCCATACGCACGACACGAGCGGGATCGCCTCCGCCAGCATTCTCCGCGCGAGCGATGCCGGCGTCGACGTCGTCGACCTCGCACTGGCCGCAATGAGCGGCAGCACCTCGCAACCGAATCTGAACTCCATCGTTGCGGCGCTGGAGCACACGCCGCGCGCCACGGGCCTCGACCTGACGGCGTTGAACGAATTCTCCGATTATTGGGAGACGGTGCGTGAGTACTACAAGCCGTTCGACACGGCGCCGAAGAGCGGATCCGCCGAGGTATATCTGCACGAAATGCCCGGCGGCCAGTATACGAATTTAAAGGAGCAGGCTTCGGCCATGGGGGTGGCGCAACGGTGGCCCGAGATCGCACGCCTGTACGCCGAGGTGAACCAACTGTTTGGCGACATCGTGAAGGTAACGCCCTCCTCGAAGGTCGTCGGCGATCTGGCGCTGTTCCTCTTCACGCGCGGCATCAAGGCGGCGGATGTCGTCAACCTCGAGCCCGGTGCGATGCCGTTCCCCGAGAGCGTCATCGATATGATGCAAGGCGGCCTGGGCTGGCCCGAAGGCGGCTGGCCGGACAAGGTTTGGAAAGTCATTCTGGGCGAAGAGCGCTACAAGCAGGCCCGCGCCAAGTACGAAGCGGCGACCGGCAAACGCACCAAGGCGGCGAAAGCGGCTAAAGCGGCGAAGCCGGCGGCCCCGCTCGATCTCGAAAAGATCCGCCAGGAGCTCAGCGAAAAGCTGAAGCGACCGGCCACCGACGACGATCTGTACTCGCACCTCATGTACCCGCAGGTCTTCGCGGACTACATCAAACAGTACGCCGCGTACGACAATGTCAGCGTGCTGCCGACGGGGGCGTTTTTCTATGGCTTGCAGGAAGGCGAAGAGATCGCCGTCAGCATCGAGGAAGGAAAAGTTTTGATCATCCGCCTCGTGTCGGTCGCCGCGCCCGACAAAGACGGGCGACGCACGTTGAGCTACGAGCTGAACGGCATCGGTCGTGACACCTTCATCGTCGACAAGAGCGTGACTCCAAAAACGAAGGCGCGGCCCAAAGCCGACCTTTCCGACATCGCGCAGGTCGCCGCCCCCATTCCGGGACTTATTGCCCAGTTGCAAGTTTCGGTCGGCACGAAGGTCGCGAAGGGCGACAAGCTGCTGATGATGGAGGCGATGAAGATGCAGAACACCGTTTACGCGCCGTGCGACGGGGTCGTCGGCGATCTTCACGTCGCGCTCGGCGACACGGTCGAAGCCAAAGACCTGCTGATGCGCATCCGCAGCGCGGTCTGACCGCGCGGCCCCGAGCCGTTTTTTCGCCACGGCTTTCGCGGAGGGCCGCCGATATCGGAGGGATGACTACCGATATCGGAGGGAGACCTGATGTCGGAGGTTCGCTCCGACATCTGCAGGCTCCTATGCGGCCGCGAAGCGAGTAAGGTAGGGCGAGCCGTCCCCGGCGAGCCGTCGTTCGCTTTGGCTTCAGCACACGCGAACCACCGCATCGCGACGCTCGTCCTGCGCGGCTCGGCGGGACGCCTCGCCCTACCTGCCGCCTCGCCCCAATGTGCCGTGACGACACCGAGCGAGCGAAGCGTCCGCTGATGCAACGTGCGGCGCGGTCAAGCGACCCGAATTCGAGCCCCCCCATGCGGTGGCGCGCGAGTAAGGTAGGGCGAGCGGTCCCCGGCGAGCCGTCGTTCGCTATGGCTTCAGCACACGCGAACCACCCCACCGCGACGGCCATCCTGAGCGGCTCGGCGGGACGCCTCGCCCTACCTTACTCGCTGCGCGCTATCTACTCGCAACGTCCGCTGCGCCCGCATCGCTGTCATGCGCCGTGGCGACGCTGAGGCAGCGAAGGATTTTCCCGGCCTAGCTCGCGCGACCGCCGATCTCCTCTGACGCACGCCGCGTTCCCCTAAAACCCAAAATTCGCCGGGTCCGGGCCGACGCGTTGGTTCTGATCGAGGCGCGCCATCGCGTCCATTTCATCGGCGGCCAAGGTGAAATCAAAGACATCGGCGTTTTCGCGCATGCGCTCCGGCCGAGTCGTTTTCGGAATCGTCAGTACCCCGGTCTGGAGCTCCCAGCGCAGCACGATTTGCGCGGGCGTTTTCCGGTGGCGTTTGGCGAGGTCCATGATGACGGGATCGCGCAACAACGCGCCCCCTTTCATCAGCGGGCTCCACGCTTCAGAACGAATCCCTTTGGCGTGACAGAACTCGATCAACGACCGGCTCTGCAGGTACGGGTGAAATTCGATTTGATTTACGGCGGGCACGACCTCGGCCACCGCCAGCAATTCGTCCAGGTGAGGCCGCAAGTGATTACTGACGCCGATGGCCCGCACGCGCTTGGTCGCAAGCAGTTTTTCCATGGCCTTCCACGTCGACGCGATACGTCCGGCAATGGGCCAATGGACGAGGTAGAGATCAAGGTAATCGAGTCCCAGCGATTTCAGGCTTTGCTCGAACGACTCCGCGACCCGGCCGGCCCGAATGTCGTCGTTCCATAGCTTCGTCGTGACGAAAATATTTTCGCGGGGGATCCCACTGTGGTGGATGGCCTGACCGACCCCGCGCTCGTTCCCGTAAATCTTCGCGGTATCGATGCTGCGGTATCCGGTGGCGAGGGCCGACCGCACTGCTCGTTCGGTTTCACCATCGCCCTCGATCTGCCAGACCCCAAAGCCGAGCCAGGGCATTCGCGCCCCGCAGTTCAAAGCTGGGCCCGCTTCGAGCCCCGCCTGCATGGTAGCAAATGTGTCAGTGAGTCCGGCGTCGGCCATAGTTGTAACCGCGTTACTCGGCGTTTCCGGCTTTGCAAGCGACCGGCCGCGCTTACCCGGCAACGGGCAACGAGAGACCAGGGTCGACCTCGCGGCCGACGGCGCGCGTGCCGGCCACCTGCTCAGTAGGTAGGATTAGGCCTGATACGCCTAACCCTCGGCGAAACTTCGGACGCAAGGTAGAATTGAGGCATATGCCGCGCCGCGATTACCGGAATTCCGGTAGTTTTTCGGCGCGCGGAAGATACCCAGGTGACCGCATGATACACCTGTCACCGGTAGTTTGAAGCCTGCCGGAGACGAGTTAGGCATAGGGTATCCAGCCGGGCCGCACAGGGGTGTGTGGCCCGGCTCCCTTGGCGCCACTGCGGCCTCGACGAATCGCAGGGAGAGCTTAAAACGACCTGCAGTCGGCTGATAGTGGTAAAACCTAAATTGTCCCTGCAATGTGACGATTACTCGCCCACTACACTGCGCTCGCTGTGCCCTTGCCCTGCTCCATGTCTTCGACACCAGCCCAGCCCCCGGCGAAAAACAACCGCGTCATAGTCATTGATGACAATCCCGCAATTCATGCGGATGTGCGGAAGATTTTGTGTCCGAAGATTAGCGAGGCGGCCTCGGCCGTGGACGCCCTCGAAGCGGAGCTCCTCGGCACCTCGAGTTCAAGTCTGCCGCGGCCCAATGCGAATTTCAGTGTGGATTCGGCCCACCAAGGCCGCGAGGGGCTCGACCTGGTGCGGAAGGCGGCCGAGTCCGGCGCGCCGTATGCCATGGCGTTTGTCGACGTCCGCATGCCGCCCGGCTGGGATGGCGTCGAGACCACGCTGGAACTTTGGAAAGTCGTGCCGGACCTGCAGATCGTCATCTGCACCGCGTACTCTGACTACTCGTGGGACGACATGCTGGCGAAGCTCGGCAGCTCCGATCGCCTGGTGATTCTGAAAAAGCCCTTCGACACGATCGAAGTGCTGCAACTGGCGAATGCGCTGACGGAGAAGTGGAACTTGCTGCAGCAAACGCGGGCGCACGCGGCCGAGCTCGAAGCACGGGTGCAGCAGCGGACTTCGGAACTGCAGGCGGCGAACAGTACGCTGCAGGAAGAGATCGCGCAGCGCATCCTGATGGAGATCGATCTGAAGCGCGCGAAGGAAACGGCCGAGAGCGCCGATCGCGCCAAGAGCGCGTTTCTCGCGAACATGAGCCATGAAATCCGCACGCCGATGAACGGCGTCATCGGCATGGCTAATTTACTGCTCTCCACTCCTCTCACTGCCGAGCAACGCGACTTGGCGCAGACGCTCTGCCAAAGCAGCGAGGCGCTGCTGACGATCATCAACGACATTCTCGACTTTTCAAAGATCGAGGCCGGGCGGCTCGTGTTGGAGACGGTGGATTTCGATCTGGCGGAACATCTGGAACTCGCCCTCGACCTGAACGCCGATGCCGCGACCCGGAAAGGACTGGAGTTGATCATGGACATCGCGCCGACCGTGCCGGCGCGCGTGCGCGGGGACCCCGTGCGGCTGCGGCAGATTGTCCTCAATCTCATCGGTAACGCGGTCAAATTCACCCTCCACGGCGAGGTCGTGCTGCGGGTGACGCTCACGGACGTTCAGTCGGGAAAGAATTTTCTGCGCTTCGAAGTCGCAGACACCGGGATTGGCATTCCAGCGGAGGTGCAGGAGAAGTTGTTTGAGCCCTTCGTCCAAGCGGACTCGTCGACGACCCGCCGCTTCGGCGGCACGGGCCTAGGCCTCGCGATCTGCAAGCGTCTGGCCGAACTCATGTATGGCGAGATCGGCGTCACCAGCGACCCGGGCACCGGCTCCACGTTTTGGTTCACGATCGTGCTCGAGACGGCGCAAGACCCGGCAACCCCCATCACGCTCGCGCCTTCGCTGCTCGAGGATCACCACGCGCTGATCGTCGACGACAACGCGACCAATCTAAAACTCCTCGATCACCTTTGCGCGCGCTGGCGGATGCGGCACGCGTGCGCCGACGATGCGACCACCGCCATGGTGACGCTGCGGCGCGCCGTCGCCGAAGGAAAACCCTTCGATCTTGTGGTGCTCGATCACCACATGCCACAAACCGACGGGTTGCAGCTCGCGGAAATGATTCGCGCGGATCGGTCGATCCCGACGCCGACTTTGGTGCTGCTGACTTCACGCGGCGAACGGCTGCCGCAGGCGCAAATGGAGGCGCACGGCTTGGCGGCGTGCGAGCTGAAGCCATTGCATCCCGACAAACTCCGCGGCACGCTTGCGCGGGTCCTCGCGGCAACGCGGCATGTCCACGGCGCCGCCCTCACCTCCGCCAGTGAAGTGAAGCCGATGTCGATCAACTCGCCCGACGCGCGGATCCTCGTCGCGGAGGACAATGCCGTGAACCAAAAGGTCACGCTGTTGCAGCTGCGCAGCCTCGGGTACACCGCAGACCTCGTCACCAATGGCCGAGAAGCAATGGAGGCGATTCGCCGCAAGCCTTACGAACTGGTGCTGATGGACGCGCAAATGCCCGAGCTGGACGGCATGGAAGCGACGCGGCAAATCCGTGCCGCCCAAGGCGCCGGCAACGCCCAGTATCCGCGCATGCTGCGCATCGTCGCGATGACGGCGAACGCGATGGCCGGCGATCGCGAGGCCTGCCTGGGCGCTGGCATGGACGATTATTTGGCGAAGCCGGTGAAGCCCGATGCATTACGCGACATCCTCGCCCGTTATCTGCCGCCCAAGGTTCAAAACGAGAATTCGGTCTACGCCGGCGTCAAATGAGCGCCGCCGTCACTGCAACCGCCGTCGGTGCCACGACGGCGCAATTCGACTCGCTGTTGCTTCATGCCCTGCTCGGTGGCGTGCAGGACTACATTTATTTCAAGGATCGCGAATCCCGGTTCATCGCCTTGAGCCAATCGCTGGTACTGGCGTTCGGTAAGCAGTCCGCCGCCGAGGTGATCGGCTTGCGGGATTTCGATTTCTTCGCGGACGCCCACGCGCGGCCGGCGTACGAAGACGAACAGCGTATCATGGCCACGGGCGAGCCGATGCATGACAAGCTCGAGCAGGAATTCTGGCCCAACGGTCGCGTGACGTTTGTTCGGACGACGAAACTCCCGCTGCGCAATGAAAGCGGCGAGATCATCGGCATCTACGGGTTGAGCAAGGATGTCACCGCGCAAAGGCAGCTCGAGGAGGAGCTCGAGCGGGTAAACCGCGAACTGGTCGAATCGTCGCGCGTGGCTGGGATGGCGGAGGTGGCGACGGGCGTACTGCACAACGTCGGCAACGTGCTGAACAGCCTGAACGTCTCCGCTTCGGTCATTGCCACCGGGCTGCGCCAATCGAAGGCCGAAAGTCTCGGGCGAATTGCCGCGATGATCAACGAACACGCCAGCGATCTCAGCGCGTTCTTCGGCAGCGATCCCAAAGGCCGACGCATCCCGGAATTTCTCTCGTCCGTCGCCGCCCACGAAAAGCAGGAGCGCGACCGCCTTGCCCAGGAGCTGGGCTCGCTGCAGAAGAACGTCGATCACATCAAGGAGATCGTTTCGATGCAGCAGGCTTATGCGACGATGGTCGGGGTGGTCGAATCGCTCGATCCCGTGATGCTCGTGGAGGACGCGATTCGGATGAACAGCGGCGCGTTGCTCCGACACGAAGTTCGCGTCGTCCGCGATTTTCAACCGAGCGCGCCGATCCTTGGCGAGCAGGCGAAGGTGCTGCAGATCCTCATCAATCTCATTCGCAACGCGAAATACGCCTGCGACGAAGGCGGCGTCGCGGACAAGTGCATCACCATCCAAATTCGAGCGAACGGTCGCGACCGGGTGCAGTTGATCGTCCAAGACAACGGCATTGGCATTCCCGCGGAAAATTTGACGCGCATCTTCCAGCATGGATTCACCACCCGCGAGAACGGGCATGGCTTCGGCCTGCACTCGGCGGTCAAAGCCGCTCGCGATCTAAAAGGCACGATCAGCGCCCAGAGCAAGGGCCCCGGCACGGGCGCGACCTTCATCGTCGAGTTGCCCGCGGCACCGGAAACGCGGCCGCTCGCGACTTGACGGTAGGAGTCTGGAGCGCGGTAGCCGCGAAAGGCCGGAAGGTGGTAGACTGCTCTCGACCTCCGGTCAGAGCAGAATGCTGCGAGCCTGGACACGCCTGCAATCAGGGGTCGCGGTCGGTATCCAGGGGGTGAACTGCATCGCCGCGGAGCGACCTCGGCCCGGGGGTCGAGGGTTTTCAAAGACACTTGCGCGCGCGAATGCCGCGGCGTCACGCTGATCGTTTTGCATGCCCTGGATTGCCGCCACCCTGCTGTCCGCCGCCCTCCTCGGCGGTTGCGATCTGTGCATCAAGCATTCGGTGCGGGAAAACGCCGTGCTGCCGGTGCTCTTCTTTGCGAATCTCTGCAGCGCGTGCATTTGGCTGACGCTGCTGTTCATCCCGGTGCTGGCTTCCGCGGCGCTGCCCGGGTCGCTGGCGGTGGCCCCGCTTCACCCGACGCAGCACCTTCTGCTCCTGGCGAAGTCGGCCTTGGTTTCGGCGTCATGGATTTGTTCATACTTCGCGGTGAAGCACCTGCCGGTTTCGGTCGCGGCGCCGATCCGGGCCACGGGTCCGATCTGGACCTGCGTCGGCGCGCTGCTTTGGCTGCACGAACATCCGAGCGGCATGCAGTTTTTGGGCATCGCCACGACCCTGGCCTCGTTCTTCGGGCTTTCGCTCGCCGGCCGGCGAGAAGGCATTCATTTCGGAAGCAACCGCTGGGTCTGGTGGCTGTGTGCCGGTGCAGTGCTGAACGGCCTAAGCGGCTTGTACGATAAATTCCTGCTGGGCCGCGCGGGATTTACGGCGGCGACGGTGCAAGCCTGGTTTTCGATCTATCTGGCGCTGCTCTTCCTCCCGCTGGCGATTGGCTGGAAGCTCCGTTGGTGGCCGCGACAAAGCTTTCAATGGCGCTGGAGCATCATCGGCGTTTCCATCGCGCTGCTCGGCGCCGACTTCGTGTATTTTGACGCACTGCGGAATCCGCACGCCCTGATTTCGGTCGTTTCCAGCCTGCGCCGAGGGAGCACCCTCGTCGCGTTCGCCGGCGGCTTGTGGCTGTTTCATGAAACCAACGGCCGCCGCAAACTGCCGGCCGTGCTCGGGCTCATCGCGGGCATCGTGCTGACCGTGGCGGGCTAGCCCGGCACGGGAGAGCCTTGCTATCGTTCACAACGCGCACCGGAGCCCAGTCGGTGCAGCGCCCGCGGCTACACTGACGCCGCGGCGCGTCGGCGAAGTTGCCCGCAAGCGGCGTCGATATCGGGCCCGCGCGAGCGGCGAAAGTGCGCGACGACACCGCGCTCCCGCAACACGGCGGCAAACTGTTCGGCTCGCTCGTCGGAGGTCGGTTCGTAATGGCGGCCCTGCAAGCTCAGCCCCGTCGGGTTGTAGCGGAGCAAGTTCACATGGAAGCGCCGGCCGTTCAGCACGGCGGCCAGGGTCTTCGCCTGCTCGGGCGTGTCGTTCACGTCCTGCAGCAGGCAATACTGAATCGTCACCGGCCGCCCGCGCGCCGCTTGAAAGCGATCCGCCGCCGCCAACACATCCGCGATAGCGTAGGCTTTCCCCGCCGGCAAAAGACGCGCGCGCGTGTCGTCATCGGCCGCGTGCAGCGACACGGCCAGGTTCACGTTCAAATCGGTGGCCGTCAGCGCATCGATGCCTGGCACAATACCGACGG
>Ga0070679_100001971_pt1 | contig 18411 bp, 13 predicted proteins | sample KBSC63BmetaG_FD_65652 | JGI IMG/M metagenome (GOLD analysis project Ga0070679, IMG submission 65652) | Corn rhizosphere microbial communities from Kellogg Biological Station, Michigan, USA - KBS C6-3B metaG | ecosystem: Host-associated > Plants > Roots > Rhizosphere | place: USA: Michigan... | reverse complement strand
AGGTCTTTCTCCAACCCCGACAGCTCGGAACGCAGCGCATCGGCATTCTCGATCTTCTTCTCGCCGGCGTGATGTCCCTCGAGCTGCTGGCGGATCTCGCGAATCTTGTTCACGATGCCGCGTTCCTTCTCCCAGCGCCCGGTGAGCTGATCGAGATCGGCCTGCGTATCCTTCCGCTGCTGCTCGATCGCCTCGAGCCGGTCGGCGTGATCCGCACCGACCGCCGCCTCACGCTCGAGCACGCGCCGCTGCACGGCGAGGTCGTCGAGGCGGCGTTGAGCATTCTCCAATGCGGCCGGCGTCGCGCTCTGCGTGAGCGCGAGACGCGCGCACGCGGTGTCGAGCACGCTCACGGCCTTGTCGGGAAGCTGCCGGTCGGGCAGATAGCGATGCGAGAGCCGCACCGCCGCGTCCAGCCCCGAATCGAGAATACGAACATTGTGATGCTTCTCGAGCGACGGCAGGATGCCGCGCATCATCTGCAGGCAGACGTCTTCCGTCGGCTCCTCGACCTTCACGAGCTGGAAGCGGCGCGACAGCGCCGGATCCTTCTCGAAGTACTTCTTGTATTCGCTCCACGTCGTCGCCGCGAGCGTGCGCAGCTCGCCGCGCGCGAGCGCGGGCTTGAGCAGGTTGGCCGCATCGTTCTGACCAGCCGCACCGCCGGCGCCGATCATCGTGTGCGCCTCGTCGATGAACAGAATGATCGGCGTCGCCGAGTTCTTCACTTCGTCGATCAAGCCCTTGAGACGATTCTCGAACTCGCCCTTCACGCCGGCGCCCGCCTGCAGCAACGCCAGATCGAGCGTATGCACGACCACGTTGCGCAGCGGCGGCGGCACGTCGCCCTGCGCAATCCGCAGCGCGAAGCCTTCGATCACCGCCGTCTTGCCGACGCCCGCCTCACCGACGAGAATCGGATTGTTCTGCCGGCGACGCAGCAGGATGTCGACGACCTGCCGGATCTCCCAATCGCGGCCGAGGACGTTGTCGATCTTCCCCTGCTTGGCGCGGTCGGTGAGGTTGACGGTATACGCATCGAGATTCGGCGTCTTGCCGCCGCCAGGACGCGGCGCGCCGTCGCCGCCGCCGGATGGCGCGCTCGACGCAGCCGCGCGCGCCGCTTCGATCTCCTCGCTCGAGTCCGCGACGATCGACGCGAAATCCTTCTTCAGCGTCTCCACCGGAATCTTCGTGAGCTCTCGGCTGATGTCGCGCGCGATGCGTGCGAGATCCTCGTTGCCGAGCAGCGCGATCAGCGTGTGGCCCGAGCGCACCTGATTGGCGTTGTAGTCGAGCGACCCGATCGTCCACGCCTGCCCGAGCATGTCGGCAAGGTGTGGGCTGATGGCCGGCGTACGCGCGTTGCCGGTCTTGAGGTGATCGAGGCTCTTCGACAGCTCGGACGACAACCGCGACCGATCGATGCCGTACTGCTTGAAGATCGCGGCGGCATCGCCGTCGGTGTTGTCGAGCAGCTTCATCAGATAATGCTCGATCTCGACGTCGTAGTGCGTGCGCGAGAGACAGAGACCCGCGGCCGCCTCCACCGCGCTGCGCGTAGTGTGATTGAGCTTGCCGATGACGGCTCGAAGATTGACGGCCATTGCAACGCCTCGCGTGCTGCGGTGAGAGGAAGGAGAAACGCTAGCTGCAGTCAGAGCGTGAAGATCGCGTCGTCCGGATCGCGGTCGAGCGGCGCCGTGCGAAGCCACGTACACCAGCCCAGCGGCACCGGCGCCTCGTCCGCGCCCAGGGCGACCACGGGCACCTCGTCCTGCGCCAGCACGAGCTGGATCTCGAAGTCGAATTGATCGTTGCCGAAGAAGCGCGTCAACGCCCCGACGGCATCGTGCATCGCGCCGCCAGGCAGAAACTCGTCGTAGCGTGCGCGGGTGAGCGGACCGATGCGAATCCGAATGCGGCCCTGCTGGTCCCACACCTCGTCGCCCGCAACGGCACCGCCCCCCAGCAGCGCGCTGTCGTCATCCACGGCGGTCTGCGCGGAAGGCGCGAGCGGATACCACGCGCCCACGAACTGTTCGACCTGACACGGCGCATCCAGATAGTCGGACAGAAGCTGCTCGAGCGCCACCGCGGACCGCGACGGCATCCCGATGAGGCCCGCATAGTACAACAGTGATCCATCGTCGATCGGCTGCCGGCCCTGAAGCCCGATCGTGTCGAGCCCCACGATCGCGAGCAGCAGCTTCGTCAGCCAATCGTCGGACGACGAGCGGGACTCCGCGTCGGCACTCGGACTCCCGCCGCTGGTTGCCGCGGCGTGCGTCTTCACCCAGGCGCGATAGAACAGCGAGATGATGCGGTGCTCGAACAACCCGAGGAAATCCTTCAGCGCGTGGTCGCCGACTCGGCCGCGTCCCGACGCATAGAGCGAATAGTCGAGCGGCAGCGCACCCTGCGGTCCGGTGAGCCCGAAGAAGTTCACGGCCATCCGAGCCGGGTCGTCGCCCTTCCCTTCCTCGAGGCTGAGAACCTGACTCGCCGGAAACCCCACGGCACTCGGCGTCTCGAAGCGCACGACCTCGTCGCTCGGATCGGCGAACTCGCCCACCGGCGCACGCTCCGGCCGAAGCCGCTCCAGCAGCGTGACGGCCTGGAAGAAGTCGAACTGCTGCGGCGAATCGAGCAGCCGCCACATGAGCTTCGGGTCGATCGTGCTCATCGCGGCCTCACAGGAGCGGCTTCCAGCCGGCGCGCGCCGGCCACTCGAAGACGGGCCGCTTGCGCTGAGACGACCGCATGGCGAGCACGGAAAAGCTGTTCATCGACGCATAGAGGCCGAGGAACCGCTCGAGCACCGTGCCGAAGAGGAAGATGCCGCCGCCGGTGAACTGATCCTCGTCGAGCTCCAGATCGACGCGACGCCCGCGCGCGAACGTCAGGCCATGCTCCGTGAGAATTCGCGCAAATGCCGGCGCGCTCCGAACGTTCACGATGCCGTCGATCTGGCGGCGCGAGCTGAGCGAGTCACCGAAATCATACAGCCGAAGCGTCTCGCGAAGCGCTTCTTCCCCGGACTCCACCAGCGACAGATAGTTGAGCGACAACTGCGAGATGAGCCGCCACGTCTGACCCTGCCCGAGCGGCGGTTGGATCACGCGCGTGGGTTTGACGAGCGCCGTGATCTCGCGAATCGGTCCCGCGCCCTCGAGCTCGAAGTCGCCGCCCGGATTGCCGAACGGCAGCCGGCTCGGCAGATCGCTGTTGAAGCACGTGAGACGTGCAGTCACCGCGTCGAGATCCGGATGCGCGGTTCTCCCCGAGCGATCGACGAACGAGAGCAGGATGTCCGTGCCGTCGTCCGTGCGCCATCCACTATGCCGGCGCTTCGACAGCCAGAAGAAGCCCTCGCCTTCGCGCCGCGCGGGAGTGTCCGCCATCGCCGCGGGCGATCCACGCCGGGCGGCGGTGGCTGGCGCGTAGAACGGCCGGAAGCGCAATGGCCGCTCCGCGTCCGGCGTGACGGCAACCACGTCGTCGACCGAGAAGATCTCCGTCGTCAGCCGTCGGCGCGCGTCCGCGACGAGCAGATACTCCGACTTTTTCTGCGTCAGCAGAATCGGCTCGGAGATGTGCGGAAAGAGATTGATGATCGGCGTGCAGCCCAGCCGCAGCGTGTTCTGCGTGACGCCCGCCTCGAGCATCGCCCGCCATTCCACACGCTCGAATGCCGGAACCGAGATGAGAATCTCGATCGCGCTGCCCATTCCCGCCGCGGCCACCTTGCCGAAGCCGGACAGATCGAGGAACAGGTACTTCTCGGGGAACGCGAAGTATTCCTGAATGAGCCGATAGCCGTCGAACGAGCGACCCGGATACGGAAGCAGACTCTCGTCGGGCCCGAGCCCCGCGGGTTGCAGCGACGACGCGGGCAACGTGATGGCTCTCGGCGTCGCATGCGCGTTGTCCGACACTTCGCGAACGAGAATGTCTCGGCCGCTGGTGTTCACGAGCTCGTACAGTGCCGCCGTGAGATTGGCTTGGCCGTCGAGATAGAAGCGCAGCGTCTCGAGCTCCAGCGTGGAGAACTTCACGTCCGGCGCGCATCGGAGCTCGATGCGGAGGACGCCGGCGGCGTCCCCCAATCGAGCCGGTGGACGAAGGCGGTCGGGCGCCGTCCATCGCACCGATGCGACGCTCACGGGCCAGAGCGTGACGTCAAAACAACTCTGGAACTTGCACGGCACGCCGTCCACCGGACGCGAGTACAGCATGCTGCCGCGCGGGAGCTTGTAGCCGGTCGAGAGCTTTCCCTGCTCGGGATCGAGCCGCGCTTCCACGATCGACATTGCCGGAAGCGGCCGCACGTAGTGCGGGTAGACGATGTTCAGGAGCGTCTCGCTGACTTCCGGAAGATCGTCGTCGATGCGGAGATGAACGCGCGCGGCGAGGAATGCGAAGGCTTCCAGCAGTCGCTCGACGTGCGGATCCTCGCACTTGTTCGGCTCCAACTGCAACCGCCCCGCGACCTTCGGGTACCGGTCGGCGAACTCTGCGCCCATGCGCCGGAGGAACGTCAGCTCGCGCTCGTAGTAGTTGAGCAATTCCTCACGCATCGGTCTTCCCGTTCACGTCGATCTCGCCGGTGGAGAAGTGCAGCACCGTGTCGAACATCACCTGCTCCGGCGTGGGATCGAGGCGGAGCGTGGCTTCGACGATGAAGCGCAGCTCGCGGCGATGTGCCTCGCCCTCGATCTCCTGCATCTGAATGCGGACGTTCGTGAGCCGCGGCTCGAACATCGCCAGCGCCTCGTCGAGCCGCGTGAGCAGCACATCGCGCGACTCGGAGGAATCCCGGCTCAGTGACGTGATGTCGGGAATGCCGTAGTAATAGACCGAGCGGCGAAGCTCCTCGAGGTGCTCCGGAGGTTCGTCCGCGATGCGGCGCGTGTTGAGCAGCCACTCGAGATCGCGTTGGACCGAGCGCTTGAAGTTCTGCAGCGACTCCATGTAGCTGATGCGCACGTCGGCCGGACTTCGCGGGTCTTCGTCGGTCAACCGATCCAGAAGGGACGGTTGAACCGTGCGCTCGATCTCGCGCTTGGCCATGGTCAGGACTGCTGCTGCGTGAAGCTGATCGCCTGGATCGGGTCGAGGCGGCAGATGCGCAGGTAGAGACTCTGGGCGGTCCCGGGATCGGATTCGTTCTTCTGGAGCACCCGATACATGAGCGCCATGGGCGCCGCAACGAGCTCGCCGGCCTCCCACTCCTCGAGCTTGTGCGACTCGATCGAGGAGATGAGCTGCTCGAGAATGGGCATGGCGACGGCTTCGTGTCCGGCATCCACCATCACGCGCGCGAGTTGCGCCTGGATGAGGAATCGTCCGCGGCTCGTCTTCTCGCGCCCCGCCTCGCGCATGAGGAGCGCGATGGCGCGGTCGGCACGCCCGGCGCGCACTTCCGCCATGGCGAGCGTCATGGGATCGCGTCCGTGCGAATCGCCGTTGCCGTCGCGGAAGCCGAAGTCGGGAACTGCCTCGGACGACGACGCCGACGGCGCCGCTTCGGCATGCGCCAGGATCTGCGACCGCAGCCACGTCTTGGTCTCGGCATTCGCCGTGGGCGTGTCGTCCATCAGCGTCATTTCGATGAGACCTGGCAGATCCGTCAGCAGCGCGCGCAGCGCACCCTGGAGCGCGCTCGAGACCGCGAAGTACTCGCTGCCGAGCGATTCGCAGGCGGTCAGGGCGTAGCGTTGGAGGTCGAGCCAGCCGCGTCCCTGCGGCGTGCCCATCACGGTCTCACACGCCTCGAGCAACTGCGGCCATTTTGCGTCGAGCAGCAGGCCCTTGAGGTTCGTGCGCACGCTCGTGGCCGGGGCCTCGAGCAGCTTCGGATCTGGATCGCCCGCTCCGCCGTTCCGAAGCTCGCCCCACCTGAAGCCACGGATCATGAGATACGCGGCCGGGTTGTACGGATCGTTCTGCCGGAGATACCGAGCGGCCCCGATGATGCGCGCCGCGGCATCGTCGCGCGACACCGGCTCCGCCGCGATCGGTCCGCCGCGCGCTGTGCCGGCCGCGGGCACGACGTCGGCAACAGCCACCACGCCCGATGCCGCATCTTCGGCGGTCGCGTCGACCGGATCAGGCTCGATCTCCAGCTTTCGCTTGAGCTGCTGATTCGCGATGCGCTGCACTTCCTCGAGCGCCTCGCGAAGCCGCGAATAGTTCGGCGCGATGTCGCCGAACTTGTCCTGCGAGAGCGAGTCGAGCGTCCCGAGCGCTTGCAGTGACCCGTCGATATCCGCGACGAGCGCCTTGAACCACGCCTTGGGCGTGGAGTTGAAGCCGGAGTCGATCTCTTCCGGCGTCGTGCGGCCGTTGGCGATCGCGTTCTGACGCGCGGCGCCTTGCTCTTCGTTCTCGCTCGCCGCCGCTTCGGTGGGAACGAGGCGCGACTCCCTGAACGCCACGGAGCTGTGACCCGCGCGGTCGATCGCGGACATGCGGACCGGCAGGTCGAGCTTGAGACCGATCCACTCGAGCGGCGCCACGCGCATCTCGGCGTCGCCGTCGTCGATCTCCGGATAGAGATGGTCCCAGTGCTGCTCCAGCAATCCGTCGATCAACTCGAGGCCGCCGCGGAGCCCGGCGAAGCCTTCGCGGCGCAGCATGGCTTCGGTGAGCCATGCCGCGAGTTGTAGATCCTTTGATTTCGTGGCGAGGGCGTCGGACGCGAGCTTGATGACCTGCGGCCAGTCCGCGGTCTTGCGTTCGGTGGCCCACTCGCCCTGCGGCGCGTCGTCGTCTTCACGGCGCGCTTCCTTGATCTTGTCGTAGACCGGATCGTATCGCAGGTCGACGCCGCCGGGGCGGTCGCCGGGGAGGGCGTTCAACAAATCGTCGCGCAACGGCATGGCGAGCTCACGCTGTCGTCTCTGGCGCGTGCGTGATCACCAGCTCACGCAGCTCCAGAATCGGAAACTCCTCGTCATCGACGAGCAGCATTTTTTGGCCGACGGGTGCCTGGTTGCCGTCGTCGAGCTCGACCCACTCGGTCACGCGCCCGAGCCGAACCGCGGGATCGGGCTGGCGGAACGTGAGCGGTGCAATGGCGGGGATCAGCGCCTCGCCCATTTCGAGACCTTTGAAGGTCTCGGCGGGGCGGACGATCGCCGGTGCCCACAGCAGGTCGCGCAAGCGCTTGGGCGCCTCGACGCGAACGGTGTCGATGTGCTCGAACGGCAGCCACATGTACTGCCCGGCCGCGAAGACCTCGAGGCGGGGACCGATGCGCGGATCCGCATCGGTGATGGTCGTGAACGCCTGTCCGTTGATCGTGCCGCCCACGATGTGGGCGTCCGATTGCGGAAAGCTCTCCTTCTCGAACATCTCCTGGCGCAGACGCTCCGCGTGAAGCGCCGCGTGATACAACAGCGCGCCCAACTCGGCCTCGCGACTTCCGGTGCCGAGGATGACGAGGTGCTTCTCGGCGCGGTCGAACTGGCCGGCGAAGCACAGGAGCTCGAACAGAAAGCTACGGCGTTGGGCGTCGGTGGGGTTGTCCCGCACCTCAGCGCCCAACGCCTGAATCGCTTCGTCGAGCTTTCCAGCCTGAAAGAGCTGGCGAGCTTGCATCAGCGAGTGCCGAATCGCATTAGAGCTTCTGATTCGTCTGGATGTCCCAGCCGTTCACGACCTGGCCGTCGCCCGTGCCGTCCTTCTTCTGCGGGATGTACGTGACCTGCACCTTGCCGAAGTTCAGCGTCACGTTCTCCGTCAGACGATCCTCACCACCCGACCCACCCGTGGAGATCGAGCTCACGATGAGATCCTTCAGGCTGATCTTGAGATACTCGAGCGGCTTCTCGCCCGCCTTCCGAACCGTGAGCGTCGCTTCCGTGATGTGCTTGCCGCTCGCGCAGTCGTAGAACAGCACCGGAGACGACTTGTCGACCCACTTGGTGAAGCTGATGTCCTGAATGTTCACCTTGCCGGCACCGCTGCCGCCGCCAACGTGCGTGCTGCCGCTCTGGGAAAGGCCCCACGACCACGCGAGCACGTCAATCTCGTCCTTGTGGGTCGCATCGAGTGATTCGCCTTTAATCCCGTCGAGCTTCAAAAACATGTCGACTGCCATTGCCGTGATCTCCGTGCCGAGGGCGATGAAGGGTGTGTGCGGTTTCGAGCGTCACCGCAGGCGCCATGGTAAACGACTGTCGGTGAAATTGCAGTATTGCCCGTCACAGCGAGGCCAAATTAATACAAACGGCCTCGCAGTGACGGAGATGCGCATGCGTCAGCCAGCGGCCTTCGGCAGATCCGCGACCAGACGCATCGACATCGACAGCTCGTCGAGCTGGAAGTGCGGACGCAGGAACGCGACGGCGCGGTACGCACCGGGCTTCCCCGCCACTTCCACGACCTCGACGCGCGCCTCCTTGAGGGGATGGCTCGCCTTGATCGCGAAGCCGACGTTGTCGTTGGACACGACGTACTTCATGATCCAACTATTCAGGAACTGTGAGATCTCGTCCTTCGACGCAAACCCGCCGATCTTGTCGCGCATGATCGACTTGAGGTAGTGCGCGAAGCGCGACACCGCGAAGATGTACGGCAACTGCGCCGAGATGCGCGCGTTCGCCGTGGCGGAGTCCGAATCGTAGAGCTTGGGCTTCTGCGCCGACTGCACGCTGAAGAACGCCGCGTAGTCGGTACCCTTGCAATGGACGAGCGGGGCGAAGCCGAGATCGGCCAGCTCCTTCTCCCGCCGATCCGAGATGGGCGTCTCGGTCGGGCACTTCATGGCGATGTCGCCGGACTCGGTCTTGAAGTTGTGCACCGGCAGACCGTCCACGAGACCGCCACTCTCCACACCGCGGATCGTGGCGCACCAGCCATACGTCGAGAACGCCTGCGTCACGCGCGACGCCAGCGCCCACGCCGCATTGCCCCACAGATACTTCGAGTGATCGGTGCCGTCGACGCTCTCCTCATAGTTGAACGCCTCGACCGGCACCGTGGCCGACCCGTACGGCTCGCGCATGAGAATGCGCGGCAACGTCAACGCCACGTACCGCGAATCCTCGCTCGCCCGGAAGCTCTTCCACTTCGCGTACTCCGTCGTGTCCATGATCTTGGCCATGTCACGCGGCGCATCCAGCGAGGTGAAGCTCTCCATGTTGAACATGTCGGGGCTCGACGCCGTGAGGAACGGCGCATGCGCCGCCGCGGCCACCTGCGACACCTTCTCGAGCAGCTCGATGTCCTGACCCGACTTGCCAAACTCGTAATCGCCGACGAGCGCACCGAAGGGCGTGCCGCCGAAAACGCCGAACTCCTCCTCGTAGACCTTCTTGAAGAGCGCGCTCTGATCGAACTCCGGCGCCTTCTGAAGATCCTTGAGCAGATCCTTCTTCGAGACGTTGAGCACTTTGATCTTGAGCTGCGTGCCCGTCTCGCTGTTGTTGAGCAGATACTTCAGGCCGCGCCACGAACCTTCCAACTTCTGGAAGTCGGGGTGGTGCATGATCTCGTTGAGCTGCGTCGACACGAGCGCGTCGATCTGCGCGATGCGCGCATTGATCATCGCCTCGGTGTCCGCATTCATCGTGACGGTGCCCTTCAGCACTTCCGTCACGAAGTTCTTGACGAGATCCTTGCCGCGCTCCTTGGCCGCGGCGTCCCGCCCCATGCGCCCTTCCTCGACGATCTTGTCGAGCAGGTTGAGCTCCGGCGAGAATGTCGACGCCGCCGCTTGGCTGTTCTGGGCCGATGCTTCAGCCATTGCTGCCTCCCTCCGGGGTGATCTCGGACTGGAGCTTCTTCATCGCCTCGGCATCGTTGAGCGTGCTCTGAAGGATCTCCTCGAGCTTGTCATTGCCCTGCAGACTGCCGCGCAGGTCCGCCAGCTTGGTGCGAAGGTCGAGCAGCTCCTTGAGCGGACCCACCTTGCGCGCAACCGCATCCGGCGCAAAGTCGTCGAGACTCTCGAACGTCATGTCGATGCCGATCTTGCCGCCGCCTTCCTGGAGCTTGTTCTCCACCGCGAACTGCACACGCGGCTTCATGCTCTTGAGCACCGTGTCGAAGTTGTCGGGCGTCACCTCCACGAACTTCCGGTCCTTCAGACGCGGGAGCGCCTCCGCCGGATTACCGCTCAGATCAGCCAGGACGCCCATCAAGAAGGGCAGCTCCTTGGTCTCGATGGCTCCGCCAGTCTCCACGTCGTAGCTGATTTGCACGCGCGGCGGGCGGACGCGCTCGAGTTTCTTTTGTGTGCCTTCTCTTGCCATGATAGACTCCCGGGTACCGTGTCAGTTTTGGCGCACGAAGCCAAGTCGCAATTCTGCTGTCGGGGCCTTGCCCAGTCAAGCGACGGGATCGTCACCTCTTCTTTACTACATTCTCGCTGGCGGCAGCGGGAATTCCTCGAGCTCCAGAAACGGCACGTCCGCGAGCTCGCGAATCAGCGTGGCGAAGTCGTTTTCACTCGTAGAATCGCTCACCAATCCACTCGCGCGCAGCCACGCGAGATGCTCGCGCACCGTCCGCGTTCCATCACATCGCTTCAACATTTCTGGAAACCACGACGGGCATGCCGCACTCGCCGCGAACGGCGCATTCGTTCCGATCGTCGCGGACTGTTGCATCCATGCATCACCTTGAAGCACCGATCTCGTGTGAAGCTCCGTTCCAGGAAGCGATCGAATGCGACTGTCGAGCAACCGCTCCTTCTCCGCGCGCCCCCACGTCACCACCGTGCTATGGTACTTCACCAGCCACAGCATGTCCTCGGACCGCACCGCTCCACTCGACGCATGCTGACGCGTGACCACCGGCCGTGACGACGCCCGCCGCTGGATCAGACTGGTGATTCCCACCAATCGCTCGATCCCCGCACGCGCGAAGTAGTCTCGCTGACGCACGCTCACCTCGGGCGACATCCGCCCATCCGCGAGACGACTCGCAATGAACTCCTTGCCGGTCGTCTCGCCATGGCGAACCACCACGACGTCGAACTCGTCTTCGTCGGGCCCGAGCATGCGGCGAAGCCGATCCTCGATGCGCTCGCCGCCGCGATCCGTGACCACGCAATCCAGATAGAACAGTCCGCCCGGCCGCAGTGCATCCGACAACCCGGCGACGATCCGCCGAGTGATCTGCTCACCGTCCGCGCCGCCGTCGCGGAAGACCATCTCCGTCTCCTGCGCCGGCACATACGGCGGATGCGCCGAGATCATATCGAACGTCTGTCCCGCCACCGGTTGATACAGATCGCCCTGCACCGCCGCAAAATTGTCGATCGCATTGAGCGCGGCGTTGAACCGCGCGAACCGCGTCGAACGCTCCGTGATGTCCGCTGCCACCGCGTGCTTGGCGAAATGCTTCGCGGCAATCACCGCCGCAACGCCACTGCCCGCGCACATCTCGAGATACGCCTCGCACGGTGTACGCGGCATCAGCCGCACGAATTGCCGCGTCTCCCTGGTGAGCGGCGAGAAGACGAGATCGGACGGCACTCCCTTCCCCACCGTCTCCATGCCGCTCAGGCGATCCGACGCGATGAACAGATCTTCATACGGAAACAATGAGATCGGTGCGACGCACTTCTGCGAATCGACGACCGCCGACTGCAGGAAGCCGAGGCTGTTGAGCAGCTCCAGCTCGCCGCGCGAGAACACCGACCGCACCGTCGTCCACGGCAATCGCACGCCGTCGATGAAGAGCAACACCAGCGTCGACTGCGCGTCAGTTGGCGTCGACAGCGCGGTACGGCCGTGCTCCAGCGACTTGAAGTGCGCGATCGAGGTGACATTGGCCTTCGCGAACAGGTCCGCTTCGGTGAACCCGACGTCCGCGAACCACGCGCGAAGCCGCGCGAATTGCTCAGCCGTCCCCATGACGAACGGCTCGGTCGCCCAACGAGGCGGGCCGAGCGCAGCCGCGGGTGTGGTGTCGACAGCAGTCATGTGCTCAGGACGTCCTGATCGGCAGCGGGCGCGGAGGCTGCGCCACCGATTGAATTCTTGGAATGATCACCGTGGCCGAGTCACGCATGGTCGCGAGCGGCGTGAGCCCGTGATCGAGGAGGCGTTCGACCTCGCTCTGACCGAGCCACGCTTCGGCGCAGGGAATGGCGACCGCTTCGCCATCTACGGTCGCGATCTCGAGCGGCAGCCCGTCGATCGACGCGCGAGTCGGCGGCGGATCGCCATCCGCGACACGCGCTCCGATCGCCAGCGCACAGAGTATCGCGCCGTTCGCCCAGAGGAGACTCGCGTGCTCCCGCTCGCCCGGCGGAAATTCCTCGAACCTGACGCGCTCGCACTCGATGCCGCGCTTCCCGTACGATTCACGCGCGAGGAAGCGCGGAAGCACGAGCGACAGGAACGACCCATCAGCCGATTGGCGCAGCGAATCCATCGCAGTTGTTGACTCGAACGACCAGTCATCCTCGTCCGGACTCGTCGCGAATGACTCGACGCCCGCGAACGTCGGCGACGCACCCGCGATGCACGGCGCACCCAGCCGCTTGCCCACCGCCGCGAGCGACGCCAGCGTCGGCGCATCCTGTGGCGAGTACGTGTGTGCGCAGACGAACAGCGACCACGGCCGGCCCGACGCCATCAGCATTTGCTGAATTCCCGCCGTATCCGCGAGCACCTCGTCCTTCGTCACGTCGAAGAGATGGACCTCGGCGGCCTCACCCGTCTCGACGCGGCGAACGAGCAGATCTATTGCCCGCCACAGCGACTCGACGGCCTGGAACGACGGATGATGCAGCAGCACCCGCAGCGCAGCCGACAGCAATTCCTCGGTCTGCGCGGCGAGATCGCGCTCGCGAGCGGACGGCTCCTGCACGAGGTGCCGACGCACGGCGTGATCGATGAACGCGGAGAGATCGTCACGCGGTCGTGACTGAGCCTCCGCGGCCGGCTCGGGCGACTGCACACCGAGGATGTCGTCGAGCAAGCTGCCGCCCGTCGCTCCGCTGAGCGACGCGGCTGTCGCGCGCGCGTCATTTGCCGAGGGCAGATCGCGCTTCGGCTCCGCCGTCGGCCGCGGCGCGGCAGCGTCGAGACCGCGAAGCTGCCGGAACAGCGACACGCGATCGACCAGCCCATCGGGATGAAAGTCGTCGATGCTGGCAAACGAGATGACGATGGGATCGAGCTCCGGCATGATGCGCAGCCGCAGCGCCGGCCGGATGCCCGCGATGGCCGCGTCGAGATCGTCACGATCCACGCGCCACGCACGCCGCCCGACGACAGGCGCGGCTCCCGCGCTCGTCTCGGAGCGTCCGCTGAAGTCGCCCAGGATCGCCATCCGGAATGGACCGCGCTCGCGCTCGGCGGCGGCCGGTGCATCGAGCTCGGTCGTGAGATTCACTGAGAAGCGAGGATCTGCGGGCATGAGAGACCTCTCAATCCTGGGTCAGGCCACGAGCAGTCCGGAGCGGCCAAGCCGCTCCAACACGTCGTCGAGAACGCCGGCGATCTGTTCGCGCGTGAGCGTCGCGCCGCCCAGCTGGAGCTCGCCTGCCGTGAACGCGTGCTCGAGCAGGTGAAGCAGCCGTTCGCGGTCGTTCGTTCCGTCGAGGTGGCGAAGCATGTAGCGCTCGACGCCGGTCACGCGAACGGGCGCGTGCGCGAGCGACGTCAAGAAATCAAAGTTTCCTGCCTGCCATCGCGCGAGCGGCGCGGCTTTCGGCCGCTCGCCCGCGTGCGCCACGAACGACGACGGCAGCGCGCGAAACTCCACGAGACCGGCAGACGCGGTCTGCAACAACGCCGCGATGAGTGCATCGCGATCGACGGACACCGAAGGCGACGCGGCCTCGGGCCCGGCGAGGCGACGCGCCACCTCCGCGGAGAGCGCATCGAAGCCGAGTGCGGCGGGCGCGACGTCGACGAGTGCGCCAAGCATGGCGATGAGCTGCGGATTGTTGGTCGTGAGCATGACCCCGGTCGGCGCTCTGAACGCGGCAACATGCTCGCTGCGCGCGGCATCTTCCGCCGAAGCCTCGGCGCGTTGCGCCGTGGTGCGCGCGAACAGCTTCGGAATCGCCTCGGGGACGGGCGCGGCGGACGGATGCTGATCGTCGTGACAGAGCAGCGTTCGGCGGAACTCGCGTCCTCGAACGAAGTCGAGCTGCTGCTCCACCTGCACGATGTCGGCATCGGGCCCGAGCACCGTGCGCAGGTTGGTGGTGGCGAGACTCTCGACCGACAGCCGCGCCTCTCCGACATAGCGCAGTCCGTGCGCGCGCGCATGCTGCGCGAACCTCGCGAAGTACACTGGCTCGTTGATCGGCGCGAGCTGATCGTGAAAGAGATGGCGGTCGCTCTGCTTCGCGAGCTCGCGTAGCTCGTGATGCAGGATGAGCCCGTGCGGCGAGTCGTCCGCGGGATCGGCCGCGGCGAGCATGTTTGCCAGATCTCTCGCGCGCGCTACGCGAGCGGACGGTGGCAGCGCGGGATCGTCGTTGAGCTTCAACATCTCGCGCACCATCCCGCGACGATGCCAGCCGGGATACGTGTTATAGCTGACGTACGCGACGCCGTTGGGCGCGAGGTTCTCGGCGCAGACGCGAAGGATCGCGTCACGAACCGCCTCAGGCACCCACGAGTACACGCCGTGGCAGATGATGTAATCGAACTCGCCGAACGCCGCGTCGATGTCGGCGATGCTCTTCGCGATGACGGTGACGTTCTGAAGTCCCAGCTCGGAAACCGCATAGCTCGCGCGTTCGATCTGCGCGGGCGAGAGGTCGACACCGATGAAAGTCGCCTTCCGGAGGCGCATCGCCATGGCGATGAGATTGCCGGCGGTGCCGCATCCGAGCTCCAGGACGCGTGCGCGTTCCGGCCGCGGCGGCGTGAGCCCGTGGAGAATCGCCGCGGCGGCCATGACGTCGGGTTCGGCGAGAGGCACTGCTTTGCTCTCGTACGCGACGGCCTCGTAGCTCTCTAGAATCGGATCGAGCGGTCGTGCGACCGAAAGCGCGTCAGGAGGGGCGGACATGCGTCGAATCGGTGAGAAAAACTGATGCACGCTAAATGGTCATGATTGCCGCCAATGTCAAACGCCATCGCAGACTCTTCGTGCGCCTAGCGTCCAGTGTCTTGCACTGAGTAGTTTCGGGCACATGCGCCAGATGCAACCGGTGCTGTGGACCAAGGGCGTTCTTCTCAGTCCGCAGCACTTCCAGACCCAGGATCGCTATCTCGAGGACCTCCTCGAGTTCCATCTCTCGGCGTTGTCGTTCGCGCCGTGGGGTTTTCAGCGTCTGGAAATCGACCGCGAAGCGCTCGCCGCCGGATCGTTCGCGTTGAGCGACGCATCCGGCATCATGCCGGACGGCTTGCTGTTCGACATGCCCGCGTCAGAGAGTCCACCTCCGCCCAAGCCGCTCGAGGGCGCGTTCGGACCCGACCAGCGCGCGCTCGACGTGTACCTCGGCATTCCCGAGTATCGTTACGGCGGCCGCAACATCTCGGGACTGCATCTGGATCGCGATGCGCGCTATCGCGCGGAGGAGTTGCTGCGCCGCGACGAGATCACCGGACAGGCCGAGCGTCCCATTCAGGTCGCGCGTCGGAACTTCCGCATTCTGTTCGGCGGCGAGTCCATCGAGGGTACGACGGCCATGCGCGTCGCGCGCGTCACACGCACGGACGCGGGCGAGCTCCAGCTCGACGCGCGCTTCATTCCGCCGCTCATCGACATCCAGGCGAGCGACTACGTGATGTCGATCGCGCGGCGACTGGTCGAGATTCTGTCCGCCAAGAGCAGCGCGCTCGCGGGCACGCGCCGCCAGAAGAATCAGAGCCTGGCGGAGTTCGGCATCGCGGATGTCGCGACGTTCTGGCTCCTGTACACCATCAATAGTTATTTCCCCGAGCTTCGCCACATCTACGAGACGCGGCGTGGCCATCCGAGCGAGCTCTATCGCGCCATGCTGCGCATCGCCGGCGCGCTCACCACGTTCTCGGCGAGCATCCACCCGCGAGACCTTCCGAGCTACGAGCACGACAACCTGTCGGCGTGTTTCAGCCGGCTCGACGAACAGGTGCGCGAGCTGCTCGAGACGGTTGTGCCGGCGACGACCGTGTCGCTGCCGATGAAGCTCGTCGGCCCCTCGGTGTACGCCGCGGCGCTGGATCAGGACCGCTATCTCGCCGCGCCGCAGATCTTTCTCGCGATGTCGGTGGACGGCCGCGCCACCGATCTGCCGACGCGTGCACCGCATCTGCTCAAGCTCGCGGCCGCGGGCCAGCTCGACACGCTCATTCGTCAGGCGCTGCCGGGCGTGTCGTTGACGTTCGTGCCCAATCCGCCGAGCACGGTGCCGGTGCGCTTGAACTACGCGTACTTCTTGTTGCAGCGCTCCGGCCCCGAATGGGAAGGCATCACGCGCGCACGAAACGTCGCGGCGTACGTGCCGGCGGAGTTCGTGAATCCGCAGATGGAGCTGGTTGTCGTCCTGCCGAAAACCTGATCAGCGCTTCACCACGAACAGGATCACGACGACGATCGCGAGCAGCACGACCACGTTCAGTGCGATGATGAGCGGAAGGTAGGATTTCTTCTGCGGTTCCGGCTGCGGCTGCGCGGCGGGTGCGACCTGCGGCGTCGGCGCGCCGGGCACCGATGCCCCGAACGGCGGCGTCGCTCCGTTCAGCGCGCCAGGCGCTGGAAGCTGCGCCCCCGGTGGTGGACTCACCCGTCCGAGCACGCGCGTGAACTCGCTCGGCCCTCCGCTCGAGGGCATGCCGGCGTTGGGCATCACGGGAGCTGAGCCAGCGGCGAATGACGCAGGCGGCGTGGGCGCCGGAGTGAGTGACGGCGCGGCGGAGGGCGGCGGTACCGGTGGCCGCGGCGGCAGTGGCGCCGCGCCGGCAGGCGGCACCTCGAGTCGCCTGAAGAGCTCCGTGAAGCCGCCGGCCGGAGGAGGTGGTGCACTGGGCCCGGGCGTAGCCGCCGGTGGTGGCGGCGGATCGACGGGACGCATCACCGAGTCGTACACGGGTCGCGCCGGTGGCGGCGCGACCGGCGGCGTCTGCGGTGGAAGCGACGGCATTGCGGAAGCGGAGCGCGGGGGAGGCGCGAGCTTTCCGAATACTGAGGTGAACCCCTCACCCGGCGCGGGAGGCTCGAGTGACGGCGCGGGAGGCTCGCGTGAAGGCGCGGGAAGCTCGAGTGAAGGCGCGGGAGTCGGAGACGGACGCGCGGTCTGCGGATTCTGCGGCGCGTTAGAGAGTACTGCGGGCGGCGGCGTCAGACTTGGTGCTGGCGGCGTGCCGGCGACTTGCCGCGGCCGCGTCGCGATCTCCGGCGGCGGGGCGGGCGGCGGCGTGACCGGCGTCGATGATGCCGGCGGCGTGGCTCCGAGTCCCTGGAACACGCGAGTGAATTCGCCGGGCTCGGGCTTCTTTGTCGGCGGCGGTGCGACAGGTGGCGCGGGCGGGGCCGTCTTCGGCGCGGCTGGTGCCGGGGACGGCGCGGATGGCGGCGCATTCTCCGCGGCCGGCGCCGCATTCGCCGCGGTCGGCGGCACGACAGGCGCGGATGGCTTTCCGAATATCGCGGTAAAGCTCGGCCCACCCGCGGCTTCGCGTGCTACCGGAGGTGTCGGAGCCGCTGCGGCCGGCGTGGCACTCGGACCCGGTCGCGCCTCCGGAACGACTGTGCGCGGCACCACCGGCGCTTCGATGATCTGCGTCTTGTCGAGATCGACGCCGGCGTGCTGTTTCAGCCACGACGGCAAATCGACGAACGAGGCGAGAAAGTGCGTGACGATGACCGAGGTCCCGTCGACGCTCGCGATCGAAAAGATCTTCGACGCGCCCTCGCCATCCAGCGACCGAGCCTGCGCCAACAACCACTCGCGCTCGGCCGTCGTGCCAACGTCGAGATGATGGACCATCACCATGCGCCCGAGCCCGATCTCCTGCGCGATCTGGCTGCGAGCGCCATTCTCCGAAACAGTCTTGAGAACGCGGTACTTGGCGTCGAATTCGGCGCTTGTCATCACCCTGGCTGAACGGGTACGTTAACCGACGCGACCCGCCTTCGGTCCGCGTCGCGAAGCACGATGTCGCTCCGCACTATATAGTCGTTGGCGCGCGCCCCCCGCAACAATCGCAATGAAGCAGCTATCACACATCGTGTGGAACGAAGGCATGCACCTGGCGCAGCATCATTTCCAGGCGCAGAGCCGGTTCTTCGAGGACAGGGTCCAGTTTGCCCTCACGAGCCTGTTCTTCAAGCCGTACGGCCTCTCGGCATGCGAGCTCGATCACGAAGCGCTTCGCAACGATACGGTGTCGGTGGTCCACGCTCGCGGCATCATGCCCGACGGCCTGCCGTTCGACATTCCGTCGAGCGACCGGGCGATCTATCCGATCTCCGTCCGCGAGCGCTTCTCGCCAACCTCCG
>Ga0070679_100001963_pt1 | contig 18455 bp, 12 predicted proteins | sample KBSC63BmetaG_FD_65652 | JGI IMG/M metagenome (GOLD analysis project Ga0070679, IMG submission 65652) | Corn rhizosphere microbial communities from Kellogg Biological Station, Michigan, USA - KBS C6-3B metaG | ecosystem: Host-associated > Plants > Roots > Rhizosphere | place: USA: Michigan... | reverse complement strand
CCGATGGCACCGGTCTTTAAAAAGTTGTCGACAGGCACGACATTGGCTTTGTCTTCAGGGTATAAACTTGCACCCGCTTGCTGGCCGATGCTGCGACCGGTGGTAGCAGCGCTAAACGCGAAGCTGTGCTGGCCACCATCGACGACTTCAACCGGTACAGCCCGATAGACATTGATGCGAAATTGATCCTGGTCGATTGGCGTGGCAGCCGCCGGCTCGACGACATCGCCCTCGTTCAGATTGATATGTAGCTTCTTCAATAGCGTCCCGACAGTCGCGTCGCGAGTTGGCACCGTTTCCTGTACGTGATCATGCGAAATGATCACGATCTTGGCGTCTGGTATGTGCTTGCCGCGATTTTGGAAGTGAACGACGAGTAATAAGCAGCCGGTTATAAATAAAAGCACCGAAAAGGTAATCACCGGCACCGCAAATGGGTGTCGGCTCCAGAGCCGTAATAAATAAAATCGCTGTCTCAGTGGCACACCACGTTGATTGGCGAGGTTTTCTCTAAATCTTTTCAGCATATGCAATCAAAAGCTTTGGTCAGACAGAGGTTTGTCAGGCAAAGGCTCAAAGCTGTTGTTATATTGTACCAAACTGACTGATGCGGCGGCCAGGCGACGTTACAGCTTTTCCAGCGGCGCAAAGCTAATGTTTAGTTTGCGGGCACCTTTGCCTTTGAAGTAGACCACGGCGGTGTCGCCGTCAATCTCCAGCACGGTACCCTGTCCAAAGACTTGGTGCCGCACGCCATCGCCTTCGCTGAGATCGGGCACATACCGCGGTTCGTTACTGAGTGCTGATAATGGGTCGGTGGTTACCGTGGGCTCAAAGCTAAAGCTCGGTGTTGTCTCGGCGGCTTGCTGGAATTCCGCGTCAATTTCAGATAAGAAGCGTGAAGGTGGATTGTGCTGAAGGCCGCCGTACAGTAAACGAGTAGCGGCGTAGATCATATAGAGCTCTTGGCGGGCGCGCGTCATGCCTACGTAGCACAGCCGGCGCTCCTCTTCCATTTCAGTTTGGTCATAGAGCGCACGAGAATGCGGAAAGATCGATTCTTCCATGCCGCTCATGAACACCACGGGGAATTCCAAACCTTTGGCGGCGTGAAGCGTCATCAGCGTTACCGCGTCTCCGTCAAAATCCGCGCTATCGAGATCACTCACGAGCGCCACCTCTTCCAAAAAGCCCGCCAAGCCTTCGTCCTGATACTCTTGCGCCACACTCAAAAGCTCGCGCACATTTTCTTGGCGCGTCTCAGCTTGTAGCGAGCCATCGTCCAGATAATGCAAGTAATCAATCCGACGAAGTAGCGAATCAATCAAGCCGCCGACACTTGCCTCTTCACTGACGCGGCGCAGACTGGCCAGACAATCGCCCAGCTCACTAAAGGCTTTGCGGGCTTTGGGTGTTAGGTCGGGACAATCATCAACCTGCTGCAATGCTGAAAGTAGCGACAATCCATGACTTGATTGCCAAGCCTGAAAGACTTGCAGACTTTTGGCGCCGATGCCTCTGGTCGGCACATTTACGATTCGCTCAAAACTAACCCGATCATCGGGCTGAAATATTAACCTCAGATAGGCCAGCAGGTCTTTGATCTCTTTGCGATCATAAAAACGAACGCCACCAACCACGCGGTATGGTACGCCGTAGTGGACGAAATTTTCTTCGATCGAGCGGCTTTGGGCATTGGTACGGTACAGCACGGCATAGTCCCGGTAGTGTCGCTTACCACTATCGAAACCATTGCGGATGCGGCGGATGATGGCCTCACCCTCGGCCCGCTCATTGTTGACTTGCAGCATTTGCACCGGCAGTCCGTTGCCGGCGTCAGTCCAGAGCCGCTTGTCGCTACGCTGAGCGTTTTTGCTAATGACCGCGTGCGCGGCATCGAGGATATGTTTGGTGCTGCGATAATTTTGCTCAAGCTTGATGATAGTGCAGTCTTTGAAATCAGATTCAAATTTCAAAATATTACGAAAGTCAGCCCCGCGCCAGCTATAAATACTTTGCCAATCATCACCGACCACCGCGATATTATGTTGGTCATTAGTTAACAAGTTAACCAAAGCGTACTGTGCCGCGTTGGTGTCCTGATATTCGTCAATCATGATGTAGCGAAACTGTTGCTGCCACTTCTCGCGCACCGGTGCCTGGGTTTTGAGCATCGAGACCGTCCGGTTGATCAGGTCATCGAAATCAAGCGCCGACGCTTCTCGCAAAGTTCGCTGATAGAGCGGATAAACCCGGGCTGCTGCCTGCTGGGCCGGGCTGGCCGCCATGCTCGTATATTCTTCCGGAGAAACCATGTCATTTTTGGCGCTGCTAATCAGCCCGCTTAAAACCCGTGGCGGAAAAGCTTTTTCATCGATCATTAACTGTTTGCTCACCTGCTTAACCGCGGCTTGACGGTCGGCTTCATCGAAGATTACAAAGCTGCGTGGTATGCCGACGTGCTCGCCGTCTTGGCGCAGCAATCGGACACAAATGCTATGGAACGTGCCCATGTACGGCATGAAACTGCGGTTCTCTGCCTCGGCGCCCAAGAGTTTGGCGACACGCTCACGCATTTCTTTGGCGGCTTTGTTAGTGAACGTCACCGCCAAGATCGAATAGGGTGTGGCTTTGCCGCTGGCAATCAGATAGGCGATACGATGAGTGAGCGTCTTTGTCTTGCCTGACCCCGCGCCAGCCTGAATCAGCAATGGTCCTTCTGTCGTTTCGACGGCCCGCCGCTGTTCCGGGTTCAACCCCTCTAAGAGCTCTTCTAACACCTTACTATTCTAGCAAGAATAGCTCGATTAAACTGTTGTAATCTAATTGGAGAAGAAGTGGGTGACGGGCTTGACGCTACCCAATTGAATGAGGCCGGCGTCAAGAGCGACGTCAACCCAGGCGACTGCCAGCACGACGGCGAGCACGATGCCCAACAGGACTACTCGTTGGGTGCGGCGTTTTTCGATGGCATTAATGGGCAGGAAATATTGCTTACCGTCGATGAGCTTTTGGATGCCTTCCTCATGCTTGGCCTGTTCGGCTTCGGCGGCTGCTTCTTGGTTGGTTACTTCTGAGTCTTGGGTTTCATTGCTCGCTTCGTCGGTTGATGGTTCCTCTGAAGGAGAAGTTGCTGGCTCCGCGGCGGATTCTTCGACCGGCTGTTCAGTTTTGGCTGGGGGATCGGATTTCGTGTCGGCGGGTTCTTCGGATTTAGTTGGCTCCGGGGCATCCGCGGTTTTGCTGGTCGACTCTTCTGTCTTCGGCGCAGTGGGTGGTTCGACGCTGGTTTCGGAGGCTTTAGTAGCTTCCAGGGCGGGAGCAGTTGAAGGCTCAGCCGGCTTATCGACTTCCTTAACCTCTGGCTCGGTCAGCGGCTGGAGCTTTATGTGAGTAGATCCCGTCGTGACTTTTATCGGAGTGCCCGTATCTTCGCCCGTCTCCTCTTTAACCATTGGATCCTGGATAATCGGGCGATTAGTAACAATGACCGGCTTGGAAGTAGCCGACGGCGCCGATGTGTTCGGGTGTTCAACATCGACTATCTTCTTACTGGCGGCGGGTTTCTTGGCTTCAGCCATGATGTACTTCCTCTTTTTCGTGTGCTTGGCGATAGGCCACGTCAACGATGCCGGCAAATTGCTGGTAGTTGAGGCTGGCCCCGCCGACTAAGGCGCCGTTGCAATCAGGCAGAGCCAAATAGGCACCGGCGGTGTGGTCATTGACGCTGCCGCCGTAAAGCAGGCGCACCGCCTGCGCCGCTGCTTGGCCGTACAGCTCAGCGATCGTCGAGCGAATCAGGAGTAGCATTTTCTGGATGTCATCCGGTTTGGCGACCTCCCCTTCAAAGGTGCTGATCGCCCAGACCGGCTCGTAGGCAATGACCACCTTTTCTATATCTTCTGAGGTTAAGTTGGCCAGCGCCGTGGTCACCTGGTCGTGAATTACGCGCGTGGTTTCGCCAGCGGCCCGCTCTTGTTTGGTTTCACCGACGCACAATATGGGTGTGATGTCGTTTCGAATCGCGGCCTGAACTTTATTGCGAACGGTTTCCAGCGATTCACTAAAATAAATGCGTCGTTCGGAGTGGCCGACGATGACGTAATGCACCAGCTCGCGCAGCATCGTAAAGCTCACTTCGCCCGTGAAAGCGCCCTCGTCCTGATAGTAGGCATTCTGGGCCGCCAGTCGAAAAACCCGTCGATCGATCTCTTGGCTGACAGGCTGCAACGCCACCAAGCTCGGCGCCAGTACTACTTCAATATCGCGGTGCGGCTTGATCTCTTTGTGGAGCCGGCGCACCAATAAACTGGCGGCCTGCACGTCGAGATGCATCTTCCAGTTGCCGACAATCATGGTATTTTTCATAACGCTTACGCCTATTGTACTCTATTTTTTATCGAGAAGAGCCTCAACTCCCGGTAGCTTTTTACCACTCATTAATTCCAGGCTGGCACCACCGCCCGTCGAGACGTGGCCGAAGCTGTTCACCAGTTTGCGTTCCTCGACGTAGGCGACTGTATCGCCGCCGCCCACGACTGTGAATGGCTTGTGGCCAAACTCTCCGAGCAAGGCTTCGATAACGAGTTCGGTGCCGTGCGAGTACGGCCCGATCGGCCCCTGCAAGCTTTCGGTTTCAGTCACGCCCATTGTGCCGTTCCAAACGACAGTGTTGGCCAGCTGGACTCCGCCGGCGATGAAAGAACCGCTGAACGGTCCAATGTCGAGAATCATCTCGTGGTCATGGACATGGCTGGCGCTCGTCGGAACGCGCCGCGGATAATTTTCAATCGCAGAAATGACATGACTACTCCAATCGACGATGCGCGTCGGCGCGGCCTTATCGATCTTGTGCGCCAAGACGCCATCGTGCGGAATAGCGAAGATAAAGCGCTGTTTTTTGGCTTTGGCCGCCGCTTTGCGCATAATGTCGCGAGCAATCGGTATGTCGCCCTTGTCGTACAAACTATCGGCCACGTCGATGCCCTTGGCAGCCAAAAAGGTGTTGGCCATCGCCCCCCCGACAGCCACAAAGTCAGCGATCTCGATAAAACGGTGCAGCACTTCGATTTTGTCAGCGATCTTGGCGCCGCCGACGATGGCCATCAACGGGCGCTCCGGTTTGTGCATAACTTCGGTGATGGTATCGACTTCTTTGGCCAATAATAATCCAGCTACACTCGGCAAAAATTTAGTGATCGCCTCGGTACTGGCATGAGCGCGGTGCACGACTCCAAAACCATCCTGCACGAACACGTCAATGCCCTCGGCCAGCGCCTTGGCGAACTTACTGTCGTTGGCTTCTTCTTCGGAATGAAAGCGTAGATTTTCCAGGAGTAAAATTTGGCCGGGTTTGAGCCCGGCAATTGCCTTTTGCCTGGCTGCTCCGACACAATCGGTGGTAAATTCAACCGGCCGATCGACAAGTTGCTGCAGACGTTTGGCGACCGGAAATAAACTATTAGCCGTGTCGCCAGGCCCTGTCGGTCGCCCCAGATGAGAGCAAATAACTAGTCGCGCACCATGCTCAAGTAAGTATTGGATAGTCGGCAAAGACTGCTGAATGCGATAGTCGTCGGCGATTTTACCGTCTTCTAAAGGCACGTTGTAATCGGCTCGCAACAAAACGGTCTTGCCTTTTAAATCGATGTCCGTAATTGTTTGTTTGGTAAACATCCCGCCCCTATCTGCTTATTCTAGCACGCGCACCTTTATGGTGTCGGTGGTGCCCACCACCCCAGGATATCGACCGGAAGCCGTCACTACCACGTCACCCTTATGCAGCACCTTATTTTTCTGCAACCAATCGGTTAGCTTCCCGGCAGCGTTTGAGTCAACGGGCCGGACGTAGCTCTTGGTGTCGTAGACAATTGCTAATTGCTGGGCCGTCCGCTGATCGCTGGTGACCGCAATCATCGGTATGACGGAGCGAAGCTTGGCAATTTGTAGCGCCGTCGCGCCTGATTTGGTCTCGACAACGATAGCTTTGGCGTTGATTTGTTCCGCCAAGCTTATGACCGCCTTGCTAATTGAAGCCTGTCGGCTATGATCCTCGTTTTGCGGCCATTTGACCGTTAGGGGCGCGTGGCTTTCAGCGTATAGAATAACTCGTTTCATAGTTTGGACGGCTTCGAGCGGAAACTTGCCGCTGGCCGTTTCGTCACTCAGCATCACCGCGTCGGCACCGACCAGCACGGCGGTCGCCACATCGGAAACTTCAGCCCGCGTCGGTTCTGAGTCTTCAGTCATACTGGCCAACATCTGAGTGGCCACGATGGTCGGTACCGCATAACGCTGGCCGAGTCCAATGATCTGGCGCTGTACGATTGGCACGCTTTCTGCTGGCGTTTCGACGGCCAGGTCACCGCGGGCAATCATGACCGCATCGCTGGCCTGGACGATCGACTCGATATTTTCAATCGCCGCTTTGGTCTCAATCTTGGCGATGACTCGCGCAGAGCTGTTCAGACTTTTGAGCAGCTCGCGAAGCTTGGCGATGTCCCGCTCCGACTGCACAAAACTCAGGGCTATGTAATCAATATCCTGCGCCGAACCATAGACTAAGTCAGCACGATCCTTGGCAGTTATGATGTCACCTCCAAAGTCAGTATCGGGCAGATTCATACCCTTTCGCTTGATTAAGATGCCGTCATTCTCGGCCTGGGCATGCACGACGCCTTCCCGAACGCTTGTCACTGTGGTGCGGACCTTCCCGTCATATAAATATATACGTTCGCCGCGTTTGACCTTTTGACTGAGGTCGTACTGAGTTGGCAAATGCCCGGTGGCCGCGTAATCGGCTTGGTAGGCAAAGCTCAGGCTTTTGCCTTTGCTGACATTGACTATGCCCTCGAAATCACCCAGCCGGATCTTTGGACCCTGTAAATCTTGCAGTATCGCTACCGGTTTGCCGACTTGTTGGCTGGCTTTTCGTATCCAGCCGATCTGTTCAGTCCGCTCGGTGTGTGAACCATGGCTGAAATTTAACCGAAAGCCGTTGACGCCAGCTTCGATCAGCCGCTGGATAGTCTCGTAACTATTTGTCGACGGCCCCACCGTAGCGATGATTTTGGTTCGCTTAAAATTTTTAAGCGGCACGGCTGGCGCCTTGTCTGTTTGCTGCATGTCCCACCCTTATCTTAATTTCAGTATATACGTCAGCCCAGAAATCGAAAAAGAAATTAGGCCAGCTGCCGTCGCAGATAGCTGCGGTAGCCAAGCATGCCCAAAAGCGAGCTGCCAATAAATACAGCCACCAGATCTCCTGGCCCTGTGTTGGTAAGCTGGCCTGGCTTTGAAATACTTTGGCTTGGGCCCTCGGCAGGATGCGCTGGGCTAGAAGATGGCGAACTGGACGAGGACGGCGTCGGTTTGCCCTCACTAGTCGATGGCTGCTTGGGCGCGGCTGGCTTTGCGGGCGCCTGCGATATGCCACCAGATGGTGCCTTGGGTTTTGGTTTAGTAGATGACTGATCAAAGGACGTGATGATCGCCACAGTCAAAACGACAATCGCGGCGACGTAGATTATATAAAGAAGAATGCTCTTGAGCGACATAGCCCCTCCGTCTTATATTCAGCCCGCCACCGACTGTTGCACCAACATTAAATTAATTTTGCCGTTTTGGCAATGAACTTAGCTACAACGACAGGTTGCATTATTTGACAGCTGTGGTATTTTAAACATAAGCTTAGTTAAACCAGCGAGCGTGGAAAAAAGAAAGACAGCCGACAAGCGGCATGCAAAAGCTATGACACCGTCAAGGACCCAGCGGATAACGAATATGTTTGGCTCTCGCAAAGGCGGCGCGATTCTGTTCGCTCTTGTATTTGCAACCATTGGAACCACTCTCATCCTCCTCAGTCATGCTCGTCCATATGTGCCACCGAAAATTACACTGATCGTCAATGGCGTCAGGATCGACGGTACGGTCAATGACCCTTCAAAACAAGAAGCTCAATATAACAACCTCTCCACGGCAAACACTACTCTGACATTTCGAACTCTCGAGCCTGGCCAGTCCACTACGCCCGGCACACCCGACTACAACTTTCTGTTGGATCGCTGGACACACCTCAGTAAAATGCCCGCCGGTACCACCGCCTTACCTAAATTTTGGTTAACTATAGGGGCTTCGGACAACCTCAGAACCTATCACAAGCCACTGATCACGCCTTTTAATGAGGCTGCTCTAGATGCTGCCAATGCCAATAATACAGCTGGTTTTCAGGGGTTATATCTTCACGAGATAATGGGTTCGTTCTTTTATAATTACACTTTCAATGCCGACGGTACGACCACAGTTACGCCTTCTCAGTACAATGTGAATGGCAAATATGACTGGTGGGGGGTTTTAAAGGATCCGGCCTTCCAAGATACCTTGAATACAATCAGCAGCTACGTTAATTGGGCAAGAAATAATAACAAAAAAATTATATGGAGCGAGCCTAGCTTCGGCTGGAGCTATATGAATAGCCCCAATAATCCAAATAGCCCTAGCGATCCATACTATAACCCGGCATATAACAAGTTTAGTGATTGGGGTAGCGTAGTTATCCCGATGTTCCCGGATAATCAGGGCTGGCAATCGGAAAAGTCAGCTGCGATGCTAGGAGCCCTCTGGGATGGCCGCGTACATTCAAACAATGTATTTGGCGAAAGCGTCCAGGGTTGGCAATTCTCAGATCCCAATAACCGGAAAGATCTGATGTACGACGTAAAGGTCCCGTCCAACAAATTAATCCCGAGTACCTTTAATTATAAAAGCTCGGGGGCATATAATTTGACGCAAAACGCCAGCATGTGCGCCAACATTTCAAACACACTTCGTGACACTACGAAGCCGCTTGTTAACGGCCAATACCCACTTTATCCTCTGCCAGGCGTACTGGCCGATGCCCAAACAGTCGCGACCTGTACATATAACTCGATGAATTACGCCTTTTCCAACACCGCAACAGTATTCCAGCTTGAAGGCGCTGATAGCGATATGAATATGTATAGCGGAGGGGGTGCCCCCAATACTCCAAGCCCATTTATGCAAGGAGCTCTGAACTTCATAAATGACTTACCCGGTAATACCAGCAAGATTATATTGCCAATCGCAGGTACGTGCTCAGTGGATTCAAAGGGAAATTATAGTGGCTGCACGACACCGGCCACGGTCAACACAAGCAGCAGCGGGATCTCTACCGTTAGCAACTACACTTCCCAGACGATTTCCGCCACCACCTGGCCTAACTTTACTAATCCCATAGCTACCGCCAGCAGCACAAATGCCGGTCCACCAGCAGCTGGCTGGACAGCCTGGAATCCACTTGGCAACAATACGAGCACGCCCCCAACCGCAGTGTCGTGGGGTTCGGGCAGGATAGACCTATTTACAGCCGGCGCAGATAACGCTGTTTGGCATAAATGGTACGCTAACAACGCCTGGAATCCCGGCACCACACCTTATTGGGAGTCACAGGGTGGCGCTTCGACCGTACAAGGTCAAGCCGTATCAACGTGGGGAGCAAATCATCTTGATGTATTTGAAGTCCGCACTAGCCCCGCCAATACTGTCTACCAAAAAACCTACGATAATGTATGGGGCAGCTGGCAACCGATTATTGGGCTGCCTGGTACGTTGACTATAGTCGGCAAACCCTCCGCGGTTTCATGGGGACAAGGCAGAATTGATTTGTTCGTGAGGGCCTCCGACAACGCCCTGTGGCATAACTGGTACCAGAGCGGCTGGCATTCCTGGGAATCACTCGGTGGTACACTGGCCAGTGCTCCATCTGCGGCATCTTGGGGTTACGGTCACTTGGACGTATTTGTCAGGGATACCACAAATGGTATTTCACATAAATGGTATTCACCTTATTACGGCTGGTCGGCATGGGCATCAATTGGCATGGCTCAATCCGGGACAACCACCTATCCCGCGTATACAGCGCCGGCGGCGGTAACCTCAGGTTATGGTCACGTGTTCGTTTTCTACGCTGACACTAGCGGTCACATAGAATATAAATCCTTCGACCTAAGCACTGGCTGGGCTGCTGGCAATAGCGGCTGGACATATATGGGCGGAAGCACGAGCTACGCGCCGGCCGTCGCATCGTGGTCTCAAGGCAGACTAGACGTTTTCGAAACAGCCAACGTTGATAACCGGGTCTATGGAGCTTCGATTCAGTTAACTTTGCCGACCTATACACCGCCGCCTGACGCTGATAACGATGGCGTATTGGATGCTAACGATCGTTGTCCGACTCAATTCGGGCCGGCCTCTACTCAGGGCTGTCCGGATTCTGACAGCGATGGTATTGCTGACATCGACGATCATTGTCCAACCACCTGGGGCTATACCACCAATTATGGCTGCCCTGTTCACCCGCTTAAGCTTTACCACTACTACAACCCCGTCAATTACGACAGCTTCTACACAATTACAAGAAATGACGCTGGCTATGGTTATTACGGCTATGGATTCGCCAGCTGCGAAATAGGCGTCTGGGATGGCCCGGCGCCGAGCATGGTGCCCCTATGGAGGTATTGGAATAGTACGGGCGGCGATCACTTCTACACCATCGACCGTAATGACGCTGGCTATGCTTATTATGGCTATGGCTTCGAAGGTCAAGAGGGTTGGGTTTATCCGCCCAACACTTCGTATAGCTTGAAAAATATCTTCCGCTATTTTGCTGGTGGCTGGATTGTTGATCACTACTACGGTATTGATCCATACTGGAGCTATCCCAACTACAACTTTGAGCGGGTGGAAGCTCAGGGATGGTCCAATCTCGGCGGCAGTTGTTAACAGCCATCGCTAGCATTGAGATTTCACCCCTGTTATGGTAGGATAGTTGAGTTGTAAAGTAGCTCCGGCCCATATGCTACGCATATGACACCCCTCGCTCGCAAGATTGCTCGATATATATTTCTGCGCTATCTTACTTCGCTCGGGGCCTCATCGTCTAACGGTTAGGACACCAGGTTTTCATCCTGGCAATCGGGGTTCGATTCCCCGTGAGGTCACCATGCAAAATGCCTCACCCTTGCGGTGGGGCTTTTTGCTGGTTGGTTTATGAGAATCGAACGGGTTTGCCTGTGGCGAACCCCGGCACTTTTGGAGCTTCAGCGACAAAAGCGATTCCCCGTGAGGTCCAATGAAAGAACGTCACTAGTGTGGCGTTTTTTCATTGGTAGTTTGGCCAAAAGAAAATCCCCACCACACTGGTGGCAGGGATTTTTAGGAGGTCTGTGAGGTGATGTTTGTTTTAGAGCGGTCAGTCAGTGCTCGTAAACTACATGTATCCTAGCATAAATTACCTCTTTACGCTAGTGGTTATCCACACCCAAACAGCTCGCTATACTAATTTGCCCGCACCGGTATTTGACTACACGGGCGGGCAAATATAGTTCGCATGAGCTTCTTTGTCGGGCCCTGGCTTATTGACGAGCGAGGCGCCGTGAAAGCAGCGTGCGGTAAGCAAGAGCACCGAAAGCGCTGATGCCTGCGAAGATACCAACTACCTCACCTGGGCCGGTATTGACCAAACTGGTCGGCGTAGTAGGCGTGGTTGGGGGTACCGTGGTGTTGAAGTTGACGGTCTTGCTACAGCTCGCGCCGTTGGCAGTGACATCCTTGCCATCCACCGTAAAGTGCGCCACAGCATTTACGACGTAGTTACCATCGGCAGCATATTGATGCGTCTGGCCAACTACATTGTTGGTGGTCAGGACTGGAGTGTTGTCGCCCCAGCTCAACTGAACGTCTTTAAAGGTTGCGCCATTCGTAGCGGTGTACTTGAAGTCAGTGACTTTAACCGTACGATTTTGGCCGGCCGCAACATCCAAGAGGTCACATGAGACCTGAGGATTGTTTTGGTTACAAACTTTGTTAACAGTCGTAATAGCCGTGTTGTAGTACTCGTTCATGTTTTCAGGACGAACGACACCGACATTGCGGAATTCAGTTACGCCACAGGCGAGCTGATCAGCAGCCGGAACCTTAACCTGGAACACGATGTAGGCGACAGCGCCAGCACCGAAGTTACCAGCATTTACGCCACCTTGCGTGACCGTATCCTGAACCAGCACGCCGGTAGGATGGCTTGCATCGTACAGGTAAGTGGTGCCAGGGACGAGAGTCATCTTGGGCGGCAAGTTGTCGCGCAGAACTACTTGGTTCTGAACACTATTGCCAGTGTTCTTGTAAGCGATCTTGTACTTCAAAGTGTCGCCGGGGTTAGCCGTGTCACTAGTTGCCCAAGCATTGGTTTGATTGGCGTGCTCGACAAACTTGTCGATGCTCACACCAGGAACCATCACGCGGGCCAGTACGGTAACCGTAGCGGCAAAGTTGTAGCAAGGCTTTTCGTTTTCTAGGACCAAACCTTGACCAGAGTAAACGATGTTGTCAGACACATTGGTTTCAACAATATTAATGTTAGAGTTGGTGCCAATATTGTGCTTCCAGACAGCGCTACCCGGGATGTACTGCAGATGGGCGTCCGCACGATCCAGGTTGATAGTAGCCGTATCAGTTACGGTGTTTGAATTGTCAGCACTAATGGTAGTACTTGCCTTTTGGACTTGACCAGGTGTGGTCGGGATGTTGATTTTAACGCGTAGATTCTGGGCAATTTTGCCTGAATCTGGCAACTCACGGTTGTGGTAGTAAACCTGCAGCTTGACGACTTGGTCGTAGCTAGCATTTACAGAATGAGCGTATTGGGTGTCCCCCCGTGTGACGTTGGCGACGCCGAGTGAACCCTCGATAGCCACAGCGTCGGCAGCCATAGTGGCGGCCGGCAGAGCGATGGCGAGAGCAACTAACGTAGCAGCAAACAGTCGCTTAGGGAGTGTGTTCAGTAACTTCGAAAAAAACTTCTTCATGTCACTTTCTCCTTATCAGTTATGTAATGGATGACAATAAATCAAACGAAACAGCATGCAATCTAATTGTTAATGTCCCTCGACCAGACCTCTTATCTGATTATCAAGACATATTTTAGCACAAGTATTTCTATTAGTCAATTAGATGACATAATTTGCTAATGCTTTATTGTTAATGAGCGGCTGAATGCGTTTCGGGCACGTTCGGCTAAATCAGACCGTTACAAGACATGGTGTTACAGGAGGGGAAAAGATTTGAAAGTAAGCAAAGCTTACAAACATTTCTTTTCCCACTCCCGTGTTGTAGATGACTCTCTACGTCACTCATTACCCTTTCGAAGGTAGTTGTTTAAGAACCGTACGGCCCCTGGCAGTGCGAGATCGCACCGAGCTCGGGTGAGCTTACTTGTCTATATGAGACAAGTACCAGGGGCCCTTCGGCGACCTCGGCTAGCTAGCCGGGATCGACCACACCTCCACCGGTGCCGGTGGAGTTGCCCGAACCGTCGGTCCCATTGTTGTCACCACTGTTCGTGGTATCAACAGGGCCAGAACCCGGAGTCGCGCCGCCACCGGTGCAACCACTGCTGTCGCAGGTGCTGCCACCAGGCGTCCCAGATCCGTCGCCGGATCCGGAGTTATAGCCTCCCGGTGTTGGGGGTGGAGCGGGAGTCCCGGACTGCGGCTTCGGTCCAATTGGATTGGGCGTTGGCGCGGTCTTGGGAGCTCCCGGCGTCGGCTGGTGAGCCGTGTGCTGTCCAGGTCCTTCGTGCTGGACGGGCTGGATGACATGGTTCGGAGGACACTTCGGTCCACCATTCTGCATGCACTGGAACGACTGCTTGGGCTTGAACAGCGTACAGGTCTTCTCGTTGACCGAGTAGCCTGGACGCGCCTTCAGCTGGCAGACGTGATGCGGCGGTGCCTTGTGAGGAGGTGCGTGGCGGTGCGGCACCTTCGGCGGGTGGTTACCCGGCGGAGGAGCCTTCGTCACAGGGTTGCTGCAACGGAACATCACCCAGATGGACTTGCCACCTACGAAGGTGATCTTCACACCGTGCCGATTGCCACGGATGACTTCGACGACACAGCCAGCGTTGCCGCCAGGCTTGACGTAGAAGTTGCAACCGTGACGCGGCGCCACGGACTTGCGAACCTGGCTCAGCCGAAGCTGGGCAGCAAGTTCTTGCCACACAGACTGCCCACGTACCGAGTAACACGTGCCGGTCTTGTTGTCGACCAGCTCATGCCAATCGCGGACAGGATCCTTAGCACCCCGAGGGGTTGCATTCCAGAACGCCATGAGCGCCCGGGGATCCTGACGAGCTGCCTTTAGCAGGTAGTTCGTCGTGCTGTTCGCGGACTTGCGGTACTTGGCGGGCACGCCAGCCGACAACACGCGGTAACCCACGTTGTCGTCGAGCTTGACGGGCCAGCACGTCGAGGCAGTAGAACCAGTCCCGGACACAGGCGCCGAAGTGGTCCGTGCCGTGGGTGTCGAAGCCGAGCTGTTGTCGGACTTGGTCAAGTTGATGCCGGCCACGAGGGCGATCACCAACAGAATCACGATGCCAACCGCCGAAGCGATCGTACCGCGGCGCCACATTTCAGTGGACACTTGTCGACCTCCTATGGCCAACGGAATTCCCTTAATCTTAGGTCCAAGGGCTAATGACCAACTGCGGTCTTGCGAACTGCTAGGTCGTCACCTGAGGAGAGCGGTGTCGCTCGTCGATCAGGGCGCCGATGAGGCCGCCGGCGAAGAAGCCGAAGACCGACATCAGGACGACCCACAGCACCACGAGTGTGTCGTGGAGCCAGTCGGTGTTCACGTCGTCGAACACGCCGGTAGTGTTCACCGAAATCGCGAGGAAGACGATGAGCCCCAGTACGGCCAGCAGCCACTGCAGAACGCTCCAGTTGCGAACGCCCCACACGTTGATGACACGGACCGGACGATCGTGAACGACCGTGTCGTGACCGTGGCAGCAGTGATGCTGTTCCGGCTCCGGCTCGGTCTGGACCGGCGTCGGCTCGGGAGCTGGCGTCGGTACGCGGCGGCGGACAGCCGTCGGTTCGTCCTCGTCGACCTCGTCCTCGCTTGACGCGGGGGGCTCGGTCGGCTCGGGCGTGTTGCCGAGGATGCCGTCCAGCTGGGCGTGCTCCTCGCGGAGAACGTCGAGATGATCCACGTGATCCTGCGCCAGCAGGCGGCGGACAATCTCAGCGTGCTGATCGTCTTCAACCATCTTGCGACGGCGCTGACGAACTTCCTTTTCGAGCTCGATGGCTCGCTCCTGGACACTTGCCGCGGTTTTGCGAAGGGATTCGCGCACCTCGTCAATGTCCTCAATGTTCTTGGTGGACAAAGTGGTTCCTTTCCTTGGAGGGAAAAGGTTTCGATACCTAGGGGTACTAGGATATACGGCCGATTCCCTGAAGGGATGGCCCGGTGGAGACGATCAGATCATCTGCACTGAGCCATCCCTGTCAAAGGAAAAACTATGGTTTCGAAAGGTAAAATGTAACGGAAAGTACATCTACGTTCTGCAAAGGGAGCTTCTGGAGGCGAGAAAGCCTCAACAACGCTCAACCAGCGCAGATCACCTACTACTAGTATTAGATGGCTAGCATAGCTGCTTGAAAGCCATGGCTAGTATTAGATGGTCTGCGCTGTACCTCTGTCAGAACAGTATCATGTACTGTAATGGTCTGACTTGTAAACGTGCCCCTGTTTGGCCAGACTCCAGACGACTATGTCATCTGTAACGGCTTATTGCTCACACCTGTCATTCAGGATATGCTTAATTTATCAGAAAACCGTGATTTTGTCAATGATTACATTAGCATTTTGCGTGGATTACAACTAAGTTTTTTTATATGTTTGATTGCGTCGTCTACAAAAAGAGGGGCGCTTGGCGGCCCCTCTCTATTTAACTGTCCACGCGGCTACAGTCGGCTGAGCAAGTAGCGTCGATAGCCGAAAACGCCCAGAAGTGTCGCGCTAATTAGTAAGGCGGTGACTTGACCTGGTCCGGTGTTCACGAGCGTAGTTGGACTAGACGGTGAGCTTGGCGTCGAGCTAGTGGTGACGGTCGGCGGAGTACTCTGCTTCTCGCTAAAGGTCACGGTTTTAGCGCAAGCTGGCCCATCTGACGTCATGTCTTGGCCGTTGACATCGAAGCGCGCCACGGCGCTGATGGTAAAGGTGCCGGCCTTATCGTAGCTATGGGTCTGGCCGACAACGTTCGAGCTAGTTAGCTTGTCGCTTGTGTCTCCCCAATCGACGACGGCATTCTTGAAAGTCGCGCCGTTAGTGGCGGTGGTGGTAAAGACGGTGATCCTCACGCTGCGGTTTTCATTGCTAGCGCTGATCTCTAGGTCAGTACAGGCGAACGTTGGTTGGGCCGGCGTTTCAGGACAGCTGATCTTGGCTTTGAATTGGACGAAGCGGATTTCATTGAGCGATACACCTACATTGCCGATATTTACCCCTCCCTGTGTTATACCGTCAGGCAGACCATTCAGCAAATTATTGTTGGCGTCGAGCAGCTGAGTCGTACCGCTTTCGTAAGCGATTGACTGAGCTGACGACAAGTTGACCGTCGCCGTATCAGAAACGCTGGAGGGATCGGCGTCAGCCGCCGATATGGTAGCCGTCGAAACATTACTCGTCGCTACGGTTGACGGTAGATTCACTTTCACGGTGACGCTATGGACAATTCCCGGCCCCGGATTGTGGAGTCGGACTTTATACTGCAGCTCTTGGCATTTGTCGGCATTGATCGGGTCGCCAAAACCGTCATTTGTTGTAATGTTTCTGACGCGGTAAATGTCGCCACTGGCAATCTGGCCTTCATTGGCAGCTGCCGCTGGCAACGCGCCGAACAGCAAGCTCGCGGCCGTGGTTACGCTCACAAACAGAGTGGCAAATGTTTTTCGAGAAGGAAAATATTTCATATCAGACCTCCGGACTTGCGATTAGATTGGCGCTGCGAAATGGCCTGACGCTATCATCGACCACTGGGAAAGACGCCTGGTCTTGGGCGGTGGCCAAGCCATCAGACACGTTGATCGTGACCGTCTCTTCCTCTTGAGCCCCGGTAGGCACATCGGGTGGAGTGTATTCGACACAGACCTTGTCGGGCGCATTAATTGGGTCGGGCTTGTACTCTGACGAAACATTTCCAATCTGGGCCGTCCACGTGTCAAATAGCTGGTCGCCATCAGCATCAGACTCTACAGCGCAGATCTGTATTTGATCAGTATCGATGTCGTGCGCGGGTTTATTGAGAATCATCACCTGCGGCGGGCGATTTTGAGGCGGTTGCTGCGGCGACGGGGGCGTTTGATTTGAAGTAGTCTCGGTGCATTGAGCCTGGGCGCTGACCTTGGCGACAGCCTTATCGATCAGCGAAAAACCAAAGTGGGCTTTGGCCGAGCCACTCATTTTCAAGAATCGCCTCAATCGTATCGCTTGGGTGACTTCAGCGCGGGCGATGCCTTCAGCCGATGAATTAGGGCAATTGGCATTAACTTTTTCATAGGCAAGCGCATGGACATTAACTTTCATCTTGAAGTTGGTTACGTTGATGATCCGCGCTTTGGTCAGCGGCGGCGTCGGCACGTTCATCGGCGCGGCTGCGTTGCGGCAGTCCCGACCGCTCGCGCCACCACCCCGTTTTATCCAGCCAGTTGAGGTGTCAGGTGTGCGACAGAGGACGCCATTGTGATCGATAAACCACACCCGACCGTGGATTGTATCAGCAGAATTTTTGAAGGTCTTAAAAGTACGACAAGTTGCTGGGTTCACATGTTTAATCGACAAGTGCTCATCTTCCGCAAAGATGACTTTTTTGTTAACGACTGAATTCATACTAGCCGAAGCGCCATGCGTTACGACGGTCACCACCGGCGGGGGGACTGTTTGCTCACCCGTGGCATAGGCTATAGAGGCCTCCGCCCCCGAACCCACCAGAGCTAGAGAAGTAATACCTGCTGTTGCCCGACGGCCGAACCGTCGAAAGCCTACCCCAAGCGGCTCTCGGGGTCTAAGCTCGGGGTCTATTGAAGTTACTTCAGGCGGCTGTTCTACTTCCGCCCGGTTAGTTTGTTCTGTTTCTACGGTATTTGTGATGGTCTCTGGTCGTTCCAACACGGTGTCGGTCATACGGCATACCCTCCTTACATACGGCAAGCAACCTCACAAACTCTGAAGCAGGCTCGTCACAGCCATAGTACGCCCGAGGTAAAGCGTGAGGGAGTAAAAATTTTTACTTAACGCATAAAGTTGCGGCGCGCCCAAGCCTATTTTGCAGCTACGGGTTCAGCAGAAGGCTCGCCAGCAGGAACTGCCAGCTTGGATTTACTGAAGATGAAGCCAAAGGTACTGCCCTTGCCTTCTTGGCTTTCAAAAATCAGCGAACCACCTTGAGCCACGATGACTTTCTTGGCCATAAACAGACCGAGACCGGTGCCATCTGGACGAGCTTTGCGGGCATTGCCAGCCCGATAAAACTTGGTAAACAGATGTGGCTGCTCACTTTTCGGTACGCCGATGCCATCATCCTCGAC
>Ga0070679_100001962_pt1 | contig 18467 bp, 15 predicted proteins | sample KBSC63BmetaG_FD_65652 | JGI IMG/M metagenome (GOLD analysis project Ga0070679, IMG submission 65652) | Corn rhizosphere microbial communities from Kellogg Biological Station, Michigan, USA - KBS C6-3B metaG | ecosystem: Host-associated > Plants > Roots > Rhizosphere | place: USA: Michigan... | reverse complement strand
GCAATGCGGAATCGCGTTTGGGAACGTAACGATTTTCGATACCTTCAACAACACGCTTCCGCAAAAAAACTTCCATCGACTCGCCGGTCGAAGTATCGAACTGCGGGAACTCATAGCCCAGGTCATTCAACTCAAACTCCAGGCGCTGCGAAACGATCAGGGTATTTTCGATAGCTTCGGGAAGGTCGCTGAATAGCCCATGCATGGCGCGTGCAGAACGCACCTGTCGCTGGGAGTTCGCTTGCAGCAGGCGTCCTGCTTTATCGAGTGAGACGTGGTGTCGAATGGAGGTAAATACATCGAGGATTTCACGCTCGTACTGCGTGGCATAACGGACGCCGTTGGTGGCGAGGATAGGCAAACGCAGGCTTTCCGCAATACGGATCGCAGCCTGGTTGCGGGCTTCTTCCGCGCGATCGCCGTGGCGCTGCAACTCCACGTAAACGTTATGGCGACCGAAGATGTCGATGAGTTGCGAAACGCATTCGCGGCCCGCGGCTTCTCCGCCAGTGTGTAACGCGGCAGCGAGCGGACCCTCGTCTCCGCCGGTCAGGCAGATAAGGCCGCTGCTGAATTCAGCAAGATCGTCCAGCCGGGCGGCGCCTTCGGATTTAGAGCGCTCGCGCATCTTGAACCGTGTGATGAGCTGGCACAGGTTCTGGTAGCCGGTGCGCGATTCGCACAACAGTGGCAGGCGCACCGGATAGGCCACATGCTGATGGGGCAGCCATAGTGGCGGCTGAAGACATTGACCAAGATCGCTGATAGAAATCTCCGCGCCAATATGAGCACGGACACCGTTTTCTTTTGCAGAGGTATGAAACCGGGCCGCGCCATAAAAACCGTTGCGGTCCAGCAAGGCCATGGCGGGCATTTGTGCTTCGACTGCGGCGCGGATCAAACCTTCCGGCTGCGAAGCTCCTTCGAGAAAGCTGAAGGCGCTGGCCGCGTGCAGTTCGATATACTCCGGCTCAGTCATACAAGGCCTCAAGCTGCCAGTGATGACGAAGAAGATCGTGAGATATGAGGCAGAGCAGCGTGTCTTCCGCTTTATCCGTCGCTCGCACGTCCCACTCCTCGTGCGACCAGACCTCAGAGGTCCACCAATCGCCGCTTTTGCGCCAGGGACCGTAGGCCTCCTGCACGGTGTAGCGTTTTCCTTGAAGCGAAAAGGCAGTGAGCCGCTGGCCTTCCTGCTGTACGGAAAGATCCAGTGGCGGGCGGCAGCGCCGCAGAGCGACTGCGTGCCTTGTAGCCGCTGACTGTTTCGCCGTCCTCTCCGGGACAACAAAACGTTCCATCGCGAAGCCGTCGGAACGGTGCGTGTCCAGCAGCCGGGCTCGTCCCACACGTTCTTCGCCGACCATGGCCGCGATGCGTGCGAGCGTCACGTCCAAACGCAATGCCTCAGGCAATTGGGGTGCGAAGAGCCCCAGCTGTACTTTGCTGCGGTCCCCCGGCTCGGCGTGCAGGAAGATGCTCATCACACCGGCCGACGGCGGATGGGCCTGAAGATCCAGATGCAGCAACTTCAACAGCACGTCGCGTTGCAGAACAGGCAGGGCAGGCTTGATCGTCCGCTCGTGTTCACCGCCTCCATCAAGGCCGAGCTTTACTGTGACGCTCGCCAGCGCAAACGCATGGTTCTGCGCACGGGCAAGCAGTTGATCGAGCATGGGGCCAAAGACAAACAGAAGTGAATCCAGAATCTCTATCGGCGCGTCGAAGGCCAGAAATTCTTCGAGAGTAAAGGCCGGCTCTTCAGGGACCATCAGGTGAGGATGCTCACCACGCGAAAGAAGCCATAGACGCTTACCCTCCTGGCCCAGGCGCACCACCAGGTCTATCTCGGGCAGGCCTGCAAGTTCGCCCAGCGTATGCAGACCCCACAGCGTCAGCGTATCGGCTTGCTGTGCCGTGAGATTAAGTGCGGAGAGCGGAAGCGAACGCAGACACTCTCGCTCCTGATCAATCGGGACAATGACTGGAGCTTTGCGTGCAGCAGGTGCGATGCAGACGGCTGTGTGAAGGTTTGCGCTTGCCGCCAGTTGGACGGAAAAGCGGACTGCGGTGCAGGCTCGCGCGATGCTGCTGATCGCTTGCGGCGCGGGACCAAAGATGCGCGTCGTGCCGGTCATGTCCAGCACCATCACGAATGTGGATGTCTGGGCGGCCTGGACCTCAATACGAGGCGTGAAGGCTGCCGCCACACCAAGCAAAGCCGTGCTGGCGCTGCGTTCTTCCGCTTCGGACCGCCGCAATACACAAAGGCCTGTGAAGCTGTCCAGTTCAGCGCGTGTCATGCCCTGCATGACGCCGAGCTTGAAAGCCTGTGCATTGGCGCTGCACACCTGTTCCAACGGCGGATCGCCCGCAAGCACGACGACGGGAGAGCGTGCCAGATCAGGCCGCAAACGTAGAAGCGCCTGGGTGGGGAACTCCGGCACGTAGACACAGACGTACAGTGGCTCCTTTACTTTGCTTGCGCCCATGACACCTCGCTTTTCCATTCGCCGGGGCGCTCAGCTTGCGGCGGTTTGCGGATAGACACAACGCGGCCACCCCTCTCGCTGACGCGGCTGCGTTCGGTTGCAGCGCAGTAGCGTATGCCGGTCATCACTTTGCTTTGCGCTTCGATGTTTCCGGTTTGCAGGCGCACGACAAGTTCGGCGCTGCTGCGCGCACAGGGATGCTGCGTTAAAAGGACGAGGCTGACGCGGGTGCGCTCGCAGGCCGCACGAAAACGGAACCATGTCGCCAGCGGAATACGCCAGGCGATCTCCGGCGGTGTGCTGCCCAGGTCGAGGACGATGGAGCTGAAGCCGCCACTTTGCAGAAGCAAATCTGCCGCTCGCAAAGCCTGGTCGAGTGCCTGCCACGGGCCGCCAGAGGCAGGTGCGCCACTCCTCAACGGATCGCGGGAGGTGGATTGTTCCTTCGTCAGGCGTTGGCCGGAAGGCACGCTGGCGATGCGGCGGGGTTGTGGTTCGGCGCACCGGGGAGCTATCGCAAGGTTGTCGCCCCGGCGCGGAGGCAGACGATCGGAGTTCACTTGTTCTTCGCGATGTTCGGAGCGATTGGACAAAGGCCGATTCGGCATGCCGGGAGTCCCAATGGCTCTTTTTTCCCGGCGAAGTTGTTTGTCGTATAACCCGCCGTGCGCCTGCAGAAGCGCACCGATGGCCTGCGGCATGTCACGGCCTTCCGTGCGCGGATGCGGACTGCCGCCGCCGTTATGCCGGGGGGCAGAACTCACCGCAAGATATGGCACATTCTGACGGACTTCGAACGGCATAGGTGGCGAGGTTTGATCGCGTCCACACCGCACCCACAGAAGCCGCTCCAGATCGACCCCGTTGGCCGCCGCCGCTTCCGGGTCAAGAGCATCGGCCACGTCAATCCAGGCGCAGACGCTTCCGTTGTGCGTTATAGCTGACAGGTAGGCCAGTGCGGCGGTGGTGCGTCCTGAACACTGCAGCCCTACCAGTTCGGTAATGGCTCCGACAGGGAAACCACCATCCGCAACGCCGTCCAACACAGGAATGCCCGTGGACGTCACGGGTCGAAAGACTCGCGGCGCGGGTGAGAGTGCCGACGGAATCCTGGTTGCTAGTGCAGCTTCGATTTGGTTTCGCAGAGCGAAGGCGGAGGGCATATGTCTTCGCCTTATATTCGCCTAATGCGTACGGGGTTGGCAATCTCCGATTGCCCAACTTCTCAAGCAGTTCTTTGGCAAGAATATGAAAGCAAAAGAGATACAAGGTCGCATTTGCTGAGGATTTCTACTTGCGTCTGCCAGATTCGATGGGGAATAAGTTTGAATTGCGCCATGGAAAGCGAATGTATGTCTTTGAGGCTATGGAGGTTCTCCTTCAGGTGGTGCTGCCGCACCGAAACGCAGTTTCCCTTCGGGAATGACAAACCAAAGAGCGTCTTGCAGTAGCACTCACACCCGAACATGCCGCGTTGGCGAAAGATTTGCGGACGCAGATGGAGAAGCTGCGTAGCCAAGTTCCCGAGCGCACGGCGAAGGCATAGACTGGACAGCGTCCGGCCAGAGCGGCCTAAGGAGAACTTCGCATGAAAAGTAGATTGTGTGAGCTGCGTCTTTTGAGCATCGCGTTGTTGGTCGGAGCAGGTACCGCGATGGCCCAGATGGCGCCTGCCCCGGCACGTCCTCCGCGGCCCACGCCGCCGACGCGGGACGCTCATTCGCCGGGATACGTTGAGGCAAAGGAGTTGCCGGACGGGACCAATCCGGCGCCGGACGCGGACGGCAACTTCATCATCGGAAGCACACACGATGCCGCGCCGGAGACGGTAGTGCATGAGGGCGTGCCGCAGGGCGATGTCTTTGAGTTCACGATGAAGTCCGAGGACAGCAAAATCTATCCCGGCATCGCGCGTGATGCGGACACGTTTGGCACGCCCGACCCGAGCGATCCGGCGAAGCTGATCGTGACGACCAGCCATCCGGCTCCCTACACGCGACGCGTGACGGTGTATGTTCCGAAGCAATATGTGGCGGGGACGGCAGCGCCGTTTATCGTCGGAGCGGACGGCCCGGACCGCATGTTGTTTACGGTGCTCGATAACCTGATCGCCGCACACCGTGTGCCGGCGATGGTTGCAATTTCGATCAGCAATGGCAGCGGTGACGCGCAGGGGAGTGAGCGGGGGCTGGAGTACGACACGATGTCGGGCCGGTATGCCGAATTCGTCGAAACGGAAGTGCTGCCGCAGGTGGAGGCGCGGTATAAAGTCAAATTGACGAAAGATCCCGAAGGCCGGGCAACGATGGGCGGCAGCTCCGGCGGATCGTGTGCATTGGAAATGGCTTGGTATCGGCCGGACCTGTATCACCGGGTTCTGACGTACTCCGGCACATACGTAAACCAGCAGTGGCCTCCGAACCCGGCGACTCCGCATGGGGCGTGGGAGTTCCATGAGCACCTGATTCCGAACACCCCGCGGAAGCCGATACGCCTGTGGATGGAAGTGGGCGACCGTGATTTGTTCAACCCCAACAGCATGCGCGACAACATGCACGACTGGGTCGTCGCCAATGAAAATATGGCGAGAGTGCTGGCGGCCAAGGGCTATCACTACCAGTTTGTCTTCGCCAAAAATGCGGGACACACTGACCGCACCGTGAAGGCGCAGACGCTGCCGGAGGCCTTGGAATACGTATGGCAGGGGTATCCCAAAGGCCTCGCGGCGAAGCTGTAGAAGCTATGCGGCTGGCTTGATGTTCTGGTTCACGCAGAAAAAGTTTTCCGGATCGTATCTGGCCTTGATGGCGGCCAGCCGATCGTAGTTGTCGCCGTAGGTCGCGCGGATGCGATCGTCGCCTTCTTCCATCATGAAGTTGAGGTATGCGCCGCCACTGCTGAAAGTATGTAGCGCCTCGTAATATTCTTTTGCCCATTCGGAGATCTTCGCGAAGTTGGCGGGGTCGGGATCGACGCCGACGATGACCTGGCTCCAGGTGACGTCGCGATGGCTGAACGGTGTGTCCGCTTTGCCCACGCGGTTTACCTTGCCGTTGATCGGGTAGAGGTGCATCGACGAGAGCGCCGTCGGCATTTGCTCTCCGTGCTTGACATGCTGTTCGATGGCCGCGTCGCTGAGCTCCTTGAAGAAGTCCGCCTTCCAGTACCATTGCAGGCCGGTCGGATAGATAGGATCGAACATCCCTTGCAGCATCGGGAACGGCATAGGGAGGAAGAACTCGAAAGCCGGCGGACGGTACTGGCGGATGGGTTCAAGGATGGAGTTTGCCTGCTCCATGGAGCCCTGATAGCACCATACGATGGCGCACATTTTGCGGTTGTGCAACTCTTCGGGGAACGGCGGCCCGGGCGGCACGGTCATGAAGGCGAAGAAGCCGTTCATCTCTTCGGGCGCCTGGGTGATGAACTCGCGATACCACTTCATCACGTCGGCGGCGTCCTCCATGTTCCACAGCATCGGGCCGGCGCACACCATGTCCACCGGCTGGGCTTCGAATTGGAAGGCGGTAACGATGCCGAAGTTTCCACCACCGCCGCGCACGGCCCAGAAGAGGTCGGAGTTTTCTTCCTCGTTGGCGATAACGAAGGTGCCGTCGGCGAGCACCATGTCAACGGAGAGCAGGTTGTCGATGGTGAGGCCGTACTTGCGCGAGAGGTGTCCCATGCCGCCGCCCAGCGTGAGGCCGGCGACGCCGGTGGTCGAAACGATGCCGGACGGAACGGCGAGACCGAAGGCATGGGTGGCGTGGTCGACCTTGCTCCACACGCAGCCGGCGCCTACCAGCACGGTGCGGGAAGAAGGATCGACGCGGACGTAGTCGATGCCGGAAAGATCGATGACCAGGCCATCGTCGCAGACGCCGAGGCCGGCGGCGTTGTGTCCGCCGCTGCGAATGGAGACTTTGAGCCCCGTGGCATGGGCCAGCTTGACTGCGGCGATCACGTCGGCGGCGGCGCCGCAATGAACGATCAGCCGGGGTTTGCGGTCGATCGACGCGTTATAGACCTTGCGCGCCTCGTCGTAACCGGCGTCTTCGGGCGCGATGACCGTTCCACGAAACTGTCCACGAAACTCTTCAATAGCCTGTTGTATGGGCATGTGCTTTCTCCTGATCTGTAGTCTGCCGGGTGGGGCGTTCTAAGAGCGTTCTATGGAAATTTCTTCGGCCATTTCGGCTACCAGCCCGGCCAGTTTTCGCTCAAATGCCAGCGATCCGCATTGCCGGGCCGACTCCATGCCCTTCTGATAGCTGACGATGGCCTGTTCGGGTTTGCTTTCCAGCACCAGCAGGCCTCCCTGCACCCGATGAAGCTCCGGCACGGCCCAGTTTTCTCCGTTCTTGCTGACGAACGCGAAGCCGGTGGAAAGGCTGGCGGTCGCCTCCCGGTACAGTCCCGCTCGTCCGTAGGACTCGGCCAGCAGGGCGTAGTAGTACGGCAGCCGGATTTCCGCACCGACCGACCGCATGGAGTCGAGCCCCTGGCGAAACTGGGCGAGTCCGGCACTTTCTTCGCCTTCGCTGACCAGCGCCCAGCCCGCGATGATGTCGGCCACGGCAAGGTAATAGGTAAAGCCGTGGCGGCTGCACAGCTCCGCCGCCAGCCTGCCGGCTTTGAGCGCCCACCGGCTGTCGCCGCGGAAAGAATGCAGGATGGCAATGTAGTCGAGCGCGATGGCCTGGCTGAAAGGATGGTCCATCTGCTCGGCCATCCGGACCGTCTCGGCCGCGTATGCGACGGAGTCCTCCTGCATAGCGCGATGCCAGATGAGGTGAGCGATGTAGGAGCGGCAGAATATGCCTACGTCGGGACCGGCGAAAAGCGCGAGCACCGAATCAGCCGGCCCGCTGTGTGCCTTAAGGGCGGTGGTTATATGGTGCAGCGAGGATTCCAACTGGCCCAGATGGTAAAGGCTGCTGCCGACGACGAAGTTTCCTGCCAGCAAGAGGCCAGGTGCGGGTGCCTCTCCTGCGGCTTTGAGGAACTCGAGGCCGTACCCGTGCGCGGTTTCCAGATCGCCGCGCACCACGTGGAAGACCCACAGTCCGCTAAGGATCGCGAAGAGATTACTGTTACCCAGCCGTCGCGAGAGCTCAAGCGCACGCTGATAGTTCGCGCCGATCGTCGGTGCGGAGTAGCCTTCCGTGGCAACGATCACCGAGCCCAGTAGCAGCAGCAAATCCAGCTCCTGCTGGAGACGTTTGGGCGACTCGGGGAACTGGCGGCAGAGCGCCACCGCCCGATGCAGCAGCTCGGCGGCCTCGGTGTAGGCAAAACGCTGACGTGCGGAGTTGGCGGCCAGTTGAAAGTGCTCGATGGCCTGTTGGCCCATGCCCGCCTGCTCGTAATGTGCCGCGATCTGTCCGTTCCAGTCTTCGCTGTCGTTGCTGTATACCTCGGCCAAAGCCCGCGCCACACGGCGGTGCAGGTACCGCAACCGGACGAGTGAAAGCTCCGTGCGAGCGACCTCGCGCAGACGGTCGTGCGTAAAGTCGTAGTCGGATTCACCCCGGCCTTCGATGATGCGCCGCTCCCATAACTCCTCGAGCGCCTGCGAAAGACTGCGTTCGTCCCAGTCAGAAATCTTCTCCAGCAGTTCGAACGAAAACGGTCTCCCAACGACGCTTGCCAGTCCCGCAAGCTCGTATGACGCTGTGGAAAGCTGGGCAAAACGCGCGCTGATGACGGCGTGGACGCGAGGGCTCTGCAGGCCCGCGCGGATACTCTCCAGCACAAACAGGGGATTGCCCCGCGTGGACTGAAAAATCTCGCCAAGCTTCGCCTGGTCCGGCGGCTCGGACGACTCCTGCCGTGCCAGCTCCATCGTGTCCTCCGCATCCAGAGGAGCAAGCGGCACCTCCAACGCCACACCCGCCTGGCGCAGCGCCGTCATGAACGCCGTAAACGGATGGTCGCGGCCCGTTTGCTCTAAGCGCACCGTTCCCAGCACCAGCACACACTTTGCGGCAGGCGAACAAAGGAACGACAGCAGCCAATCGAGGGAGTCGGAGTCGCACCACTGCAGGTCGTCGATGAAGAGCAGCAGCGGATGAGCGCTCTTCGCAAACGTGGCGTGCAGGGCTTCATAAAGCTGCAGCCGGTGCCAGCTTTCGGTCACAGCCGGCGGCTGTTCCAGCGCCGGATAGGACTCGCGGACCTCGGGCGCCAGCCTTGCCAACTCGGCCAGTTGCGCGGATGTCAGCTTCGGCCACGCCGCGCGGATTGCGGCAGACCGCAGCCACTCCGCGACCGGTGCATACGGCAACTGCCCGAGCCCGGCGTAACAGCGGCTGCGTGCCACGGCGTTTCCGGGGGCGTCTGCCTGCAACAGCAACTCCTCAGCCAGCCTCGTCTTGCCGATCCCCGGTTCGCCGGAGACGATCACGACCCGCGGGCCTTCTCGCAACACCGATTGCCACGCAGATTCAAGGCGTTGCTTTTCCGCGCTCCGGCCCACCATCCGGCTAGCGGACTTTCGTTCCGGAGCAGGCCGCGACGGCATCTCCGGCTCGACGCGGCTCGCTTTCAGCACACCCTCAAAAAGCGTCATCGTCGCCGGCCCCGGCTGGACACCCATCTCCCGCCGCAACACCGTCTTGCAGCGGTGGTAGGCCCGCACGGCGCTGGCGTGATCGTTATTGGCGGCGTGCAGCCGGATCAGCAGTTGATAGTTCGTTTCACGCAGGGCATCGTGCGTGACCAGCCGCTCCGCCCAGGGAATAGCAGCCGCCACCTGGTTTTGTTCTTCGAGCAGCGAAGCCAGGCGGTGCAAAACGCCGGATAAATGGTTGCGATACTCCTGCCGCAACGGCGGCAGCCATTCGTCATAGAGCGCGGGCAGAAGATCGTCCACATAGAGCTGCGCGGCGGTGGTGAGGCTTTGCGTTTCGGCGGCCGCATCGCCGCGCTCCCGGGCCCGCACAGCCTGCGCCATGGCGGCCTGAAACCGCACCACGTCGATCACGCAGGAACCGTTATGCTGCCAATGTACGGTGAAGTTGTCGACGCGCAGAGCGGTACATTCGCCGGGCAGCGCACGCTTCAGGTGATGCAGCAACTGGCGGAGATTTGTCCGGGCCTGCGACCCGCTGGACTCAGGCCACAGCAGCGACGACAGGCGCTCCCTCGGCTGCGGCGTGCCGCCTTGCAGAATGAGCCACGCGATCAGCGAGTGCAGCCGGTTGGTGTTGACCGCCGTGATGGGCTGGCCCGCGGCGCTGATCTGCAGATTGCCGAACAACGAAATGTGCAGGTCTGTATCCGTAATGTCTCCAAAGTGTGAGCCCAGCCCTTCGCGCTGATCTGTCGAGTTGTTTTTGACAAACAGCGGCCTTGGTGAATGGCATCGTGGGCGAATCTGCGGGCCTGAAACGCCTCATCCCCTGTAACAACTGTAGTTAGCCGGTGTGCACCACTATAAAGGCAATAGGCCGCGAATTGAGGAAACGTCAGGAGAATTATGTTTGAGATGTTCCTGCAAAAACTTCGCTGCTGGGGGTGGACGCCTCGCTACGAGGGCTGCATAAGTCTCCTGGCACGCATGGTGATGCTCTTTGTCATGCGTGGTAGCGATGGTAGAGTTCACTTCATACCGAACGTCCGACACGACGTAAGAATTTTTGACGAGCAGCCCCATGGACCCCTTAGCCGAGCGAATTCGGGACAAGAAAGCTGAGCTGGACGCTCTGCGCCCAATCGCGGGCCGTAGCCTGGCCGAGTTGGACAAATGGTATGACGTGGAACTGACGTATACCTCAAACGCTATCGAGGGGAACACGCTCACTCGCAACGAAACAGCGATCATCCTGGAGAAGGGAATCACTGTCAGCGGAAAACCGCTAAAAGATCATCTGGAGGCGACCGGGCACCAGGCTGCTTTGGCGTATGTGAGAGAGCTCGCTACGACCGTAGAGCCGGTCCGCGAGGCAGATATCCGCAACATCCATCGGTTAATGATGCAAAAAGTCGAGCCCGACGATGCCGGCCGCTATAGCCAGCATCAGCGATCCATTGCCGGATCGTCTCTCATCCTGCCCTCTCCGGCTGAGATACCCGCGCGCATGGGAGACTTTGCTCGTTGGCTTGAAGCGGCGCCGCACACGCCCGAGGCGGCTTTCGACGCCCACGAGGGCCTGGTTACCATCCACCCGTTTAGCGATGGCAATGGCCGCACGTCCCGGCTGCTTATGAACTTACTCTTACTGAAGAGCGGCTACCCGCCCGTCGTGGTGCGGCCGGAGGACAGGCCGGCATACTTCGATGCTTTGGACGCGACCCGTGCGGGTGATCGACCGGCCTACCACCGGTTTATGAATATAAGACTGGAAGCAGCTCTCGACCATCATTTGGAAATCCTGCATCGAGGCATTGATTCACGGTCTACGCCCCAGTAGAGCGTCTTCCCCGGTCGCGCGGGTCTTCACAAGTCCCACGGATGTCATTGTTGCCCCTTTGCAGATGTCATCTCGACCGGAGCATCGCGGCTTTTCGCGATGCGTAGCGGAGAGATCCCGGCATTCCGTGGCTGCGGCTACATATTCTCGATGGGGCTGAAGAATGTGGGGATCTCTCTACTGCGCTGCGCTCCGGTCGAGATGACACTCGTAGAAGTAAAAGGAGACAGGTGTGAGTATAAGAGCCCTATTCCAAATACCCGCTCACACGTGTAATCTGTGAATGTGGAGTTTGTGGTGTTAGGAAAACCCGCAAACTGCTGAAAACAAACACGAGCGGGAGTAGTTCAGTGGCAGAACGTCAGCTTCCCAAGCTGAATGTCGCCGGTTCGATCCCGGTCTCCCGCTCCATAAACTCAACGGCTTGCACGCATCCGTTCCGCCCTGTGCTCCGTAAGCTGTAACCGGGCTGCTCTCTAATCGGTACGTTGCTGCGCGCCGTGCCAGATACGCAATACTTCGACCGCCTGCTGCGGAAGCAGCCGATACACAACGATGTAAGCAGGGAACTCCGCCACCACAAGCTCCCGCGTGCCATCTTCCAAGCCGGGCTTTCCCGCTTCGGGAAAGCGACGGAGCTTTTGCACTGAGTCATAGATGGAGCGGCAGACACGGTTGGCAGTGGCCAGGTCGCGCTGGGCTTCAATATAAGCAGAGAGGCCTTGCAGGTCTTCGAGGGAGAGCTCAGTCCAGCGAATGCGGTTCAACGGCGTTCTTGGCTTTCCAGCCATCCAAGCACATGGTCGTCTTCCAGCAATTTGCCTTGATCGGCCTGCTGAATGCCCTCACGAACCGCAGCGCGGAAACGAGCCTTCTCGTCAACCAGGCGTAAGGCAGCATCTTTCACCAGATGTTCGGTGTCCATCCCGGAGTGGGCGGCGATCTGGGAGAGCTGGGCTTCTTGTTCGGGCGAAAAGTGAACTTCCATAGCCCTTAGCCTAAGAACATTTGGAAGGCGTGTCAATGGATTTGCCTCATCGCTGTGCTCCGTTTGTGCTCCGTTTAGAGGCGGTCGGAGGCACAGGGCGAAAACAGATGGTATTCTGTATCGCCAGAGCGTGATGCCGGAAACGCGATGTTCTTTGTTTCCAATTTACAGTCGTTTTCCCAAGCTGAATGTCGCCGGTTCGATCCCGGTCTCCCGCTCCAGATTTTTCAACTCCATTTGTATTCCTCTATCTCGCTATTTGTGTGGAGTGAAATGAATTGTGTCGAGATGCGTTTCGGTCGGAGAACGGCTACGACTCAACGGCACGGTGTTTAGGGAAGCGATCTCGGCGAACCAGAATGAGCGAAGCGCCAGATTCATCTCGTCCGTGGCATCCGCTGCCCGATTGGTTCCGTGATTTGGCAGCCCAGGAGCGAGGCTCCGTCCTGCTGGAGACGGCGAAGTTTGATGCCGGGAACTCGCGAACACTCCTGTTCCGCAACCCGGTCGTTGAACTTATAGCCCACTCCGCCGGGGATGTTGCATCGGTCCTCGATCAGATAGACCGGCATGTAAAAGAAGGGCGGTATGTGGCTGGATTCGTCTCCTATGAATGCGGAGAAATCTTCCAGAACCTTAAGACGCTTTCCGGCAGAACCAGCGATTCGGTTCCTCTGATACAAATGGGTGTTTTTCATGCTCCACTGGTATTTGACCACCGCCCCGGCAGGATTCAAGGCGACGTACCGAATCCCTTGGCAAAAGCTGGAAAGGATGACGTGAAGACGGCCCATGTCGAAGATGCCGTATTCCAGATAACCGAGCCGGAATACGGAGATAAGTTTCGCCGGGTGCAGGACTATCTGGCTGCCGGGCATTCCTATCAGGTCAACTTCACGGACAGAGTGACCGGCACATTCTCTGGATCGCCGATGGCGCTCTATCGAGGATTACTTGACGGTCAACCCGTACCCTACGCCGCCTTTATCGATTGTGGCGCCTACCAGATACTCTCGTTGTCACCCGAACTCTTCTATCGAACGGAGAACGGCAGCATTACGGTTCGACCGATGAAGGGCACATGGCGTCGCGGCGCGAGTCTGGAAGACGACGAACAGGCCGTCCAGAAGCTTCAGAATGATGACAAAAACCGCGCTGAGCACGTGATGATTGTCGATCTCCTTCGCAATGACATCGGCAAAATCTGCCAGATGGGTACTGTGCATGTGAGGCAGTTGATGCGGGTGGAAAGCTACCGAACGCTCCATCAGATGACATCGACAATCACGGGAACGCTGGCCGGCGACAAATCGCCCAGCCAGGTATTCTCGTCCCTCTTTCCGTCGGGCTCCATCACAGGGGCTCCCAAGCACCGGACGATGCAAATCATCCAGGAGCTGGAGCAACAAGCAAGGGATGTCTATACCGGAGCGATCGGCTGGTTCGGCCCTGATGGAAATGCTTGTTTCAACGTCGCGATCAGAACTTTATTGACAAGAAAGCAGCAATTCACTTTGGGCGTAGGAGGCGGGATCACAGCATATTCCGACGCGGCCGGAGAGTATGCCGAATGCAAGTTGAAGGCGTCCTTCCTCAGACGCAAGGAACATGACTTCCGCTTGATCGAGACCATGCGTGCCGAAGGGACAACCGTCTTTCTGCTTGACGCTCATCTGCAACGTTTGCAGAAGTCGGCGGCGTACTTCCAGATTCCTTTCGACGAGCGTCGCCTCAGAAATGAGATTGCCGAGCATCTCAAGGCGAACGCGCAGGGCCAAATGCGGGTTCGATTGACGCTCGACAGTTGGGGTGGTTCAGTCCTCTCCGTGGCCCCGCTCGATGTCGTTCCCTGGTGGGGTCAAATTCTGCTTTCCTCCTTACGTACGGAAGCGTCCGACATATTTCTCCATCACAAAACGACCAACCGAATGCGTTACGACATCGCTCTTGAAGATGCACGCAAAAACGGATTTGATGAAGTCCTCTTCATGACCCGGCAGGGGCTTGTGACCGAAGGAGCCATCAGCAACATCTTTCTTCGCATCGATGGCGCCATCGTTACCCCAGACGAGAAGAGCGGTCTGCTGCCCGGCATCTTCCGCCAGTCCGCGCTCGCTCGGCTTCCCGGTAGTCAGAGCCGCCCGGTGAGCCTTGAAGATCTTTGCACTGCGGAACGAATTTGGTTTTGCAATGCTTTGCGAGGATGCAGAGCGGTGCGAAAAATCGTAGACGAGGAACGTCGTACTTTATGGACAGCACCTGCTGACGCTACGGAAGACGGTGATATTGCTTTGCTCGAATAGATATATAGTCAGCTTTGCTAATGGAGCTATTGCGCCTGTACCAAAGCCGATACGAGTCGATCAAGATCGGCTGGGTTAACATCGCTCACGGCAATGATGCGCAGGTCCTGCGTGGTCGCATGATCGATCGCGAATCCTGAGCGGATACCAGGTAGCGTAGTGATGGTGGGACTACCGGCACGCGGCGTGAGAAAGACCGAAACCTCGTGCTTGTGAATGGTGAACAGGAGCAGCGCAGCAGGCTGTCCGTTGAGATACGTGAGATTGCCGCCCTTGAGCGTCGTGTCCGCTGGATACACATCGGGCAGGTTGAAGCTGAATGGCAGCTTGCCCTGGAACCACGGTTTCACCGTGTGGCGGTCAGTCGATAGGACCTCGGGAGCCGCGCCACTGGAGAGGGTGGCCAGATGCTGGTCGAGCAATTCGGCAGAGAGGGCGTTGGTTTGATGTACCTGACGCCAGCCTAGCAGCGATATCGCAACGACCAGGCTTGCCGCCAGAGCGGCCCACGCGAAGGGACGAAACGTGTATATGCGCGCTGTCTTTTTGGGTTCCTGCGGACGCAACTGCGCCGTGAGGCGGGCCAGCGCTTCGGGTGGAGCGGCGAAGCGTTGCGACGCGCGGGCGGTGGCAGCTTTGAGCTGCGTGGCGGAGAGAACCCGCAACGCGCATGGGTGGCAATCGGTCAGATGTTGCTGCACTTCATGCGCCTCATTGGAAGATAGTTCGCCGTCGATAAAGGCATTGAGCTGTTCCGGAGCAGGATGGCCGGTGGCTTGTGTCGTTTGCGTCATAGCGGATCCCCGAGTTGCGTTTGGAGCAGTTGATGAAGCGTGCGGCGCGCACGGGAGATGCGTGACATCACGGTGCCGATCGGCACATCGAGGACCAGAGCGATGTCCTTGTACTTGAGGTCCTCCACATCGCACAGCAGCAGCACTTCGCGAAGGGGTGGCTGAAGCTGGTCGAGGGCTTCGTTTACCGCCGCCTGGTTGTCGAGGCGGATGAGGTGATCTTCGGGAGTGGGGTTGGTGTCCGTGCTGTCGAGCAGGTCGGGGTGGTCTTCCAGAAAAACTGTGCGCGAAGCTGCGATACCCGTGCGCGAGGTGAGGAACGTGTTGCGGAGGATGCGAAAGATCCATGCTTTGAAGTTGGTGCCGGCCTGAAAAGAGTCGAATGCGCGAAGAGCTTTGGAGATCGTTTCCTGCACGAGGTCTTCCGCTTCAGCGTGGTTGCGGCTGAGCCAGAATGCGTGGCTGTAAAGTGACGGCAACAAAGGTAGCGCAAGCTGTTCGAAGGTCGCGCCAGGAGCGAATGACATCGTGTGACATGCCTCGGAGTACGGGTGAAGTCCTGGAAGGGGAACGCCGTCGAAATGGCCTTGAGGACGAAGCATATTAACCGTAAACCAAGTTGCAGCCGATTTATTCCATTCATTTATTTGCCCGGTGCCGGGAATAAACGAGCGCTTCGGCAGTTCTCCATGAGGTAGGCAATTTACGAATGGAGCTGCATATGAACCGCTTTAAAGAAGACGAAGTAGTGCAGGACAATCAGGCGCGGTCCGCCAACGATGGGATCGACAGGCGCAATTTTCTCGGATGCATGGCGTGGGCAGGAACGGGGCTGCTTTGGACGATGTCCGGCGGAGTTCCTGCGTCCCGGCTGCTGGCGCAGGCGATAAAGAGCGGAGGCGCGGGTGTTGGAAAGGCTGAGGATTTTTCCTTTGTCCAGATCAGCGATAGCCACATCGGATTCAACAAGGGCGCGAATCCTGATGTGACCGGGACGCTGCAAAAGGCCATCGACAGGATCAACGTTGTTCCGGCAGGAATGAAGCAGCCGGACTTCATGATTCATACCGGCGACATCACGCAGAACTCGAAAGCCGCGGAGTTCGATACGGCCGTGCAGGTGATCAAAAGCGCGAAGGTCGGAGAGGTGTTCTACGTTCCCGGCGAGCACGATTTTTCGCTCGATGACGGCGCACTGTATAAGCAGCGGTTCGGAAAAGGAACGGTGGGCAACGGCTGGTACAGCTACAACCACAAGGGCGTGCACTTTGTGGGACTGAACAACTGCGTGCAGGTCGACGCAATGGGCAACCTCGGCGCGGAGCAGCTTGCGTGGTTGAAGGCCGATCTAGCTGGCTTGAGTGCATCGACACCGATCGTGGTGTTCGCGCACATACCGTTATGGATGGTCTACGAAAAGTGGGGCTGGGGCACAGCCGATGGCGCACAGGCACTGGCTCTTTTGAAGCGCTTTGGCTCCGTTACTGTGCTCAACGGCCACATCCATCAGGTCGTGCAGAAGGTCGAGGGCAACCTTGCTTTCCATACGGCGATGTCCACCGCGTTCCCACAGGCTGCGCCTGGAACACCCGGAGCCAGCCCAGGGCCGATGGCGGTCCCGCCGGGCAGACTGCGGAGCGTACTCGGTGTGACGAACGTCAAGGTTGTTCGCGGACATAGCCACCTCGCGGTCGTCGATCACACGCTGGCGGAGGGAGCTTGAAATACTTCGGTGTAGTCGTTGGGTTGTCTATTGTCTGTAGCGTAGGTCTTTCGTTTGTGCATCCGTTTGGAAATCCGCGTGTCGAGCCTGCAAAGGGGCCCGGCACGCTGTTGCCCGGAGCACACATGCCGGCGAATGCCAGGAAAGTTTTAGAAACGAAATGCGCGGATTGCCACTCGAATGAAACAAGATGGCCGGTCTATGCACGGCTGGCTCCGGGGTCTTGGCTGATCGAGCGGGACATCGTTGAGGCGCGCGAGAAGATGAATTTGTCGACATGGGAACAGATGCCCGGCGACGCACAGGATGTGCTGATCGGGCAGATCATCCACGAAGCAAAGAGTGGAGATATGCCGCCTCCGCAGTACCGCCTGCTGCACTGGGGAGCGAAGCTGACGACGGCAGACGTGGCCGCGCTTTCGTCGATGGACAAGACAAGCGGCAGTGAAGGGGGCGCTGCCGGCGCCGGCGACGCGGCGCGCGGTGAGGTCGTGTTTCAAAAACGCTGCACGGGTTGTCATGCCCTGGATAAAGACCGCGCGGGGCCGAGGCTGACTGGAGTGTTCGGCAGAAAGGCCGGAAGCGTCGCAGGGTTCGGCTACTCCGCTGGATTGAAGAAGTCCGGTATCACGTGGAATGAAGCCACGCTTGAAAGATGGCTCAACGACCCTGATATGGTCGTCCCGGACACCACCATGGACTTCCACGTTCCGAAGGCCCAGGAGAGGGCTGACTTAATTGCTTATTTCAAACGGTAAAATGCCGAAAGAGAAGGAGTGTTCCATGAGTGCAGAGCAAGCTCCGAAATTAGTGCCACCTTTCACCCGCGAGACGGCAGTCCTGAAAGTTCGCGCCGCGGAAGACGGTTGGAATTCGCGTGATCCTGAAAGAGTCTGCCTGGCGTATACCGTGGACAGCCAATGGCGCAATCGCGCGGAGTTCGTTACCGGCAGAGAGGAAATCAAGCAATTCCTGCGGCGCAAGTGGCAGCGTGAGCTGGACTACCGGCTGATCAAAGAGCTGTGGGCTTTCGATGGCGCGCGCATTGCTGTACGCTTCGCCTATGAGTGGCACGACGATTCCGGCAATTGGTTCCGCTCGTATGGAAACGAGAATTGGGAGTTCGATGAGAACGGCGTCATGCATCATCGCTATGCCTGCATCAACGATCTGCCGATCAAAGAGTCGGAGCGCAAGTACCACTGGCCCCTGGGCCGGCGCCCGGACGACCATCCCGGGCTTTCCGACCTCGGTTTGTAGGGCACGTATTTTGTCTGACTAAGAATTGACGGGGTTAAGAATGGGTTCCAGCACGACATCTACGGTGGTATTAATTGCCGGAGGCACAGGCGGATTGGGCCGCTCCGTAAGCCTCGCATTTTTGGCGGAAGGCGCGCAGGTCATCGTCACTTACAGAAAGCAAGAGGAGTTCGAAGATCTGAAGAAGCTGGCTGCGGACAACGCATCGCGCCTCGCGGGCTTTGTCGTCGACGTGACGAACGAAGCGGATGTCAGCAAGTTGGTCGAAGACATCGTGATGCAGCATGGCCGGCTCGATGCCATGGTGAACTCGGTGGGCGGCTACGCAGGCGGACAAAAATTGTGGGAGATGGAGACGAAAGTCTTCGACCAGATGCTGGCATTGAACCTTCGCTCTGGCTATGCGCTGGCGCGTGCGGCGGTGCGGGTGATGCTTAAGCAAGGCAGCGGAGCCATCGTTAACGTCGCTGCGCAGGCCGCCGTAAACCACGGT
>Ga0070679_100001961_pt1 | contig 18470 bp, 15 predicted proteins | sample KBSC63BmetaG_FD_65652 | JGI IMG/M metagenome (GOLD analysis project Ga0070679, IMG submission 65652) | Corn rhizosphere microbial communities from Kellogg Biological Station, Michigan, USA - KBS C6-3B metaG | ecosystem: Host-associated > Plants > Roots > Rhizosphere | place: USA: Michigan... | reverse complement strand
CGCATCGGCCAGGACTACGCCCAGGTCTCGCGCTCGATGGTCAAGCGCCAGCTGCTCGACAAGCTGGCCGACACCCACAAGTTCGAGGTGCCGGAGGGCCTGGTCGAGAACGAGTTCAACGCGATCTGGCAGCGCATCGAGGAAGCCAAGAAGAACGGCGAGAAGCTCGAGGACGACGAGGAGAAGATGAAGAAGGACTACCGCGAGATCGCGGTGCGCCGGATTCGCCTTGGTCTCCTGCTGGCCGACGTCGGCCGCTCGAACTCGATCGACGTCACCCCGGAGGAGCTCAACCAGGCGGTGATGCGCGAGGCGATGCGCTATCCCGGCCAGGAGCGCCAGGTGCTCGAGTTCTACGGCAAGAACGCCGAGCTGAAGGAACAGCTCCGTGCGCCGATCTTCGAGGAGAAGACCGTCGATTTCATCCTCGAGCTGTCCAAGGTCAACGAGAAGTCGGTTACGCCCGAGGAACTGCTCAAGGCCGCCCGCGAGGCGGACGAAGAGAAGCCCGCGGAAGCCGCCTAATTAACGATACAGAGGCGGTGGCCTTGAACCGGGCCGCCGTCGCTGCCACTTTCCAGCGAGACATCACGAAAGGGCCACGCGATGAGTCGCGACCGCGATCCGCTTGAAGTTTACAACAACTACTACGTTCCCATGGTCGTCGAGCAGTCGGCCCGCGGCGAGCGCGGCTACGACATCTGGTCGAGGCTGCTGAAGGAACGCATCATCTTCCTGAACGGCCCGATCGAGGACAACGTGGCCGGCCTGGTGAGCGCGCAGCTTCTCTATCTCGAGGCGGAAAATCCCACCAAGGACATCTCTTTCTACATCAATTCGCCGGGTGGCGTGGTGACGTCGGGCCTGGCGATCTACGACACCATGCAGTACGTGCGCCCGCAGATCTCGACCCTGGTGTTCGGCCAGGCGGCGTCGGCCGGTTCGCTGCTGCTGATGGCCGGGGCCAAGGGCAAGCGCTTCTCGCTGCCGAATTCGCGGATCATGATCCACCAGCCCTCGGGCGGCGCCCAGGGCCAGGCGACGGACATCGAAATCCACGCCAAGGAAATCCTGCTGACCCGGTCTCGGCTGAACCAGCTCTATGTCCACCACACCGGCCGGACGATCGAGGAGATCGAGAAGGGCATGGAGCGCGACCGCTTCTTCTCGCCGCCGGAGGCCAAGGAATTCGGCCTGATCGACGATGTGCTCGAGAATCGGCCGGTTCCGACGGTCCAGGCGGCCGCCTCCTAGGGGCCCCTTGCGACCAATTGTTTGCCGTTCGCAGGCCGACACACCATATTTTGATGTTGTCGCCATCCGTAAGGCGCGTTTAACATAGTCTTGCGTGCGGGCCCGCCCGGTAGCGGGCCCCCCAAGCGGAGGTACGTTACTGACATGCCAGCCGCCAAATCCGGGGGCGACTCCCGTAATACCCTCTACTGCAGCTTTTGCGGGAAGAGCCAGCACGAGGTGCGTAAGCTTATTGCCGGTCCCACCGTGTTCATCTGCGATGAATGCGTGGAACTCTGCATGGACATCATCCGGGAGGAGAGCAAAACCACCCTGGTGAAGTCCAAGGACGGCGTGCCGTCGCCCAAGGAAATCCGCCAGATCCTCGACGACTACGTGATCGGGCAGGAGCGCGCCAAGCGCATCCTCGCGGTTGCGGTGCACAACCACTACAAGCGGTTGAGCCACGGCGGGAAGGCCAACGACGTCGAGATCGCCAAGTCGAACATCATGCTCATCGGGCCGACGGGCTGCGGCAAGACCCTGCTCGCCCAGACCCTGGCGCGCATGCTCGACGTGCCGTTCACGATGGCCGACGCCACGACGCTCACCGAAGCGGGCTATGTCGGCGAGGATGTGGAAAACATCATCCTGAAGCTGCTGCAGTCGGCCGACTACAACGTCGAGCGCGCCCAGCGCGGCATCGTCTACATCGACGAGGTCGACAAGATCAGCCGCAAGTCCGACAACCCGTCGATCACGCGCGACGTGTCGGGCGAGGGCGTGCAGCAGGCGCTGCTGAAGATCATGGAAGGCACGGTTGCGTCGGTTCCGCCGCAGGGCGGCCGCAAGCATCCGCAGCAGGAGTTCCTCCAGGTCGACACGACCAACATCCTGTTCATCTGCGGCGGCGCCTTCTCGGGCCTCGACAAGATCATCTCGATGCGCCGCCAGGGCACGTCGATCGGCTTCGGCGCCGAGGTGCGCGGTCCGGAAGACCGCCGCACCGGCGAGATCCTGCGCGACCTCGAGCCGGAAGACCTGCTGCGCTACGGCCTGATCCCCGAGTTCGTCGGCCGCCTGCCGGTGGTCGCCACGCTCGAGGACCTCGACGAGGGCGCGCTGGTCGAGATCCTGTCCCGTCCGAAGAACGCGCTGGTCAAGCAGTACCAGCGCCTGTTCGACATGGAGAACGTGAAGCTCAAGTTCTCCGATGACGCGCTGAAGGCGGTCGCCCAGAAGGCGATCCTGCGCAAGACCGGTGCCCGTGGCCTGCGCTCGATCCTCGAGATCGTGCTGCTCGACACGATGTACGACCTGCCGTCGCTCGACGGTGTCGAAGAGGTCGTCATCAACCGGGAAGTCATCGAAGGACGCGCTCAGCCGCTCTATGTGCACGGGGAGCGCAAGGAAGGAATCGCCGCATCTCCGGCGTAGTTTTTGCTGTGCCGGCGGCGCCCTCCGCCACCGGCATCCCCCCGCAGGTCTTGAACAAACCCCTGTTCAAGCCAATCTTTGCAATTGAGTGCACGTGGTTCTAGGACGCGGATCGCCCGAGCGTGGGGTCCCGGCCGGGATGCGAGGCAGCTCTAACAGCGTATTGCGAGGCATCAAATGAACGCCCCCATCCAAGGAACCGTCTATCCCGTCCTGCCGTTGCGCGACATCGTCGTGTTCCCCGGCATGATCGTTCCGCTGTTCGTCGGCCGCGAGAAGAGCGTGAAGGCTCTCGAAGAGGTCATGAAGGACGACAAGCAGATCCTGCTGATCGCCCAGAAGAACGCCAGCCAGGACGACCCGGGCCCCGAGGACATCTACACCGTCGGCACGCTCGGCACCGTGCTGCAGCTGCTCAAGCTGCCCGACGACACCGTCAAGGTGCTGGTCGAGGGCGGCAAGCGCGTGCGCATCACCGGCTACACCGACAAGACCGAGTTCTTCGAGGCGCGCGCCATGGAGATGGAGGAGGCCGCCGGCGATTCCGCCGAGATGCAGGCCGCCGCCCGCACCGTGGTCTCGGAGTTCGAGAACTACGTGAAGCTCAACAAGAAGGTGCCGCCCGAGGTCGTCGTCTCGATCAACAAGATCGAGGAGCCGGCCAAGCTCGCCGACACGATCTCCGCGCACCTGGCGCTCAAGGTCGCCGAGAAGCAGCAGCTGCTCGAGCTCGACTCGGTGTCGAAGCGGCTGGAGCGGATCCTCGGCCTGATGGAAGGCGAGATCGGCGTCCTGCAGGTCGAGAAGAAGATCCGCAACCGCGTCAAGCGCCAGATGGAGAAGACGCAGCGCGAGTACTATCTCAACGAGCAGATGAAGGCGATCCAGAAGGAGCTTGGCGAGACCGAGGACGGTCGCGACGAGGTCTCCGAGCTGGAGAAGCGCATCAAGAAGACGCGTCTCAGCAAGGAAGCGCGCGAGAAGGCGCACGGCGAGCTGAAGAAGATCAAGACCATGAGCCCGATGTCGGCCGAGGCGACGGTGGTGCGCAACTACCTCGACTGGCTGCTGTCGATCCCGTGGAGGAAGCCCACGAAGATCATCAAGGACCTGAAGTACGCCGAGGAGATCCTGAACGCGGACCATCATGGCCTGGAGAAGGTCAAGGAACGCATCCTGGAGTACCTCGCCGTGCAGCAGCGCGTCGACAAGATGAAGGGCCCGATCCTGTGCCTCGTCGGCCCGCCGGGCGTCGGCAAGACCTCGCTGGGCAAATCGGTCGCCAAGGCCACGGGGCGCAACTTCGTGCGCATGTCGCTGGGCGGCGTGCGTGACGAGGCCGAGATCCGCGGCCATCGCCGGACCTACATCGGCTCGCTGCCGGGCAAGATCATCCAGAGCATGAAGAAGGCGAAGTCGTCGAACCCGCTGTTCCTGCTCGACGAGATCGACAAGCTCGGCGCGGATTTCCGCGGCGACCCGTCGTCGGCGCTGCTCGAGGTCCTCGACCCCGAGCAGAACAGCGCGTTCAACGATCACTACCTCGAGGTCGACTACGACCTGTCGAACGTGATGTTCATCACCACGGCGAACTCGCTGCGCATGGCGCAGCCGCTGATGGACCGCATGGAGATCATCCGGCTGGCCGGCTACACCGAGGACGAGAAGATCGCCATCGCCCGCAAGCACCTGATCATCAAGCAGATCGAGGCGAATGGGTTGAAGGAGAGCGAGCTCGACATTCACGACGACGCCGTGCGCGATCTCGTGCGCTACTACACGCGCGAGGCCGGCGTCCGCAACCTCGAGCGCGAGATCGCCAACCTCGCGCGCAAGTCGGTCAAGGAAATCCTCATGAAGGGGACTTCCAAGGTCAAGATCACGGCCAAGAACCTCGACAAGTATGCCGGCGTCCGCCGCTTCCGTTACGGCGAGGCCGAGCTCGAGGACCTGGTCGGCATCACGACGGGCCTGGCGTGGACCGAGGTCGGCGGCGAACTGCTGCAGATCGAGGCCGTGCTGGTTCCGGGCCGTGGCCGCGTGACCGTGACCGGCAAGCTGGGCGACGTGATGCAGGAGTCGGTGCAGGCGGCCAACGCCTATGTCCGCTCCCGCGCCGCGGGCTTCGGCATCCGGCAGACGATCTTCGAGAAGCGCGACATCCACGTGCACGTTCCCGAAGGCGCCACGCCCAAGGACGGACCGTCCGCCGGCGTCGGCATGATCACCTCGATCGTGTCGGCTCTCACCGGCATCGCGGTGCGCAAGGATGTCGCCATGACCGGCGAGATCAGCCTGCGCGGCCGGGTCATGCCGATCGGCGGCCTCAAGGAGAAGCTGCTGGCGGCGTTGCGCGGCGGTCTCAAGACCGTGCTCATTCCGAAGGAGAACGAGCGCGATCTGCCGGAGATCCCCGACAACGTGAAGAAGGGCCTGGAGATCATCCCGGTGTCGACCGTGGACGAGGTCCTGGCCCGGGCGCTGGTGAAGCCGCTGGTGCCGATCGAGTGGACCAACGACCTCGAGCCGGTGGTGAAGAAGCCGGAAGGCCCGGAGGCCGTCGTCGCCCACTGATCACGGCGCCAAACGACCCTGAAATCAGGCAAAGCCCCGGAGAGATCCGGGGCTTTGTCGCGTCATGACCCTACCTGCAGCAGGGAGGAGGGGGCTTTGGACACAAAATCTGGTGATCGTCGTTGACGCCGTTTTCCTGCCGCCCCTACACTTGAGCCTGCAGGATTCATGTTGGGGACTACCCGTGAACAAGAACGATCTGATCGCCGCCGTTGCCGCTTCGACCAACCTCTCCAAGTCCGATGCGGCAAACGCGATCGATTCAATCCTGACCGTGATCACCAAGTCGCTGAAGAAGAAGGACAAGGTCCTGCTGGTCGGCTTCGGCACCTTCCAGGTGTCGCGCCGCAAGGCCGGTGAAGGCCGCAATCCGCAGACCGGCGAGAAGATCAAGATCCCTGCGGCCAATGTGCCGCGCTTCAAGGCCAGCAAGGCCCTCAAGGACGCCCTCAACTAGCCGGGCGATTGACTGGCGATGCTGGATGGTGGGCGATGACGGGATCGAACCGCCGACCAGTCCCGTGTAAAGGGAATGCTCTACCGCTGAGCTAATCGCCCGCCGCGCGTGGTAGCACGCAGCGACAATGCCGCGCCACCATTTCGCAGGTCGTGGGAAAGCTCTGATTTTTCGGGCACTTACGAACCGTTCGCGACTGCGGCAAGCTTGACACCCCATAGGGGGTCCTTTATCTCTCCGCGCGCCGTTTGGGGCTATTGCGGGCGTAGTTCAGTTGGTTAGAACGCCGGCCTGTCACGCCGGAGGTCGCGGGTTCGAGTCCCGTCGCTCGCGCCAGCCCAAACGCTGGCAACCCACGGAAGGGAAGGGGTGACGATGGAAGCTCTTCTAAGCGAATACCTTCCGATCCTGATCTTCCTCGGCCTGGCGATCGGTCTTTGCTGCGCCATGCTGGGCGGCTCCTACCTGATCGCCAAGCAGCACCCGAATTCGGAGAAGCTGTCGCCGTTCGAGTGCGGTTTCGCCCCGTTCGACGACGCGCGCGGCCAGTTCGACGTCCGCTTCTACCTGGTGGCCATCCTCTTCATCATCTTCGACCTCGAGGTCGCCTTCCTGTTCCCGTGGGCGGTGGCGCTGGGCGACATCGGCCTGTTCGGCTTCTGGTCGATGATGCTGTTCCTGGGCGTCCTGACCGTCGGGTTCATCTACGAATGGCGCAAGGGAGCCCTGGAATGGGAGTGATCCAGCCCAAGCCGGACACGGCCGCGGAAGCAGCCCTGTCGCGGGCGCTGAACGACGAACTGGCCGACAAGGGCTTCGTCGTGGCCCAGCTCGACAAGCTGATCACCTGGGCGCGCACCGGCTCGATGTGGGGCCTGACCTTCGGCCTGGCGTGCTGCGGCGTCGAGATGATCCATTGCTGGATGAGCCGCTACGACCTCGACCGTTTCGGCTTCGCGCCGATGCCGAGCCCACGCTCGGCCGACGTCATGATCGTGGCCGGCACGCTCACCAACAAGATGGCTCCGGCGCTGCGCAAGGTCTACGACCAGATGGCCGAGCCGCGCTACGTGATCTCGATGGGATCCTGCGCCAACGGCGGCGGCTACTATCACTACAGCTACTCCGTCGTGCGCGGCTGCGACCGCATCGTGCCCGTCGACATCTACGTTCCGGGCTGCCCGCCGACCGCCGAAGCGCTGCTCTACGGCGTGCTGCAGCTCCAGAAGAAGGTCCGCCGCACCGGAACGCTGGTTCGGTAATGGAAGATCTCGGCAAGCATATCGTCGAAGCAAGCAACGCCACGACCGGCATGTCGGTCCGATTCGGCGAGCTGATGATCGAGACGACGCCCGACAGGGCGATCGCGCTGCTGACGTTCCTGCGCGACGATCCGAAGTGCCTGTTCAAGCAGCTGATCGACATCTGCGGCGTCGACTGGCCGGAGCGGGCCAAGCGCTTCGACGTCGTCTACAACCTGCTCAGCCTGAAGAACAACATCCGCGTCCGCGTGAAGCTGCAGACCGACGAGACGACGCCGGTGCCGTCGGCCGAGCCGGTGTTCAAGTCGGCCGGCTGGTTCGAGCGCGAGGCCTACGATCTCTATGGCATCTGGTTCGCCGATCATCCCGACCTGCGCCGCATCCTCACCGACTACGGGTTCGAGGGGCATCCGATGCGCAAGGACTTCCCGCTGACCGGCTTCGTCGAGCTGCGCTGGGACGACACCCAGAAGCGCGTGGTCTACGAACCGGTGAAGCTGCAGCAGGAGTTCCGCCGCTTCGACTTCCTCAGCCCGTGGGAAGGCGGCATTCCGCACGAGCTGCCCGGTGATGAAAAAGCCACCGGCGGAAAAGCGACCAAGAGCTGACATGTCCGACGTCGAAATCAAGACACTGACGATGAACTTCGGGCCGCAGCATCCCGCGGCCCACGGCGTGCTGCGCCTGGTCGTCGAGATGAACGGCGAGATCGTCGAGCGCTGCGACCCGCACATCGGCCTGCTGCACCGCGGCACCGAGAAGCTGATCGAGTACAAGAGCTACCTGCAGGCGGTGCCGTACTTCGACCGGCTCGACTACGTCTCGCCGATGAACCAGGAGCACGCCTACGCGCTGGCGGTCGAGAAGCTGCTGGGCATCACGGCGCCCGAGCGCGGCCAGTACATCCGCGTGCTGTTCTCGGAGATCACGCGCATCCTCAACCACCTGCTGAACGTGACCACGTTCGCGATGGACGTCGGTGCGCTGACGCCGCCGCTGTGGGGCTTCGAGCAGCGCGAGCTGCTGATGGAATACTACGAGGGCGTGTCGGGTTCGCGCATGCACGCGGCCTACTTCCGTCCGGGCGGCGTCCACCAGGACCTGCCGGCGGGGATGCTCGATTCCATGGAAGCGTGGATCAAGCAGTTCTACCCGTTCCTCAAGGACATCGAGACGCTGCTCGAGGACAACCGCATCTTCCGCATGCGCACCGTCGACATCGGCACGGTGAGCGCCGAGGACGCGATCGCCTGGGGCTTCTCCGGTCCGATGATCCGCGCCTCGGGCCTGGCGTGGGACTTGCGCAAGTCGCAGCCCTACGACGTCTACGAGCGCATGGATTTCGACATTCCGGTCGGCCACACCGGCGACTGCTTCGCGCGCTACCTCGTGCGCATCGAGGAGATGTACCAGAGCGCCCGCATCATGGAGCAGTGCGTGAAGGCGCTGCGCACCGTGGGCGGCCCGGTCCGCGTCGACGACCGCAAGATCGCGCCGCCGCGCCGCTCGGAGATGAAGGGTTCGATGGAAGCGCTGATCCATCACTTCAAGCTCTATACCGAGGGCTACAAGGTGCCCGCGGGCGAGACCTACACCGCCGTCGAGGCGCCCAAGGGCGAGTTCGGCGTCTACCTGGTGTCCGACGGCACCAACAAGCCTTACCGCTGCAAGATCCGCGCGCCGGGTTTCCCGCACTTGCAGGCGCTCGACATGATGACCAAGGGCCACCAGTTGGCGGACATGTCCGCCAATATCGGGTCGCTCGACATCGTGTTCGGCGAGATCGACCGCTAGGAGACGATGAGATGGCGATGATCACCGCCGATCCGAAGGACGTGCCGCAGGTCGCTTCCTTTGCCTTCACTCCGGAGAACATGGAGAAGGTCAAAGGCTTCGTCGCGAACTACCCGCCGGGCCGGCAGGCCAGCGCCGTGATCAGCGTGCTCGATCTCGCGCAGCGCCAGCAGGGCTGGCTGCCGCGGGTCGCCATGAACGAGGTCGCGCGCATCCTCGATATGGCGCCGATCCGGGTCTACGAGATCGCGACCTTCTATACGATGTTCCAGCTCAGGCCGAAGGGCAAATACCTGCTGCAGGTCTGCACCACGACGCCGTGCTGGCTGCGCGGTTCGGATGCGATCATGAAGGCCTGCCAGCATGCGGCGGACGGCGAGACGTTCAGCGTGCAGGAAGTCGAGTGCCTGGGCGGCTGCGTGAACGCGCCGGTCGTGCAGATCAACGACGATTTCTATGAAGACCTCGACGAGGCCTCGCTCAAGAAGGTGCTCGACGCGTTCAAGCGCGGCGAGACGCCGAAGCCCGGCCCGCAGGTCGATCGCCAGACGTCCGCGCCCGAGGGCGGCGCTCTCACATTGAAGGGTGAGTGAGCATGCTCGCCGACAAAGACCGCATCTTCACCAACCTCTATGGCTTCCACGACTGGCGGCTCGAGGGTGCGCGCAAGCGCGGCGCCTGGGACAACACCAAGGCGATCCTCGACAAGGGCGGCGACTGGATCATCGACGAGATGAAGAAGTCCGGCCTGCGTGGCCGTGGCGGCGCGGGCTTTCCGACCGGCATGAAATGGTCCTTCATGCCCAAGGAAGTGAAGGATCGTCCGCACTACCTCGTCGTCAATGCCGACGAGTCCGAGCCCGGCACCTGCAAGGATCGCGACATCCTGCGCCACGACCCGCATCTGCTGATCGAAGGCTGCCTGATCGCGAGCTTCTCGATGAAGGCGCATGCCGCCTACATCTACGTGCGCGGCGAGTTCTACAACGAGGCGCAGCATCTGATCGAAGCGGTCAAGGAAGCGCGCGCGGCCGGCCTGATCGGCAAGAACGCCTGCGGATCGGGATGGGATTTCGAAGTGTACGTCCATCGCGGCGCCGGCGCCTACATCTGCGGCGAGGAGACGGCACTGCTCGAGAGTCTCGAAGGCAAGAAGGGCATGCCGCGGCTGAAGCCGCCGTTCCCCGCGGGCTCCGGCCTCTATGGCTGCCCCTCGACCGTGAACAACGTCGAGTCGATCGCCGTGGCAGGTACGATCCTGCGCCGTGGCGCCGCCTGGTTCGCCGGTTTTGGCCGGCCCAACAACACCGGGACCAAGCTCTTCTGCATCTCCGGGCACGTCAACAAGCCCTGCAACGTCGAAGAAGCGATGAGCATTCCTCTGAAGGAGCTCATCGAGAAGCATGCCGGCGGCGTGCGCGGCGGTTGGGACAATCTTCTGGCGGTGATCCCCGGAGGTTCGTCGACGCCACTGCTGCCCAAATCGGTCTGTGACACGGTCCTGATGGATTTTGACGCTCTGAAGGAACAGCAGAGCGGTCTCGGCACGGCGGCTGTGATCGTGATGGACAAGTCGACCGACATCGTGAAGGCGATCGCGCGGCTGGCCTATTTCTACAAGCACGAGAGCTGCGGCCAGTGCACGCCCTGCCGTGAAGGGCTCGGTTGGGTATGGCGCGTAATGGAGCGCATGGTCACCGGCAATGCGCGGATCGAGGAGATCGACGCGTTGTACGACGTGACCAAGCAAATCGAGGGTCACACGATTTGCGCTCTGGCCGACGGCGCGGCCTGGCCAGTCCAGGGACTGATCCGGCATTTCCGGCCCGAGATGGAGCGCCGCATCCGCGCGCGCACCGAAAAGCTGGCGGCAGAGTAGGGGCGGGGAGCAGACGATGCCCACGATCAAGATCGACGGTAAGGAGATGGAGGTGCCGGCCGGCATCACCATCCTGCAGGCCTGCGAGATGGCCGGCATCGAGGTGCCGCGCTTCTGCTATCACGAGCGCCTGTCGATCGCCGGCAACTGCCGCATGTGCCTGGTCGAGGTGAAGCCCGGGCCGCCCAAGCCGCAGGCGAGCTGCGCGCTGCCGGTGGCCGACAAGCAGGAGATCTTCACGACGACGCCGATGATCCAGAAGGCGCGCAACGGCGTGATGGAATTCCTGCTGATCAACCATCCGCTCGACTGCCCGATCTGCGACCAGGGCGGCGAGTGCGACCTGCAGGACCAGGCGATGGCCTACGGCTTCGACCGCAGCCGCTTCCACGAGAACAAGCGCGCGGTGCCCGACAAGGAGCTGGGCCCGCTGGTCAAGACGTCGATGAACCGCTGCATCCACTGCACGCGCTGCATCCGTTTTGCCACCGAGGTGGCGGGCGTGGAACAGCTGGGGGCGACGGGCCGCGGCGAGAGCATGGAAGTCACGACCTACGTCGAGCAGGCGCTGCAGACCGAGCTGTCGGGCAACCTGGTCGACCTCTGCCCCGTGGGCGCGCTGACCGCCAAGCCTTACGCCTTCGAGGCGCGCTCGTGGGAGATGCGCAAGACCGAGTCGGTCGACGTGTTCGACGCGCTGGGCGCCAGCATCCGCGTCGACACACGCGGCGGCCAGGTGATGCGCGTATTGCCGCGCCTCAACGACGACGTGAACGAGGAGTGGATCTCCGACAAGACGCGCCATGCGATCGACGGCCTGCGTCACCAGCGGCTCGACCGTCCGTACGTGCGGGTGAAAGGCAAGCTGGTCGCCGCGACGTGGGACGACGCATTCGCGGCCATCGCCGCCAGGCTGAAGCCGCTCGACGGCAAGAAGGTGGCGGCCATCGCCGGCGACCTGTGCGATGCCGAATCGATGGTGGCGCTCAAGGATCTGATGGCAAGCCTCGGATCGCCCAACATCGACTGCCGCCAGGATGGCGCGAAGCTCGAGGCCGGCGTGCGCGGCTCCTACATCTTCAATGCCGGCGTGAAGGGCATCGACCAGGCGGACGCGATCCTGCTGGTCGGCACCAACCCGCGCTGGGAATCGCCGGTGCTGAACGCCCGCCTGCGCAAACGCTACCTGTCGGGCCGCTGCGCCATCGCCAGCGTCGGCCCCGCGGTCGACCACACCTACCCGGTCGAGCGCCTGGGCGCCGGTCCTGCGACCCTGCGCGAGCTGGCCGAAGGCAAGCTCGGCTTCTTCGACAAGCTGAAGGCCGCCAAGAACCCGCTGATCATCGTCGGTATGGGCGCGCTGGCCCGCGAGGACGGCGGCGCCGTGCTCGCCCTGGCACGCAGCCTCGTCGACAAGCTTGGGGCGGTTCGCGACGACTGGAACGGCTTTGCCGTGCTGCACACCGCCGCGGCCAGGGTCGGCGGTCTCGATCTCGGCCTGGTCCCGGGCGAGGGCGGCCGCGACGTGGCCGGCATCCTGGCCGGGGCGGCGTCGAAGGAGATCGAGGCGGTCTATCTGCTGGCCGCCGACGAGATCGACATGAGCAAGCTCGGCAAGGCCTTCGTGATCTACCAGGGCCACCACGGCGATGCCGGCGCCAACCGCGCCGACGTCATCCTGCCGGGTGCGGCCTACACCGAGAAGCCCGGCACCTATGTGAACACCGAAGGCCGGGTCCAGCAGGGCCAGCGCGCCTCCTATCCGCCGGGCGACGCCCGCGAGGATTGGGCGATCCTGCGCGCGCTGTCGGAGCGCCTGGGCAAGCCGCTGCCGTACGACACGCTCGACCAGGTGCGGGCGCGGCTCGTGGCGGTGAACCGGAATTTCGCGGCACTCGAACGGCAGGCGCCCGGCGCCTGGGGGGCGTTCGGCACGGCGGGCACCGCGGGCGACGCACCGTTCGTCTCGCCGATCGCCAACTTCTACATGACCGACCCGATCAGCCGCGCGTCCAGGACAATGGCGGAGTGCATGGCATCGCGTCAGCAGCTCCAGGCGGCGGAGTAAGGCATGTACGACGTCGTCATGGACTTCCTGCTGCATCACTGGCTGGGCCAGGGGATCGTCATCCTGTTCCAGTGCCTGGCCGTCACCGTGCCGCTGCTCGTGGCGGTGGCCTACATGACCTATGTCGACCGCAAGGTCTGGGGCTCGATCCAGCTCCGCCGCGGCCCCAACGTGGTCGGGCCCTTCGGCCTCCTGCAGCCCTTCGCCGACGGGCTGAAGCTGATGCTGAAGGAGACGATCGTCCCGTCGAGCGCCAACGGCATCCTGTTCCTGATCGCGCCGATCATCACCTTCCTGACCGCGCTGATCGCCTGGGCGGTCGTGCCGTTCAGCGACGGTTGGGTGATCGCCAACATCAACGTCGGCATCCTCTACCTGTTCGCCATCTCCTCGCTCGGCGTCTACGGCGTCATCATCGCCGGCTGGGCGTCGAACTCGAAGTACGCCTTCCTGGGCGCGCTGCGTTCGGCGGCGCAAATGGTGTCGTACGAGGTCTCGATCGGCTTCGTGCTGATCACCGTGCTGCTGTGCGTGGGCTCGCTCAACCTCACCAAGGTGGTGCTCGCCCAGTCGGGCGGCTTCTGGCACTGGTACTTCCTGCCGCTACTGCCGATGTTCGTGATCTACTTCGTCTCGTCGCTGGCCGAGACCAACCGCACGCCGTTCGACCTGCCGATGTCGGAAGCCGAGCTGGTGCAGGGCTTCCAGACCGAATATTCGTCGATGCCCTTCGCGCTGTTCTTCCTCGGCGAATACGCCAACATGATCCTGCTGTCGGCGCTGGGCTCGATCCTCTTCCTCGGCGGCTGGATGGCGCCGCTGCCGTTCCTGCCGTCGCATGGCGGCTGGGGCGTGCTGTGGTTCGCGCTCAAGATCGCGTTCCTGCTGTTCGTCTTCTCGTGGACGAAGGGAACGTTGCCCCGCTACCGCTACGACCAGCTGATGCGGCTGGGCTGGAAGGTGTTCCTGCCCGTGTCGCTGTTCTGGGTCGTCCTCACCGCCGCCGTGCTGCAGTTCGGCGGCTGGGTTCCGAAGAGCTAGGGAGAACGCATCATGGCCTCTCTCGACCGCGTCGCCCGCTCGTTTCTCCTCACCGAGATCGTGGTGGGCTTCCTGCTGACCCTCAAATACATGTTCAAGCCCAAGGTGACGGTGAACTACCCCTACGAAAAGGGACCGCTCGGCCCGCGCTTCCGCGGCGAGCATGCGCTGCGCCGCTATCCCAACGGCGAGGAGCGCTGCATCGCGTGCAAGCTGTGCGAGGCGATCTGCCCGGCCCAGGCCATCACCATCGAGGCCGAGCCGCGCGACGACGGCAGCCGGCGCACGACGCGCTACGACATCGACATGACGAAGTGCATCTACTGCGGCTTCTGCCAGGAGGCCTGCCCGGTCGACGCCATCGTCGAGGGCCCGAACTTCGAGTTCTCGACCGAGACCCGCGAAGAGCTGATGTACAACAAGGACAAGCTGCTCGCGAACGGCGACCGCTGGGAAGGCGAACTCGCCGCCAACCTCCACGCCGACGCGGCGTATCGCTAGGCCGGCCGGGGAGAGGGCAGGACAATGGTACTTCAGGCTTTGGCCTTCTACATGTTCGCCGCGGTGACGATCGCCTCGGCGGCGATGGTCGTGGTGTCGCGCAACCCGGTCTACTCGGTGCTGTTCCTGATCCTGGCGTTCTTCAACGCCGCGGGACTGTTCGTGCTGATCGGGGCGGAGTTCGTGGCGATGATCCTGGTCATCGTCTACGTCGGCGCCGTGGCGGTGCTGTTCCTGTTCGTGGTCATGATGCTCGACATCAACATCGCCAAGCTGCGCGAGGGCTTCCTCGACTACCTGCCGATCGGCGCGCTGATCGGCATCGTGCTGGCGGGCGAGATCCTGGTGGCGCTCGGCGTCTTCGGCCACGCACCGAACACGCTGACGACACTCGGCGCCACCGGCGCCAAGGTGGCGCAGGTCGAGAACACCCGCGCCATCGGCCAGGTGCTCTACACGCAGTACTTCTATCTCTTCCAGGTCGCCGGCGCGGTGCTGCTGGTCGCCATGATCGGCGCCATCGTGCTGACCCTGCGCAGCCGCCCCGGCGTGCGTCGCCAGAAGGTCGGCGAGCAGCTCTACCGGACGAAGGCCGACGCGATTTCGGTCGTCAAGGTCCCGAGCCGGGGAGGCGTGTGATGTGGACCATCGGCCTCGGCCATTATCTCTTCGTCTCGGCGGTGCTGTTCACCTTCGGCGTGTTCGGCATCTTCGTGAACCGCAAGAACGTCATCGTCATCCTGATGTGCGTCGAGCTGATGCTGCTGGCGGTGAACATCAACCTGGTGGCCTTCTCGGTCTTCCAGGGCAACGTCGTCGGCCAGATCTTCGCCATGCTGGTGCTGACCGTGGCCGCCGCCGAGGCCGCCATCGGCCTGGCCATCCTGGTGGTGTACTTCCGCAACCGCGGCACCATCGAAGTCGAAGACATCAGCGCGATGAAGGGCTAGGTCGGAAAGCACCATGGATCTCGCCATCAAGCTGATCGTCTTCCTGCCGCTGGTCGCCGCCGCGATCACGGGTCTGTTCTGCCGGGTGATCGGCGACAAGCCGGCCCAGGTCGTCACCTGTGCCGCGCTCCTGATCGCCGCCGCGCTCTCGATCTTCGTCTTCGTCCGCATCGGCTTCGGGCCCGAGGACGGCAAGATGTTCGTCGTGCGGCTGTTCTCGTGGTTCAACTCGGGCACCGTCGACGTCGCCTGGTCGCTGCGCGTCGACACGCTGACCGCGGTGATGCTGATCGTGGTCACCGGCGTGTCGTCGATGGTCCATGTCTACTCGGTCGGCTACATGGCCGAGGACGGCTCGATCCCGCGCTTCATGGCCTATCTCAGCCTGTTCACCTTCTTCATGCTGATGCTGGTGACGGCCGACAACCTGGTGCAGCTGTTCTTCGGCTGGGAGGGCGTGGGTCTGGCATCCTACCTGCTGATCGGCTTCTGGTACGACAAGCCGTCGGCCAATGCCGCGGCGATGAAGGCCTTCATCGTCAATCGCGTCGGCGACTTCGGCTTTGCGCTCGGCATCTTCGCGGTATGGATGCTGACCGGCAGCCTGGGCTTCAACGAGATCTTCGCCAAGGCCCACGACATGTCGACGATGCACTTCGTGTTCCTCGGCAAGGAAGTGCCGGCGCTCGAGTGCGCCTGCCTGCTGCTGTTCGTCGGGGCCATGGGCAAGTCGGCCCAGCTCGGCCTGCACACCTGGCTGCCGGACGCGATGGAAGGCCCGACGCCCGTGTCGGCGCTGATCCATGCCGCGACCATGGTGACGGCGGGCGTGTTCATGGTCTGCCGCCTGTCGCCGCTGTTCGAGATGGCGCCGGTCGCCTCGCAGGTCGTCACCCTGGTGGGCGCGGCGACGGCGTTCTTCGCGGCCACCATTGGCCTCACCCAGTTCGACATCAAGCGCGTGGTCGCCTATTCGACCTGCAGCCAGCTCGGCTACATGTTCTTCGCCGCCGGCGTCGGCGCCTATTCGGCCGCCATGTTCCACCTCATGACGCACGCCTTCTTCAAGGCGCTGCTGTTCCTCGGGTCGGGCTCGGTCATCCACTGCCTCCATCACGAGCAGGACATGCGCAAGATGGGCGGCGTGAAGGAGAAGGCGCCGCAGACCTTCATCCTGATGTGGATCGGCACCTTGGCGCTGTCCGGCATCGGCGTGCCGATGATCTTTGGCCATGGCATCGGCTTCGCGGGCTTCCACTCCAAGGACGCCATCCTCGAGGGCGCCTTCGCCGCGCATTCGACCGTCGGCCAGATCGCCTATTGGCTGGGCATCGCCGGCGCCTTCATGACGGCATTCTATTCGACGCGCCTGATGTTCATGACCTTCTACGGCAAGTACCGCGGCGACCATCACACCTGGGATCACGCCCACGAATCGCCCGCGGTCATGCTGATCCCGCTCTACGTGCTGGCGGCCGGCGCGGTGCTGGCGGGCTTCGTGGCCTACCCGTGGTTCGTCGGCGGCGACTGGGAGAACTTCTGGGGCCATGCGATCGCCGTGCATGCGACCGAGCACATCCTGCACGCCATGCACGAGATCCCGGAGTGGGCAGGCCTGCTGCCGCTGGTCATGGGCGTGGCGGGCATCGCGCTCAGCTACGTCTACTACGTGGCCCGCCCCGACCTGCCGGCCAGGACCGTGGCCATGTTCCGGCCGATCCACACGTTCTTCTACAACAAGTGGTACTTCGACGAGCTCTACGAGGCGGTGTTCGTCCAGCCCGCGCTCGCCATCGGCCGGCTGTTCTGGAAGAAGGGCGACGGCGCCACGATCGACGGGCTCGGCCCCGACAACATCGCCGCGCGTGCCCAGGACATGGCCGGCGTGCTCAGCCGCTTCCAGAGCGGATATCTCTATCAGTACGCGTTCATGATGCTGCTCGGCGTGGCCGCACTCGTGACCTACTTTGTCGTGATGGTGAGGTAAGGGTCCGATGTCGAGCTGGCCTATCCTTTCCCTCGTCACCTTCCTGCCCCTGGTGGGCGCGCTGTTCTGTCTGGTCGTCGGCGGCCCCAAGGAGGCGGTCGACCGCAACTGCCGCAGCGCCGCCCTGATCACCTCGCTGGCGACCTTCCTGATCTCGCTGGTGCTGTGGGCGCGCTTCGATCCGACCAAGGCCTCGTTCCAGTTCGAGGAGAACCTCGCCTGGGTGCCGGCGCTGCACATCGGCTATCACGTCGGCATCGACGGCATCTCGCTGTTCTTCGTGCTGCTGTCGACCCTGCTGACGCCGATCTGCATCCTGGCGAGCTGGGAATCGGTGCAGGTGCGCGTCAAGGAATACATGATCGCGTTCCTCGTGCTCGAGACCTTCATGGTCGGCATGTTCTGCGCGCTCGATCTTGCCCTGTTCTACGTCTTCTTCGAGGGCGTGCTGATCCCGATGTTCCTGATCATCGGCGTGTGGGGCGGCAAGCGGCGCGTCTACGCGGCCTTCAAGTTCTTCCTCTACACGCTGCTCGGCTCGGTGCTGATGCTGCTGGCGATCATCGCCATCTACTGGCAGGTCGGCACGACGGATCTTCCGACCGCGATGGAGAAGCTCGACCTGCCGTTCCAGTGGCAGTTCTGGCTGTGGCTGGCGTTCTTCGCCTCGTTCGCGGTGAAGGTGCCGATGTGGCCGGTCCACACCTGGCTGCCCGACGCCCACGTCGAGGCGCCGACCGCGGGCTCGGTGATCCTGGCCGGCGTGCTGCTGAAGATGGGCGGGTACGGCTTCATCCGCTTCTCGGTGCCGCTGATGCCCGAGGCGACGCAGTATTTCGCGCCGCTGGTCTTCGGCCTGTCGTGCGTGGCCGTCATCTACACCTCGCTGGTGGCGCTGGTGCAGGAGGACATGAAGAAGCTGATTGCCTACTCGTCGGTCGCCCACATGGGTTTCGTGACGATCGGCATCTTCGTGATGAACACCCAGGGCGTCGAGGGCTCGATCTTCCAGATGCTGAGCCACGGCATCGTCTCGGCCGCGCTCTTCCTCTGTGTCGGCGTGGTCTACGACCGCCTGCACACGCGCGAGATCGCGGCCTATGGCGGCCTGGTCCACCGCATGCCACGCTATGCCTTCACTTTCCTGTTCTTCACCCTGGCCAGCGTCGGCCTGCCGGGTCTGTCGGGTTTCGTCGGCGAGTTCCTGGTGCTGATCGGCGCGTTCAAGGCCAACACCTGGGTGGCGTTCCTGGCGGCGACCGGCATGATCACGGGCGCGGCCTATGC
>Ga0070679_100001960_pt1 | contig 18471 bp, 8 predicted proteins | sample KBSC63BmetaG_FD_65652 | JGI IMG/M metagenome (GOLD analysis project Ga0070679, IMG submission 65652) | Corn rhizosphere microbial communities from Kellogg Biological Station, Michigan, USA - KBS C6-3B metaG | ecosystem: Host-associated > Plants > Roots > Rhizosphere | place: USA: Michigan... | reverse complement strand
TTTTGAGTTCCCCAGGCAATCCTCTGCCCTACTCTCAATTACTCTAAAGTGTCCTTAAGGGTCCCCCAAAAATCCCCCAGAACTGCGAACGGGAAAAACTCATGAAGGAGCCAAAACCCTAATGTTTACTATGGTAGGCGAGACAGGGCTTGAACCTGTAACCCCCGGGCTTAGAAGGCCGGGGCACAACTGCTCGGTCCGGTACCTCAAGCGAGGACGTCCGGCGTCTCGTTGGTACCAGACTTACATGCACCAACTGGACCAGAATCGTCGCGCATCAATTCAGGGCTAATTCGAGAAGACCTTTCATGCTGATCTCCGACACCCATTCCACATCGCGAGGCAACGTTGGCGACACTGCAACCGCTTGCTCGTGATCTTCAAACCACGCAATGAAGACTGACTGCGAAGCTCCCGGCAGGCGTTGTTGGTTGATCCAGTGATAATAGGCGCCCATATCTGCGTCGATGAGCGACCCAGTGAAGTCAAGTTCCGGAATGGCCTGCGAGTCGGAGAGCAACTCGTTCATTGATCGCATTCGTTGCCTGGGAGCGAAGCGAACGAGCAGAGTGAGAGGTTGTGCCCTTCGCAGCGCATCTCGTGTCGACCACTGGGCAAAGGTCGTGCTAAAGATCTGCGTTCCAGAGCCTTCGGTTAACACTTTCAGTTGAAAGCGGTCCAGCACTGGATCTCCCGACTTTTCCATTCCGAGATCGGATGGATTCATTGCTGCGAGGTCAGTGCGCAATTGTTCAGGCCCCATACCGGGACGCTGAATTTCGCCCTGCATCTTTTTCAAGAGGGCCGTACGCGCGCGCTCAAGATTTTTGTACGACACGCAGGTGATCTGGGCATTGTGTTCGGCCGCATCACCACCGTCCACATACCAGTGTCCATACGGAACTGGATGGGCTTTCGCGCGCTCACCGACCGCAGAAATCAAAAGCTGCAGTCCACCCCCGGATTTCACTTTGCCGAAGTAAGTCCCATGAGCACGCAGATTGCGGAACAGCGGCGCATCGTAGGAGTTAACGCCCTTTCCGATGATCGCAATGCCGAGCCTTTTCACGGGAGGTTCGGCCGGCGGTGATGCTGCCCGGATGCGTGCACCATACGCTGTTGCGGCTTCGCGAAAGGCATCCTGCTGATGCGTCGTCCAGAGATAAGAGGATTCTTGTTCCGCAAACCGCGCCGGCTGATTGACCCAATCCGCACCTTCAAGGTCCGGCGTGAGAGCAATCTGAGCGAATGCGCGAAACCAATCTTCGCGTTCGCCGCTGGAGAGAGCACTGATGGCCTCGAGTTCTTTCTCGATTTCATTTCGCTCCGCCGGAAACTTGAAGTCGTAATCGATTGCTTCGCGCAGCAGATTCGGCAGAAAGCTCAAGGGGAGCTGTCGGATCGCTTCAAGGTGCGCAATGATCAGTCGGCGCGCTTCTGGGGCGTACTTAGCAAAATCCGCCGATTTGAGGTTAATTGGCTTCATTTGGCTTACAGAAATTCCTTGATGGGCTTACCTTGAGCGAGTTGCGGCGAGAAGCCCATGATCGCGCCAAGACTCGGGACGAGGTCTATGGATTGAATGGGTTGATCATAGATAACTCTCTCTCGAACACCCTTGCCGAGTGCCATCATCCAGGTTGTGCGGCTGGCGGCGTCACCGGTGCGATGATGCTGAAATCCGTTTCCACCTGCATCGAGATCTGCATCGCGGCCAAAATCAGGGAGGATGAAAAGCGTGGTGTTGTCTTTGTATTCTGGCTCGCTTTGAACTGCATCCCAGATCTCTGCGCACAATCTGTCAGTGCGCCGAATCCCTTCGATATAGAGTGAATAGGCCCCTGAATGCGCGATATCCATGTCGTGCATTGTGATCCACAGCAGGCTTGGCGACTCCTGCCGCATGAGGCGTTTCGCAATATAAACCGAGAGTTCGTCCGGACTAGATAGTGTGCGCGCATGCGTCATGAAGTCATCTACCGAAAGGCGCAGAATCCGATCCAGTTGATTCAGCTCAAGATCGTTCCCCTTCAAGACAGGTGTGTAGAGTGGATCCTCATAATTGTCGCGCAGTAGGTGATCAAAATTGTGCCGCGACCCGGAAGTTGCAGCTTGCAGCAGATGCTTGGGCAGAATGACAGTGGCCCCTGACCCGTACGACCGGCAACCGCTCTCACCAATACGATTGAACCCATTACTCGGCGCAACAACCCACGTGTCGGATAACGGACGTCGAAGATCCTTTCGAAAATACTCGAAGACGGTAGGATGATCTGGAGGTACGGCTGAGAAATTATTAAGAGTTTCGTAGACTCCAGTGGCCAAGCTTGCTGTCGCCACATAATGGCCGAGAATCCCATTATTAGTTACGCGAGTAAAGAAGCTGGACTGCGGAGCAAGTTCGTTCAATAAGTGAGGAATATTCTCCTGACCTTCGGGCGCGAATGTTTCCTGGTCGCGCGCACCTCCGCCAAAGGTGATCACAATGATTTTGCGCTTCTGCTGCGCTTTCTGGCCGTGAACAAAAGGGCTCGCGCTAGTAAGGGCCGAACCAAGGACGGCCCCCGTTGCCCCGCGCAGAAATTCGCGCCTGCTGCAGCTAAGACGCTGCGAGACCTCTCCATGATTCAGAAAACCGTACAAAAACTTGCCCTCCACGCTTAAACAAAGCACCGCGCAGAAGACTCCGGCACAGCACGCGCTAAGCGTACCGTACCGGAGCGTTCATGCCATTAGCTGACCATGTGTCAACTGCGAACCCCAAGCCATCTTTCCATTTGCGGTCCACAGGCTCTAGTAATAAATCTTCGCGGAAAATTGGATTTGCCGAGGATTAAACGGAGCACCTCGGGTCGACCCGATTGCACCGAAGGTTTGACTTGTGTAGTCGCCTGAGTTGGAGACCGCTACAACGCCATTGCCACCGAAATTCGGTTGATTGAAATTTGGATGGTTGGCAATGTTGTAAAACTCCGAGCGGAACGAAAGCGAGGTCCTCTCATTGAACTTGAAGTTCTTGAACACTGAGAAATCGAGGCGATGGAATCCTGGTCCCGGAATCTGATCACGTTTGGAGCCCAGCGCCGCGGCTCCGGTCACTGGAATACAATTCGGCGACGAGTTAGGAATTGACGTAGGTGCACTCGGCGTTCCGCCCAGCAGACATGCCTGCGTAAATGCACTCGGATTTCCGATCCAGAATGGATCATGAACGCCTCCTGCAGTTTTGACTTTGATCCCGAGCTGCGGGTCCTGACCGGGAATGAGAATGTCGTTGCAGCCCGGACCAGAAGAAACGCCCGTATGGCAGCCAAAGCCCAGTGGCTGTCCGCCCTGCAACGTCAGGATCCAGTTGGCGGACCAACCCCCAAGGACCTGATTTGCAAACCTTCCGGAGTTCAAGTATGGCTTGCCCTTCCCGAAGGGCAATTCGTAACCGCCGCTGAGATGAATCACATGGCGGATGTCGAAGTTGGCCAGAGAGTAATCGAACTTTGGTCCCAAGCCCGGAATGGCAACGGCACGTAGCGTGTCGGCGCTGGTACCGTTCAGCAGGTCGCCTGCATTCGACATTGTCTTCGACCACGTGTAAGTGAAGAGGAAGGCCAGCCCATTCGAACTGTGTTGTTGGAGTGTTGTTTGCAAACCGTGGTACCCACTGGTGCCAATGTTTGCCTGGTAGCTGCCGCCGCCGAAATCCGTGAACGGGACACAACTTAGCTTGGCCGACAGTCCTCCTGAGAAGGTTCCGTACGGACATCCGGCACCGGTGGAGATGCCGGCGGGCAGAATTTGAGTGACATTTTTGTAGCCGATGCCGCGCTGCAGATTGTTGGAATGTGTGTAGACATATGCCACTGTCAACGCCATCGCATTCGTGACGGAGTACTGGAGCGTGAGGTTTGCCGCGATTGAGGTTGGCGTCTGATAGTTGAACTGCAGGCCCTGCAGACCGACACCTTTGGCGTTGACCACCTTTGGGTCAAATTGAATGCAGGAAAAGCCGGATTCGAACACCGCGGTACCGCCGAGGCCAGCGGTAGGGCAGCCTTGGAATGCAGTGTTGTAGCTCACCGGCGCGACTTGGGAAGCGATGGAGGCGTGGGGATCGGAGGGATTGGCAAGGACACCTCCAAGGGAGGTGCTGCCGTATCCGAAGTTGAACACGAAAGGATAGTTCTCGCCGATGTTCGGTCCGTATCCCTGGTTCTCAAATGAGTTGTAAAACGCGCCAAAGCCGCCGCGCCCTATCAGCTTGCGTGTGATCTGATCACTGAAGCCAATACGCGGGGAAATGTTGTATTTCTGCACCTGCAACAGTCCTTGTCCGTATTGGTCGGTCATGTCCAGGGTGATTCCATCCGCGGCAAGAAGATCGACCATGCCGACGCATGCGCCTCCGGAACAGGTTGAGTTGGTAGATAACGTTCGATTGGCTTTGCCGCTGGCTGGAATAAGGAACGTCGGATTGCCAAGTCCATAGGCGGGCAATGGCGCGGGAACGAAGTTTGCTTGTCCGCCGTTTGTCTCATTAATCGGGCCGAAATAATCCCAGCGTACGCCGAGATTCAACGTCATCTTCGGGGTAACCTTCCAGTCGTCCTCTAAGTAGAGGGCAAAATACTTCTTTTCGTCGTAAGTCTTATTGATGTTGGATGCTGTAACGCTGTTCGCGCCACCGGAATAGCTGTAGCCGTTGGGATTCGGATTTCCGGCGATGGTTGCAGGTGCCGCGACTGGTTGCAGTAGCAACTGCGCAATCCCGCCGGTCGCTGGCCCCTGGTTCGGAATGTCCGTGTAGAAACCCTGGTATTGGTAGGTGCCATGTGAGGCCACGGGCTGCAAAGTCGAAAACTTCGCGTCCTGAAACTCAAAGCCAATTTTGAAGCTGTGCTTGCCATAAATCCTGGTGAAGTCATCCGTGACCTGGATGGTGGCAGTAGTTTCGTCCGAAGGCAGATATTGGTTGCTGCCCAGCGTCTGCAAGCCGGCAATGACGAACTGAGTCAAGCCGCCATTATTGGTAAACTGCGGAATGCCCTGGATTCCGTATTGCGCTGGAATACCAGTCTGAGTGGAGACCGGTCCAGCGCGCGTAGTGTGCAGATGAGCATAGCCCGCGCGCACCTGGTTTACGACGCTGGGGCTGAATACATGCGTATACGCAGCCACCATCTGAGCTGACTTTGCGGTCTGGATACCCTGCTGGAAAGCGCCGCCATCGGCTACACCGGTAAATGGTCCAGGAATGAACTGCGGATCGTCTGACCAGCTGAAACGGCCGAAAATCTGGTTTGCGTCATTCGGGTTGAAGTCCTCGCGGGTATCGAACGAGTTGGCGTGCTCAAACAAGGCAGGGCTGGCCGAGTAGATGTTGAGCAGCGGAGCGCCCGCATTCGGGGCAGGATAGAGATTCAGAATCTTTACTGCGGCCTGGTCGATGCGACCGACCGGAAGCTTGTTCAGGTCCGGGCAAGCGGTGAGGTTAAAGTTCTTCGTTCCCGGCCCGCAAACACTGCTGAACGGATCGCGCACATATCCGTCTGCCCCGGAGGTGTTCGTTAATCCAGATACCGGATCGACTGCCCCGGCGGCTACAAATCGGGTCGTGGCGGGATCGAGAATTGTGGCTCGCTGAAGGCTTCGACCCAGGATGTCATTCCGGGCTGCTCCGCTGTTCAACGTGAGCACATCCTGCAAGTTTGTGAAGCCGCTGTTTCGCTCGGCGAGCGTTGGAACCGGCGCAGTAGCCGAAGTTCCCTGCACGCGACGCGTGCCCTGATAATCGCCGAAGAAAAAGAGCTTGTTCTTGATGATCGGACCGCCTATTGTGCCTCCGAATTGGTTGAAACGATATCTGCCTTTGTGCGGCGTCGGAGAGTTGTTCTCGAACCAGTCGGCAGCGTCCAGTACGTCATTGCGAAAGAATTCCCACACATCACCATGGATTGAATTCGTGCCGGATTTGACGGTGGCGTTCATGACCGCTCCTGCGGCTCGGCCAAGTTCGGCGCTGTAATTGCTGGATTCCACTTTGAATTCTTGAATAGCATCCGGCGGCGGTAGGATCACGTAGTTTGTGCCGTTGAGGAAGTCCACGTTATTGGAATTGTTGTCGATACCGTCAAGAAGGTAGTTGTTCTGTGCGGGCCGCTGCCCATTGGCGGAGAAGGCGCCCGATGCCGCGTTCCCGCGCGTGTCCGCCTGCGGGGTCTGCATGCCTGCGCCAAGCTGTGCCAGGAACGTGAAATTACGCCCATTCAGTGGAAGATCATTTACCTGTTCGCGGCCGATCACCTGACCCACAGAAGCTTCCTCTGTTTGCAGCAAGGGAGGAGCCGAATCCACTTGAACAGTCTCTGTAGCTGCGCCGGGTTTTAGCGACACGTCTACTTCCAGCGCCTGCGCAACTTGAACTGTCAAATTGGTATGCGTCGTTTTTGCAAAACCATTGGCGGTCACCGTGATGGTGTAGTGCCCAATGCGCACGGGAGCAAATGTGTACACGCCGGATGCACCTGAACGTGTTTGCAAAGTGATTCCCTGATCCGTATTCAGCAGCGAAACCTGCGCGTCCGGCACGACGGCGCCGGTCGGATCCGTTATAGTGCCGGTTATCGAACCTGCATCCACCTGGCCGAAAGCAATTCGACTTGTGAACAGGATGAGAAACAGGCAGGAGAAAGCAATCCCGCGAAACGCACGACGCACACCAATCGCATTGCGATTACTGTCCATGAGAATGACCTCCAGGATGTTGCACGTACTAACTGCAGCCTTCAAATACGTATCAAGCCGTATCTTTTTTGAGCACGTTCATCGGGGAAGGTGACAGTACATCCATCTGCAAAAGGTCTTTTGTTTGCCAATACAAATCTCGAGCGATTTTTCTGCTTCTCGAGATGGAGAAGGTACTGGCAACCACGCGAAATGTCGCCGAGATCCGAACATCTCGGTGCATTCGCTGATATCACGGAATGCATTTCCCGAGTTTCGAACTGCCACGAACATTTGAATTGCGGAATTATGAGGAAGTAGAGTCGAGCTGTAAACGCTTCCAAACTTTGGCCAGAAGCTTAGTATTAGATAAAGATTCTTGTCAACCGAAAGATTGAGTTGAATGCTTTTATTTCAGCAGCACCACACAGCCAAACTTTGCCTGCAGGCTCCGAATAGCTTGCGAGTACGAGCTATATCTTTTAGTAAAACGAGTTATCTACTCTACGTTTGTTAGTTGTCTTTGAGCGGTTTGTAGAGGTGACTCCGGACAGAGAATGAGTTCCGACCGGTCCGTTTTCGTTAGCTCTGAACGTTTTCTCTTCGCCCTGTCGGAGTAGACATCGGTAATCAACCAACACTTGTGCCATCTGGTTGGCTGCTATGATACGTCCATCCTGCTTCTCCCAGGATCTTTGGAATGTCTTCGGAACGCAAAATCAAGACGCTAACTCGCCGGGAAATCTTGAAGGGTATGGCATTTACGCCGATGGCCCTTCGCACCGCGCCTATCTTTACAGGAGCGCCGCTGCCAAGCTTTCCAAGTCTGCGCGTCGACCGTCCATCTGGTTTCCATTTCGCCGATCTCCGCCTGACACCAGGAGCCCCGCCCCGGTATCCGCTCACCGATATCACCGCACTCGTAAAGCCTGGTTCCGATGGCTACGATACCGAAAAGTATGCCGATGAGATCGGCTCTGTGCTGGAGAATTGGAGCAATGCTCTCAAGGCGTCCCCGTCGAATTTGACTGCTCTCGCGATCTCGCTTGATGACTCTATCGAAGCTTCGACCCTTGCTCCCACTGCAAATGCGTTGTTGCGTTCAGCTCAAGGGATCGAGACTATCAAACGGCAGTTTTCGGGCGATCTTGCACGCGGTCGCGACAGATTCATTAATAACTTAAAAAGTTGGCTGGCGGCTCCCGTTCAAGTCCAAACTGCGGAATTCGAGATCTTCGCCATTGAACAGATCGCCGGCAATCCCCTCACTTTGAAAGTTGAGATCCGCTATGACATTGTCTCGGCTCGCCAGAAGAATCGGAAAGAAGAGCGTGTCGGCTCGTGGCAAACCGAATGGTACAGCAGCGACTCCGGATCCTGGAAGGCCCGCAAGTGGGAGGCAAAAGAAGAAACGATTGCGACAGCGAATGGCCCAGTATTTGTCGATTTCACGTCATATGCTCTGGGAGGAACAGACTCCTATAGCCAGCAAATGTTACATGGCGCCGACTATTGGCGCACTTTGCTCGACGGCGCAATCGGCTTGGATGTCTACTGCAACAACGGTGTTGCGGTCGGTGACTTCGACAATGATGGCTTTGATGATCTCTATGTCTGCCAGCCTGCCGGTTTGCCGAACAGGCTTTATCGCAATCGGGGTGACGGAACCTTTGAGGATGTAACGAAAAAGTCCGGATTAGCGATTCTAGATACCACGGCCTGCGCTCTTTTTGCGGATTTTGAAAACAAAGGTCTTCAGGACCTTCTTGTTGTCTGCGGAACAGGGCCACTTCTCTATTTGAATCAAGGAAACGGAACTTTTCGTTTGAAACGCGATGCGTTCCGCTTTGCACGTCAACCACAAGGCACGTTTACTCACGCTGCGGTCGCAGATTACGATCGCGACGGCCGGCTTGACGTGTACTTCTGCACATACATGTACTATCTCGGCCTCGATCAGTATCACTATCCCGTTCCCTACTATGACGCGCGCAATGGTCCGCCCAACTGTCTGTTTCACAATGAGGGCAACGCAACCTTTGTTGAGACGACGGAAGCCGCAGGCATGAATCGCGACAACGACCGCTACACATTCGCTTGCGCATGGGGTGATTCCAACGGCAACGGTCTGCCAGATTTATTTGTCTCAAATGACTTTGGGACTTCCCAGCTTTACCGCAACGAGGGCGATGGAAAGTTTACGGTGGTTTCCACTGAAGCGCATGTTGAAGGGGTTGGCGCCGGCATGGGCTGTGCGTGGTGTGATTTCGACAACGACGGCCACCAGGATATCTATGTTCCGAGCATGTGGGAAGCGGCCGGACAAAGGGTCTCAGGACAGAAGCAATTCCACGCTGATGCGCCCGAGACGGTTCGCGAACTTTACCGCCGGCACGCGCGCGGCAACGCCCTCTATCGCAATCAGGGAAACGGCACTTTCGAAAATGTCGGCCATCTGTCCGGAGTCGAGATGGGCCGATGGTCCTGGTCCGCAGACTTCTTCGATTTCGATCACGACGGCTATTCCGACCTCTACGTTTCTAATGGATACATCTCCGGACCCGACAAATACGATCTGGCAAGTTTCTTCTGGAGACAGATCGTCGCCAAGTCTCCAGAGGACGCATCAGCGGCCCCGGCCTACGAAAGAGGATGGAACGCGATCAACGAGCTGATTCGTTCCGATCGCACCTGGCATGGATATGCGCGCAACGTTTTGTTTGCCAACAACCACAACGGAAGTTTTAGTGAGATGTCGGGACCATCGGGTCTGGACTTTTTCGAAGACAGTCGCACTTTCGTGCTTTCGGATATCGACCACGATGGCCGTCTTGAGGTGGTCCTGAAGAACCGCAATTCCCCTCAAATCCGAATCCTGCACAATGTGTTGAAAGAGATCGGCGACTCAATTGCGTTTTGCCTTCGCGGTACAAAGAGCAACCGCGATGCAATCGGCACAGCCATTACGGTTGAAGCCGGCGATCTGCGTCAGACTAAATTTATACAGGCAGGATCCGGCTTCCTCGCCCAGCACACTAAGGAATTGTTTTTTGGACTCGGATTGCATCGTGAACAAATTCGCGTCACCATACAGTGGCCAAGCGGCATCGTTCAGCACTTTCAGAATCTGAGTGCAAACCATCGCATTCAAATAGAGGAAGGCTCGGAACGCTTCGTCGCCACAAGCTTTGCTTCGCCTCCTCAAGGCTACCCACAATCTGGATCGTCGCCTGCACCGGAAACACTGCCACTGCTGGTAGACACATGGCTCATCGAGCCGTTGAAAGCGCCAGAATTCAAATTGATCGACGCGGAACAGAAGCCACACGAGCTCAATGAGCACCGCGGCAGTTTCGTACTTCTTAGCTTCTGGTCCGCGGCAAGTGCCGAGTGCGTTGAACAACTCAATCGGATTGAGAAGAGTATGCCGCTGATGACCGCAGCCTCGCTTGCACCGGTCGCTATTAATGTGGATAGCGCAAATAATCCTTCTACGGTCCGCCCGGTTGCTGAAAAAGAGCGCTTCTCCTTCCCGATCCTCTCTGCAACAGCAGAAATAGCGGGCATCTACAATATCATCTATCGCCATTTATTCGATCGCCGCAGAGACTTACCGTTACCCTCCTCTTTCCTGATCGATCAGGAAGGCATGTTGATAAAGGTCTATCAGGGCGTAGTCTCAGTAGACAAAGTGCTGCTAGATCTGCACAACATCCCATCGACCGCGGCAGAGCGTCTGCGCAAGGCTCTTCCTTTTGATGGGAAGCTTGAGCAGGATACGTTTGAACGAAACGATTTTACTTATGGGGTAGCAATGTTTCAGCATGGCTATCTCGATCAGGCCGCAGCATCGTTCCAGCAGGTGATTGCTACCAAGCCAAACAATGCGGACGCTTACTACAATCTGGGCACGCTCAGGCTCGCCCAAAACAACTTTGTACAGGCGCGCCAATACCTGGAACAAACTCTGCAGCTGAAACCGAATTATCCTGAGGCATGGAACAATCTCGGAATGATCGCGGCACAATTGGGTCATCCCGACGAAGCGATTCGCAATTTCCAAAACTCGCTCGCTCAACGTCCGCAATATGTGACGGCACTTCTCAACCTGGGAAATGTCTATCGTAGGCAACGGGATTTTGAAAATGCGCTGAAGTGCTTCAATGAGGCAATCCGTCTTCATCCCGATGATGCCGAAGTGAATTACAGCGTCGGAATGCTTTACGCGCAACAGGGGCAACTCGAACAGGCATCAAGCTATCTTGGGAAGGCGATTGCGCTTCGTCCGAACTACGCTGAAGCGCTGAATAACCTTGGCGTTCTCTATGTTCGCGAGCAGAACTTATCTCGGGCCGAAGAACAATTTAAGGTGGGCATTCGTGTTGCACCACAATTCGATCAGTCTTATTTGAACCTGGCGCGCCTCTACGCTATGAAGAATGATCGCCAAAAGGCGCGAGAGGTATTGCTTGACCTACTCCGTGTGGAACCGGAAAGCGCTGCGGCAAAACAAGCTTTGGACACGCTCCAATGAGGCTCTGATCGGTAATTCAGTCGCGAGAATCGTCGCAAATCTTTATAGTGAGCACAACCCATGATTCTGCCACGACGACATTTCCTCGGTGCTTCTTTAGTCGCTCTTGGCGGCACTCTTATCGACGCTCTCGCCACTCCCATTTGGAAATTGCGAAGCCCGATTGTCGTTGAAGCCGCATCGGATCATTCCGAGTCATCTCCGGTCCAGTATTTCGATGTGGCGTCACGAGCAGGTCTGCATACGCCAAATGTTTGGGGTGAAATCAAGCACAAGCGGTTCATCATAGAAACGAAAGGCAGCGGAATCGCCTTCTTCGATTACGACAACGATGGATGGCTTGACATTTACTTGACCAATGGCAACCGGCTGAATTCAAAGTGGCCTTCGGACCAGATCCCCACAACTCACCTCTACAAGAACAACCGCGACGGCACATTTACCGATGTCACCGAGAAATCCAGAATTGCACGTTCCGGCTGGCAGACAGGCGTGTGCGTGGGCGACTACGACAACGACGGGTGGGATGATTTGTTCTGCACGTTCTGGGGGCACAACATACTCTTCCATAACAACGGAGACGGCACGTTCACTGATGTAACTCGCAAAGCGGGTCTCTACCAGGAGAAGGGGCGCTGGGGAACGGGATGCAACTTTCTGGATTACGACCGTGACGGGCACCTTGATCTTTTTGTTTGCAATTTCGTCAAGCTTGATCCTGACAAGCCGCCATCGATCGATGACTCGAACTTCTGCCAATGGAAAGGCATCCCGACAATGTGTGGTCCGCGCGGGCTTCCCGGCGATACGAATGTCCTCTATCACAACAATGGCGATGGAACATTCTCTGATGTCTCTGAAAAAGCCGGCATTCTGAAGCCAGGTCCACGCTATTCCATCTCGGCTGTTTCCTACGACTTCAATAACGATGGTTGGCCCGACATCTACGTTGCGGTGGATTCCGAGCCAAGCATACTTTTTAGGAACAACCACGACGGTACGTTCACCGATATTGCCGTCATGGCGGGATGTGCCTATAAGGAAGACGGCACTGAACAAGCAGGCATGGGCATAGGCGTAGCTGATTACGACTGCGATGGCCGATTCGACATTTTCAAAACCAATTTCGCGGACGACACGAGCGACCTGTACCACAACGAAGGAGATGGAACATTCAGCGAACTCTCATCCAGCTCTGGAATCGGTGTCGACAACAGCTTTGTGGCATGGGGATGCGGGTTTCTGGATTACGACAATGACGGCTGGCCCGACATTATTCAAGTAAACGGACACGTGTACCCCGAAGTGGATAACTATAGCTTCGGCGAGAAATTCGCGAATCCAAGGATCGTCTATAAGAACCTTGGTAATGGCAGATTCAGAAACGTATCGAAAGACATGGGCCTTGGCATCAATGCCGTTTATTCAAGCCGGGGCGCCGCGTTTGGAGATTACGACAATGACGGCGGCATCGACCTGCTTGTGAACAATATGAACGACCTTCCCTCTCTTCTTCATAACGTAGGCGGCAACAAGCAGAACTGGATCAAGATCAAGCTGCTCGGCACAAAGTGCAATCGCACTGCCATTGGGGCGCGAGTACGCGTGGTCACTGGGAAGCATGCCCAAATGGACGAAGTTCACAGCGGCGGAAGCGTTATGTCACAAAGCGATTTGCGACTGCACTTCGGATTGGGACACGCGGAAGGCATCGATCTGATCGAAGTGAAGTGGCCAACTACCCAGGCAATCGAGCGCTTCACCGCAATCAAGACAAATCAAATTCTTACCATCCGCGAAGGCCATGGAATCATTTCGACGTTCAAGCCGCACACATCTTAATTCAACCGTTGAGAAGCATAAGGACCCTTCGCGTTGCCGTCACGAGACGAAGCAACTTTGAAGATCTTCGGGGCATCATGAAGCTTTCTCTTAGCGGGCTTGCTGTTTTCTTATTTGGTCCGGCAGAACTACCAGGAACTGTTTCACTTCTTTCCGTTGCCGCTGAATTTCCGCAGCTTGTTTCTTGGCAATCGTGTCATGTAACTGAAACTGCTCTGTGGCTTTTGCTTGGTTGCCGACTCGTTGGTAAGCCACTCCAAGGCGATAATGTGCTTCGTTCAATTGCGGATCGGCTTGAATGGCATTCAAATAGTGGCCGATTGCCCGTTCCCACTCCTTATTGCCTGCGCTCAGGTTTCCAAGCTCCAGATGTGCACTGGCGCATTTCGGATCGAGGGTCACGGCCCGCGATAACAACTCCTGCACACGTTCCATGGTTTGCGAATCCGCAGCGTGGCTCTGCTGTTTCCACAGAGCCATTGCGTAGTAGTAACTGGCGAGTGAGTTGCCGGGCTTTAGCTTCTCGAATCTCTCCAGCTTTGCGACCACACATGGCAGCGGATTTGGCGCGACTATTTCGATCTTGCCCATGAACAGATATGGCTCGACGATCTCCGGGCTCAGATCTGAAGCCCTGCAAAGATCCGTGGCGGCTTCGTCATAAAGGGCACCGGCGAAAAGCGCCGCTCCACGCGCTGTAAGCATTCGCGCGGATTGCGGATGTAGTTTGACTCCTTCGTCGAACACTTCTTTTGCCTGCCACACAGCACGGTGAATCAGTAGTTCCGACCCCCAGGCGAAGTAATTATCCTCGCTGGGATCTTCGCTCGCCGCCTTTTGCAACTCGCGCGCCGCCAACAGCGGATCGCCCGAGTCCTCGTCCATTTCTGCCTCGAGCCGGTGCAACTCAGCAGTCGGTCGATGCTCCATTAGCCGTTGAACATGATTGCGTGCCTGCGATGCATCGCCCGCCATTTTGAGTGCCCGCGCCAAATCGAATTCGTTGTCAAAATTGCCGGGGTCCGCCTCATACGCGGCTTGAAACGAGCGCGCGGCATCCTGGTATCGGCCCGTCTGAAAATAGAGCCGGCCAATCTTGTGATTTGCCGTGAAGTCCTTGGGATCTTTCTCAACTGCCGCTCGCAATACACTCTCTGACTCCCTTACTTCGCCCGGACTGGCGGCGCCTGTCGTGGTTGATTCTGCATCTGGTCGGTTCAGCTTTACAGCATCCCGTGTGAGTGCCTCGCTCGTGCGCAGACTCGCGTCGGAGCCGTGCCCTCCGGCCGCGGTCCAATCGGTCACTGCGGCGATTGCAAAATCGGGATTATCGGCAAACTGCATCGCCTGCTCCGCATCCTGATGAGCAGCCGGAGTTTGTTGGGTGCTAGTATCGCTCAGAAACAGGCTGATCGGCGACTGCTCGCCCGGTGTAGAAACGACGAGTGAAACTGCTGCACTCCGGAGTGAGCCCAAAGTCGCGGTTATTGTAACTTTTCCGGTGGCAACACCAAGAAATGCGAAGCGGCCCGCAGCATCGGTGTTAGTTTGTTCGGAGGACCGCAAAGAATTTCGCACCAAGATCACGCGTGCATTGCGCACCAGTTTACCTGTCGAATCGTGCACAATACCGCGCACGATCGCGGCCTCCTGGTTCGCCGAACTTACCTCTTGCCCAGTCAGCAACGAAGAGAATAAAAGGACTGCCGCCACAAGCCTCACGAGCGAAATCATAACGAGCGAAATCATATCCCATCGAATACTGCCTGTCGACGTGAACTGACCCTCGCGAATGGATCATGCCCACCTACAATATTGAAGATATGGTTGACCACCGCTCTTCAGCGAACTCCCACAGGTTCCAGGAGGAATTTGTATTCGTACCGGTGCGCTGGCAATGAAAACTCCTTGTGCACAGGCGCTCCCCAACTGTCGTCACCAGCGACGCCCATTTGTAGATCATCCAGGTTCACAGTGATGTCATCGGATGGAACAATTTCCGCGGTGTGTCTGTGCCCAAGGTTAACTGGCGTCTTCTCGTGCTCAAGCTCAGACATCCGGAAAGGCCACGCACTGAAGTTCAACAATGGCATGCCCGTCGCTTTCAGGCCAAATCCCTGATTATCAGTGAACGAGACCCAGCGAATGTCAGTGCGATTTCCGGTTTCCTGTGGTTCGACGTAGGGGAACCACAGATTGTCAACATTGCCTTTGTAGATGCCCACGGCTGCACCGAGATTGCGGTCCCAGTAATTCTCCTGTGGACCGCGACCGTACCACTCGACATTGCGCAGTGTACCGGCCACGCGCACTTGCATTCCGACTCGAGGCAGATCGGGAAGTGGGGCATCCCCCGGTTCGAAGATGCTGTCGATTTCGACAGAACCATCTCCATAGATGGTATACACGTAATTCTGCGAAGCGCCTCCGGCGGGCAACTTTGCAGTGGCGGTCACCTTTACCACATTTGGCGACGGCTGTTCGCTCTTCACGCTAGTTGTGACGCGATGGAGGGAGGCTAACTGCCAGATCCCCTGTCGTTGCGGCATGGCATTGCCGCGATCATTATCCGTGGGGGCCCGCCAGTAGTTAGGCTCAAGCGGCGCTGTAAGGAGTTCACGCCCACCCACATTGTATGAAGAAATAGAGCCCGAATCGGAACTGATGGCGATCGAGAAACTGTCATTATGGGCGACCCAAGCGCCGGGGATCTGGCTCAGTGTAATTGCTGGCTGATTCTCAATGCTGCGAGCTGGAGCGAGCGCAACCTCGACGGGAACTTTGAATTGATCCCAGCTTACGACGTGGCCCTTTGGCGCCCAGGATTGGTCGCGAGCCAGCTCAAAGCTGACAGTCAGGAAATACTCCGCGCCAGGGACCGGCGTGGGCTGCTTGAAATCGAGTGCAACATCACCGGTCTGGCCAGGTCCAATATCTCCGGTCGGCACATCCCCGCTCTGGATGGTCTTTCCATTCTCCTGCAACGTCCAGGTGCCGCGAACGAACCCGAGGTCGATGAAGTTGTACTTATTACGAAGGCGAAGTTTTCCATGCAGCAGGTCAACGGGATCAACCTTGATACTTGAATAAGATTTCTTCACCTCGGTAAGGCCCGGGTGTGGTGTGCGGTCCGGCAGCACGAGACCATTCGTATTGAAATTGTCGTCATTTGGCTTGTCGCCAAAATCGCCGCCATATGCCCAGAAGTCTTTTCCGTTACTTCCCTTCTTGCGTATTCCTTGGTCAACCCAATCCCATATGAAACCGCCGTGTGCCCAAGGCTCTGATTCAAACAAATCCCAGTATTGCTGGAAGTTGCCAGTACTGTTGCCCATGGCATGCGCGTATTCAATCTCAAAGAATGGGCGGCCTTGCCCGAAGCGGCCGTAGTACTGCACTATATCTTGCGGCCTTTTATACATTGGAGTGAGCGCATCTCCATGAATGCTGTTGCCGGGCTCGTAAATAATAAAGAATTCCGGGTGATGTGACTTCGCCCATTGCTTGGCCGCAGTGAAGTTGGCGCCATAGCCTGCCTCATTCCCCATAGAGAAGCCAATGATCGACGCGTGGTTTTTATCGCGCTCGATGGTACGCGCCACGCGGTCGACGATTGCATCGCGATAGTCCTCGCCATTGGAGATTGGCTGAATCTCCTGCGAACCATATCCATGAGATTCAACATTCGCTTCGTCAAGAATATAAAGGCCGTATTCATCCGCCAATTCATACCACTCGGGAACGTTTGGATAATGGCAGGTTCGAACAGCATTGATATTATTCTGCTTCATTAACTTGATGTCCGCGATCATCATTTCGCGCGTCATTACCTGGCCCAGATCAGGATCGAACTCGTGCCGGTTCACTCCCTTGATCATCAGCTTCTTACCGTTAAACAGTATCTGATTACCCTTGATCTCCGACTGCCGGAAACCTACATTCCATGGGATCACTTCGAGAACTCCGCCCTTCGAATTCTTCGCAATGAGAATTAACTTGTAAAGATATGGCGACTCCGCGGACCACTTCTTCGGACTCTTCACCGGCTGCTGGATTTCGAATTCCGCTTCTTTCCCGGCTGCCACTTTCACGTTGCTCTTTGCGCTGAATACCGGTTTGCCTTCCGCATCCAGCAGCTTGGCTTCAATTGATACTGATGCGTTGTTGCTCTCCGTGTTCTGAACCGTCCCGTGCAGCTTGAAGGTCGAGTTTACATATTCGCTGTCGAACGGCGTCTGGACTTGGAAATCGCGCAGATGCTCCGCAGCGCGCGAGACAAGCGTAACGTCCCGGAAGATGCCACTCATGCGCCAGAAGTCCTGGTCTTCGAGATAACTTCCATCACTCCATCGATAGACCTCAACGGCAATTTGGTTGCTGCCATTCTTGAGGTACTTCGAAATGTTGAACTCTGAGAGCATTCTCGAGTCTTGGCTGTAACCGACCTTCTGTCCATTGATCCAGACGTAAAATGCTGAGTTGACTCCGTTGAAAACCAGATAGGTCTGCCGGCCAGACCATCCCGCGGGCACCATGAACTCTCGACGATAAGAGCCAACCGGATCGCGCTGGTCAAACGCCGTCCAGGAATGATCGTCCGGAGTATCCGTAACCCGTGGATAGTCACGCTTGAATGGATACGTGATATTTGTATAGATCGGCGTGCCGTAACCTTCCATCTCCCAATTCGCGGGGACGCGAATTTCCTTCCATGAACTGACATCGAAGTCGGGCTTGTAAAATTCAACCGGGCGATCTTCAGGTCGCTTCACCCAGTGAAACTTCCACTTTCCATTGAGCGACTCAATAAGGCTCGACGAGTGCCCCTCGCTGGTTGCCGACGCCTCATCCGGAAAGGGCGTGTACGAAGCACGCGCCGGTTCCTTGTTGATTCCGTATACCCGAGGATTTTCCCAATCGCGTGCGGTGCTGTTAGTCGATTGAGCAGCCAGCATCGTGGCGAGGATAGATACACACGACAGCAGCGGAAATACGGTGGATTTCATTTAGTTGGTCTCTTCGGTATTGAGATGACTCTTGCCGCTGAAATTCTACACCAGTAACGCAGCCACCTCAGGCGACCGAGTGGCGCCGAATTGGCGAGCCCGAATGCGGCAGATGCTCTGACGGCTCAGCGACCATTCCACACTCACGGCAAATGCGAGTCCTGGTTTCGCGCGTGATATTCCGCGCAACCAGGTCGCGAGCCGCAAAGAGTAGTTCGCAGAAAAGCCGATCGCGCTTCCCTTCGACCTCGGTAAAATCCTGCAGTTGAAGAATGTGCAGGTGCGAAAGAGTCACGCTCAGATTTCCGTCGAGCAGACCCTTGAGTGAGGCGGCTCCGCGAAGGATCTGGCCGCAGCCAAGCACGCGGCCAA
>Ga0070679_100001959_pt1 | contig 18472 bp, 15 predicted proteins | sample KBSC63BmetaG_FD_65652 | JGI IMG/M metagenome (GOLD analysis project Ga0070679, IMG submission 65652) | Corn rhizosphere microbial communities from Kellogg Biological Station, Michigan, USA - KBS C6-3B metaG | ecosystem: Host-associated > Plants > Roots > Rhizosphere | place: USA: Michigan... | reverse complement strand
GGTTGACTGCGCCGATACCCCCATCGTGGTACCCCCGCTGAGTTGACAAGGCGGTGTTACCCCCGCCGATACCCCCAACAATACCGGCTGAGTTCGGACAGCGCAAGACGGAGACGGACGCGATTTACCTCGTAAATACAGCAACGGCGTCCATTTGCTGGACGCCGTTGCATGGGTCTGGACTGCTTCTGAATGGAGGCGCCGGGAATTGAACCCGGGTCCGAGAATAGATCGACCACAGCTCCTACGTGCGTAGTCCGCCGTTGAATGTCTCCGCGCGCTGGTTGGCGAACGACCCACTCGCGGATAAGCCTCCTTGATTTCGCCGACCCGCCGGAGGCGGTCGAGCCAGCTATCCCGGATTTCCGATACCTGAAAAGCCGCCCCGGGCGGGCTTCCTCTCAGGCACTTGCAGGCTTAACCGAAGTTAGGCGGCAAGGGCGAAGTTGTTGTTCGCAGTTGGATTTTTGCGGAGTGTTTTACCAGGATCCCCACGACCTGGGCACGCAGCCACGGCTTCACTTACCCCGTCGAAGCCAGTCGCCCCCGTAGTCCTCAATCTAGCGACTCCCGCCCGGAAATCAATCGGAAATAGCGGCATCAGGCGGCGGAATAACACGTTGCTCCAGCGTGTTTTACAGGCCCAACATCAAGCGGATTCTACCGCGCTGCTTCACCTGAGACCTCAGACCAGAGACCAGAGACCTCCAGAGCCCCACCCGGCGCCATCCGCGATTAGTCCCCCGAATGCGTAATGCGCGACGCCGCGACAGCGGCCCCAAAGCCGTTGTCGATATTCACCACCGTCACCCCTGCCGCGCAGCTGTTCAGCATCGTGAGCAGCGCCGCCAACCCCTTGAACGACGCCCCGTACCCGACACTCGTCGGCACCGCAATCACCGGAACCCGGACCAAGCCACCGATCACCGACGGCAGCGCCCCATCCATTCCGGCGACGACAATCACCACCGATGCGCCCAGCAGCTCGCTCCGCTTCGCCAGGACGCGATGGATTCCGGCGACTCCGACATCCGTGATGCGTGCGACACAGTCTCCCAGCGCCGCCAGCGTCACCGACGCCTCCTCGGCGACCGGCAAATCGCTCGTACCCGCGGTCACTACCGCCACCGTTCCAGTCCCTCGCAGAACCGGCTCCCGGCCGGCAACGTGCGCTGTGCGCGCCACGGCGTTGAGCTCGACACCCGGAAAGCTTCGCCGCAGTGTCTCGGCGACATCCTCTGAAATACGCGTGACAAGCACTCCGTCGCCCCGAGCGACGATGTGTGTGGCGATCTCGCGAATCTGCTCGGGGGTCTTCCCCTCCCCGTAAATGACTTCGGGAAAGCCCTGGCGAAGCGCCCGGTGGTGATCGATCGTCGCGAAGCCGAGTGATTCGACCGGCTCGAGGGCCAGCGAATTGAGGGCGGCGTCTACGGCCACCGAACCGTCAGCCACGCTCTCGAGCAGCGAGCGGACGCGATCCCGCCTCATACTTCAGCGGTTTCGAGCGGCTCCTCGTCCGTCTCGACGGCGTCCGACAGATACCGATCGCGCGATGCCAGATACTCGGCGAAGATCCCTTCCACTTCGCCGAGCGTCATCACCGCGTGCAGCCGCTTCCGAAGATCGGCCGATCCGGGCAGTCCTTTCACGTACCACCCCAGGTGCTTCCGAAATTCGATCGCGGCCCCGCGACGATCGGGCTCGTAGTCGGCGGCCATGCGCGCGTGATCGAGCGCGGTCGCGAAGCGATCCTCGATGCTCGGATCGGGACGCATCGGACGGCCCTCGAGCAAGTCCCGTGTCTGGTCGAAGATCCACGGTTGACCGAACGATCCGCGCGCGATCATGACGCCGGCGCAACCTGTTTCCCTGTACATGCGCACCGCATCGAGCGGCGTCTTGATGTCGCCGTTGCCGAGTACGGGGATGTCCAACGCCTGCACGACCGCCGCGATCTCCTCCCAGCGGGCGGCGCCCGTGTACATCTGCGTGCGCGTTCGCGGATGGAGCGTCAGCACCCGAGCTCCCGCGTCCTGGCAGCGGAGGGCGATCGTTACGGGATCGCGCATCTCCTCGTTCCAGCCGCTTCGGATCTTGCACGTCACCGGCAGCGACGTGCTGCGCGAGACCGCGCGAATTACCGACTCGACGAGGCTGAGGTCCTTCAGGCAGCCCGACCCGCCGTTCCGTTTCACGACCTTCTTGACCGGGCAACCGAAGTTGATGTCGATGAACTCCGGCGCGAACACGTCGGTCACGAACGCCGCGGCCTCTCCCATCGCGACCGGGTCGGCGCCGAAGATCTGGACGCCGATCGGGCGCTCGTCGGGCCCGAAGCGAAGCTTGCTGATCGTCGCTTGGTTCTCCCGCCGAATGCCCTCGGCCGAGAGAAACTCGGTGACGACCACGTCCGCTCCAAAGCGACGACAGAGCCGCCGGAAGGGCGACTCCGATACGCCGGCCATCGGGGCCAGGTAGAGTGGGACGTCGAAACCGAGCTGAAACGGAAAGCGTTTCATTCCTTCAAGTTAAGAGAACGCAGAAGTCCAAGCAACATCAGCATTTGACACATCTTCCGGCCCTGGATAACTTCGCTGGTTCACCCGCTCGACCGAGCACCTACAAACGGAAGACGATGGAACTGCGCGAGTTCTTCAGTGAAGACGCAATCAAGCTCGACTTGGCCGGCACCACCAAGGATGACGTGCTGCGCGAGTTGATCAGCCTGCTCAAGCTCGACGAAAAGTCGGAAGGCATGTTGTTCAAGATGCTCAAGCGACGCGAGAATCTTGGCTCGACGGGGATCGGTCGGGGCATCGCCATCCCGCACTGTCGGTCGCTGGTCGTGAACAAGCTGCGCGTTGCCTTCGGTCGGAAGAAGGATGGTGTCGACTTCAAGGCGATCGACGAGAAGCCGGTTCACTTCTTTTTCCTGATCGTGGCGCCGCCGCTCGAGGTCTCGAACCAGTACCTCCCGGTCCTCGGCAAGATCGCGCAATTCAGCAAAGAGTCCGACGTGCCGAGCCGCCTTCTTGCGCTCACCGAGCCGAAACAGTTCCTCGCGCTGCTCGAAGAAAAGGGCGTGTAGCCGTCGCTACTCCCACTCGATCGTCGCGGGCGGCTTTGAGCTCACGTCGTAGACGACACGGTTGACGCCGCGGACCTGGTTGATGATCCGGCTGGAGATTCGGCCGAGCACCTCGTGCGGAAAGGGGAACCAATCCGCCGTCATTCCGTCGGTGCTCGTCACGGCGCGGAGTGCGACGACGTTCTCGTACGTTCGGTAGTCGCCCATCACACCGACGCTGCGTACGGGAAGCAGCACGGCGAACGCCTGCCAGATCTCGTCGTACAGGCCGGCGTTGCGAATCTCCTCGAGGTAGATCGCGTCGGCGCGACGCAACACGTCGAGTGATGCTTCGTCGATCGGTCCGAGCACTCGAATTCCGAGCCCAGGTCCGGGGAACGGATGCCGGCCGACCATCTCCTCGGGCAAGCCCAGCTCACGGCCGACATTGCGCACCTCGTCCTTGAATAGCTCGCGCAGCGGCTCGATGAGCTTGAACTTCATTCCCGGCTTGAGTCCACCGACGTTGTGATGGGTCTTGATCGTCTGCGACGGGCCGCCGCGCGGCGAGAACGACTCGATGACGTCGGGATACAGCGTGCCCTGAACGAGAAAGTCGTAATCGCCGTCCGCCTCGTCACGCGTGGCGTGCTCCCGCCGCAACGTTTCCGTCGCCTCTTCGAACGTGTCGATGAAGGTGTGACCGATGATCGTTCGCTTCTTCTCCGGCTCTTCGACACCGGCGAGTGCGTCGAGAAAGCGGCGCGACGCGTCGATCGTGACGAGACGAATGCCGAGGCTCGCCTTGAAGGTGCGCTCGACCTGCTCACGCTCGTGCAGCCGTAAAAGGCCGGTGTCGACGAAGACGCAGGTGAGTTGATCCCCGATCGCCCGGTGGACCAGCGCCGCGGCGACGGACGAGTCGACGCCGCCCGACAGCCCGCAAATCACACGCGACGAACCGACCAGCGCGCGGATCTTCTCGACCTCGCTGTCGACGAAGGCTCCGGGCGTCCAACTCGGTTCGGCGTGGCAGACGCGGAACAAGAAGTTGGCGATGAGCTCACCACCGCGGGGCGTATGCGCGACCTCGGGGTGAAACTGGACGCAGTGAATCGGTCGCTCGCGGTGGCGCATGGCGGCGATGGCGACGCTCGCGCTCGAGGCCGTGACGACGTAGCCGGCGGGAGGCGCGTCGACGTGATCGCCATGACTCATCCAGACGGGCATCGACTCGCCCGGGTCGAAGCCCTCGAACAAGCCGCAGGTTTCATCGACCGTGACATCGGCTCGTCCGTATTCGCGTCGGCCGGCGCCGATCACCGATCCGCCGGTCAGATGCGCGACGAGCTGCATCCCGTAACAGATGGCGAGGATCGGCGCGACGTCGAACAGCGCGGGGTCGGCGGTCGGGGCGCCGTCCTCGTACACCGAGTTCGGCCCGCCGCTCAGGATGATGCCCGTCGGCTGCCACGCGCGGATCCACTCGAGCGATCGGGTCGGCGGGTGGATCTCCGAGTACACGCGGGCTTCCCGCACACGCCGCGCAATCAGTTGAGTGAACTGCGAACCATAATCTATGATTAAAACGCGCGAGTTCACGAATACGCCTTAGTCAACGTTAGTTTACGTTCCCACATGCCAATAACAGCATTCACGACATCTAATATTTCCACTGCGGCCCGGACAGCGAGAGGAACTCGACGCGCATCGCGTCGAGGTCGAGGATGGCCGCCGAGGGGGACCCATACAACCAACCGCACGCCTCCCCCGGATTCACGATCAAGCTCTCGCCGCGGGTCTTCATTTCCTGCTGGTGCGTGTGGCCATGAATGACCACTTCGTGCGACGCAATCGAGCGTGCCGAAACGTCCCCCAGGTCGTGCACGAGCAGAATCCGATGCCCGCCAAGATCGAAGCTGTGCGGCGACTCGAACAGCTCGGCGCCGATCGCCGACTGGGCGCGTGAAACGAGCCCCTGAGGGTCGCCGTCGTTGCGTCCGAAGACACCGGCCCACGAAAGGTGGGCGTCCTCGAGCGGCTTGAGGGAGAACGGGGAGCAATAGTCGCCGGCATGAAGGATCATCCCGACTCCCGCCGCCTGAATCTGGGCGACGAGATCGGCGATCGCCGGCACGCGATCGTGTGAATCGGCGATGAGACCGACGCGCATCAGCGCCCTCCCCCGTCGATGGTCGCCGCCGCGACGTGCCACTCGGGCGCGTCGACTTCGAGCCGCGTCAGATCAGCAAGCGACTCGCGCGCCGTGATGACGGCGAAGCGGTCGCCATCCACCATGACCTCGGCCGGCCGCAACCTGCTGTTGTAGTTCGATGCCATCACGTATCCGTACGCTCCGGTGTCGGCGACGACGATGTAGTCGCCCGGCTGAACGTCATCCAACTCTCGATCGAGGGCCAGAAAGTCACCGCTCTCACAAACCGGGCCGACCACGTCGACCTGTCGCGCGTCGCCACGGTCGCGCATGGCCGAGATTCGGTGAAAGGCACCGTAATGCGACGGGCGAAGCAACTCGGTCATGCCCGTGTCCACGATGACGTAGTCCTTCCCACCACTGTGCTTGCGATAGAGCACACGCCCGACGAGGGCGCCCGCGTTGCCGACGATGAAACGACCCGGCTCCATGATCAGCTGGAGTCCGGTGGCTGTTACCGTCGGAAGAATCGCCGCGGCGAAACGCTGCAGATCCGGTGGCTGCTCGGTGTCGTAGCGCACTCCGAGGCCGCCGCCGATATCGAGATAGCGCAATGAATCGATGCCCCGCTTCGTCAGCTCCGCGAAGATCGAGGCCAGACGCTCCGTGCCTTCGCGGTATGGATCGATTCGTGACAACTGCGAACCCAGGTGCATGTCCAGGCCGACGAGGTCGACGTGGTTCAGGCCCGCCGCGACCTCCGCCACGTGAACGGCGTCGTCGAACGGTACGCCGAACTTGTGCCCCTTGCCGCCCGTCTTGATGTAGTCGTGCGGCGCGTCGAGCGTGATCTCCGGGTTCACCCGAATGGAAACCGGCGCGCGAATCTCGCGCTCTCCGGCCAGCGCATCGATGAGGCGGATCTCCGCCTCGCTCTCGGCGTTGATCAGCAGGATGCCCGCGTCGAGGGCCGCGGCGAGCTCGCGCCTCGTCTTGCCCACGCCGCCGAAGATGATGTCCGACGGCGCGAACCCGGCGAGCAGCGCGCGTTGGAGCTCGCCGCCCGAAACGACGTCGACGCCGGCGCCGAGATCCTTGAGCACCGCAAGCACGCCACGACTGGAGTTCGCCTTGAGCGTGTAGTGGATTCGATGTGGAACCGGTGACAGGATGCGATCCAGCCGCCGATATCGATCGCGAATGGTTTCGGCGCTGTACACGTACACGGGCGTGCCGACTTCACTCGCGATCAGCTCGAGCGAGACGCCCTCGCAATAGAGGACGCCATCGACGCGAGTGAAGCCGGTGCTCAGTACGCCTTGGCCCATACAGCCTCGGCGCTCGCCGCACGCCCGCACTTCAAGCAGGTGGCCGGCGCCTCGGCCGACCGGAACTCCTCGTCGGGAAGCACGCGAATCGTCGCCTTGGTTTCGTCCTTGATCTCCGTTTCGCAGGTCGCGCTCCCGCACCACCCAGCGTACACGAAGCCGCCTTTGCCATTCATCAATTCCTTGAAGTCGTCGTAGCTGATGCGATGACGGATGCTGTTATGCTCGCGCCGCTCGCGGGCGGCGATGAGCATATCGTCCTGGATGCGCATCAACAGCTCGGCGACGTCCTCACCGATCGTATCGAGCGACACAGGCCGCTTCTCGCGGCTGTCGCGTCGAACGAGCACGGCCTGATTCTTCTCGAGGTCGCGGGGCCCGAGCTCCATGCGCAGCGGGATGCCTCGCAGCTCCCACTCGTAGTACTTGGCACCGGGCTTGATCCCTTCGCGATCGTCGATGTGTACGCGCAAACGGCCGGGATCTCGCCGCTCCCAATCGAGCAGCTTCTGCATCACGCGATCGGCGGCGTCCAACATCTTGTCGCGTTCTTCGTCGCTCTTGTAGATCGGCACGATCACGAGCTCGATCGGCGCGAGCAGCGGCGGGATGCGGAGCCCGTTGTCGTCGCTGTGCGTCATCACCAGTCCGCCGACGAGCCGCGTGGACACGCCCCAGCTGGTGTTCCAGGCGAACTCCTGTCCACCGTGCTCCGCCTGGAACTTGAGATCGAACGCCTTGGCGAAATTCTGACCGAGGTTGTGCGACGTCCCCGCCTGCAGCGCTTTGTTGTCCTGCATCATTGCTTCACAGGAATACGTGCGCAGCGCGCCGGCGAACTTCTCGGCGTTGGTCTTCAGGCCCGTGATGACGGGCATGGCCATGTGGCCTTCCATGAAGTCGCTGTACACGCCGAGCATTCGGCGCGCCTCTTCCTCCGCCTCGTCATGCGTGACGTGCGCGGTGTGCCCCTCCTGCCAGAGGAACTCGAGCGTGCGCAAAAAGAGGCGCGTGCGCATCTCCCACCGAACGACGTTCGCCCACTGGTTGATGAGCAGCGGGAGGTCGCGGTAGCTCTGCACCCATTTCGCGAACATCGAGTAGATGATCGTCTCCGACGTCGGGCGAACGATCAACGGCTCCTCGAGCTTCTTGCCGCCACCGTGCGTCACGACGGCCGTCTCCGGCGCGAAGCCTTCGACATGCTCCGCTTCCTTATGGAGGAAGCTTTCCGGGATGAAGAGGGGGAAGTACGCGTTCTGGTGGCCCGTCGCCTTGAACATGTCGTCGAGCGCGCGCTGCATCCGCTCCCAGATGCCGTAGCCGTTGGGGCGGATCACCATACAGCCGCGCACCGGCGAGTAGTCGGCCAGTTCGGCGCGCAGCACCACCTCGTTGTACCAGGCGCTGAAGTCGGCTTCGCGGGTCGTCAGCTTTTTGTCGTCTGCCATTGGTTGAGTCAGTTGCCTTAGAGACCAATCTCGGTGATCGCTCGATTCCAATCCGGCGGTGCGTCGGGCTTCCAGCTGTGTGGTTCCGGAGGCGCCTCGGCGCGGCCGGGCAGGTGTAGCGTCAACACCCATTCCGCGCCGGCGGCTTTCGCCGATCGCACCTGCTTCATGAGGGGTTGATCGCGCAGCGCGTACTCCACGCTCACGCCGATGCGCCGCAAAGCGGTTGCGGCGCGGCGCACGTCGCTCTGCTGCGACGGTGCCTCTGCCGCGACCCACACCTGCGGGTGTGGCGCTACGCTCGGCAGGAGGCCGCGCTCGCGGAGCAGCTCCGTGAGCACGACGTCCCCCATCCCGAAGCCGAGTGCCGGGAGATCAACGCCGCCGAGTGATTCGAGGAGCGTGTCGTATCGGCCGCCTCCGCAGATGGCGCGAAGCTCGCCCTTGGCGTCGAACAGCTCGAAGACGATTCCGGTGTAGTACGCCAATCCGCGAACGATCGTCAGGTCGATCGTCACCCACTCGAGAACGCCGAGGCCCTCGAGACACGCGAAGTATCGGCGGAACTCGTCGATTGACGCCTTGACGGCAGTCGACTCGCCGAAGCGGCGATCGAGCTCGTCGAGCGTCGCCTCCTTCATGAGGCCCATGAAATCGTCGATCGCGGCGCTGGGCATCCCCGCCGCCGTCAGCTTCTCGCGTGACACGTCGGCCGGCTGACGATGGACTTTGTCCACGACGCCGAACACTGCCGCGTGTCGTTCGTCGGCGACGCCAAGCGCGCCAAGGATTGCGTGCAGCAAGCGCCGATCGGAGACGCGCGCGCGAACGTCGTGCGCTGAGAGGCCGCAGCCCCGCATCACCTCGATGGCGACGGCAAGCAATTCCGCGTCGGCGGTGACGTCCGCCTCGCCGATGATGTCGACGTTCAGCTGAAAGTGTTCGCGAAGACGCCCCCGTTGCTGGCGCTCATAGCGGAAGAGCTGCGGCGTCGAGAACCAGCGGATCGGCTTGCGCAGGGCGGCGGCCTTGGCCGCGGCCATGCGCGCCAACGTCGGCGTCATCTCGGGACGAAGCGCGATGTCGCGGCCGCCCTTGTCGGTGAAGTTGTAGAGCTGACCGACGATCTCGTCTCCACTCTTCTTGGTGTAGAGCTCGAGCGGCTCGAGAGGTGGCCCGTCGTATTCCGCAAACGCGAAGCGGCGCGCGACGTCGCGCCACACGTTCATCACGTGTGCGCGTTCGGCGAACTGTTCCGGATAGAAGTCACGAAATCCCGGGAGGGAGCCCTGGGCCATGAACAAAGTTATCCGGGCTTTGTCGCGAGCGGCAACAGCGACATCGCGTCGCCGACGGTGTGAAATGAGCCCGTGACGAGTACCGACCCAGCGCCTGTTTCGGCGCGAGCGATCGCCTCGCGAAAATCGGGCACCGTATCGACCTCGCGGCCCGTGTCGCGCGCGAACGCCGCCGCCTCGTCGAGATCCCATGCTCGGCTCGCGGGCGCGGTCGGCGCCATCGTCAGGACGAAGCGCGCCGCGACGCCGGACAGCACGCGAATCATCTCCCGCCAATCCTTGTCGCGGAGCACACAGAGCAGCACGACGATCGGTTCCGGCGGAGCAACCGCACGCATCGTCTGCACGAGCACCTCGACGCCCGCCGGATTGTGCGCGACGTCGAGGATGAAGCGGCCCGCTCGCTGGAAGCGGCCCGGAATGCGAACTGTCGGGAGCGCGGCGGCCCACGACTCCGCGGACGCTGAGAAGGGCGGTCCCGCGGCGTCGAGCATTGTCATGGCGAAGGCGAGGTTTGCCGCCTGATGCCGGCCGGCGAGCGGTGTTGTGAGGCGAAGACGCTGCCCTTTCCATTCGACCTCACACACGGTGCCTGACGCCCCGACGTCGACATTCTCCAAACGAACTTCCTCGGTCGACAGCCGCACGCTGGAAGCCCCGTGTTGCTCGGCATGGCGCGCGAGGAGCACGCGAATCCGCGGATTCGTCTCGCCGATCACCGCGGCGCGCCCCGGCTTGAAGATGCCTGCCTTCTCGCGCGCGATCTCATCGAGCGTCGATCCGAGATACTCCGTGTGATCCAGACCGATCGACGTCACGCCAGCGACAATCGGGTCGAGCACGTTCGTCGAATCGAGTCGGCCGCCCAACCCCGCCTCGATCACCGCCACGTCGGCCCCGGCGCGGGCAAAGTAGTCGAACGCCATCGCCGTCGTCGCCTCGAAGAAGCTGGCGCCGATCTCTTCGACGAGAGGCGTGTAGCGCGAGATGAATGACACGACGTCGTCGGCCGGAATCATCTGCCCGTCGACGACCATCCGCTCTCGGAAGTCTATGAGATGTGGCGACGTGTACGTCGCCACCCTTCGGCCGGCGGCGGCGAGCACTGCCGCCATCGTCGCGACGCTGCTTCCCTTCCCGTTTGTCCCCGCGACGTGCAACGACGGATACCGAGCTTCAGGGTTACCGAGGCGCACGAGCAGCTCGCGCGTCCGCTCGAGGCCGAACTTGAACCCGCCGGTCGTGCGCGCGAAGAGGTAGTCGAGCGCTTCCCGATAACCGGTGAGCGCGGGCTGCGCGGTCAGGGAGAGCTCCACCCCGTCGCCGCCGGGCGGCCCGACATGTGGCGCAGGAGCTGGCTCACGGTGCGCTTGAGGTTCCGGCGGTGCGAGACGCAGTCGAGCATTCCGTGCTCGAGCAGAAACTCGGACGTCTGAAACCCTTCGGGCAGGTCCTGACCGAGCGTCTGTTTGATGACCCGCGGACCGGCGAACCCAATCACGGCGCCAGGTTCGGCGAGAATGGCGTCACCGAGCATTGCATAGCTCGCGCTCACGCCGCCGGTCGTCGGGTTGGTGAGAATCGAGATGTAGGGAATGCGCCGCTCGGCGATCTGGGCGAGCACCGCGGAGACCTTGGCCATCTGCATGAGCGACAGCACGCCCTCTTGCATGCGGGCGCCGCCGGACGCCGAGACGACGATCAGCGGATATTTGCGCTCGAGCGAACGTTGGGCGAGGCGGGCGATCTTTTCCCCGACGACGGAGCCCATCGAGCCGCCCATGAAGGCGAAGTCCATCACGCCAAGGTTGACCGGAAGCGAGTCGAGCGTGCCCGTGCAGGCGAGGAGCGCATCGGTGTCACCGGCGTTCGCGATCGCCTTCTTCAGGCGGGCAGGATAGTCCGGGAACCCGAGCGGGTCGGTGGACCGCAGGTCGACCTCGACTTCCTCCATCGAAGACTCGTCGAGGAGTAGGGCGCAATAATCGCTTGCCCGAATCCGACGATGGTAGTCGCAATTCGGGCAAACGTTCAGGTTGCGCTCGAACTTTTCCCGGATGTCGGTGTGGCCGCAGGCCTCACACTTTTCCCAAACGTCCGGCGGAATCTCGAGGCGCTGGCGTTTGGGCTGCCGGGGCTTCTTGTCCTTCTTCGTCCACCATGCCATCAGCGCAATTTGGCGGGCCCGGCAAGGCGAGGCTAGTGGAGTTGTCTTCCTCGGGCGCGAAGCGCCCGGGGATCTATTGTCCCGGCGTAGGCGGCAGCCACGAACGCGTTAGAGTAGATCCTCCACTCGCTTCGCTCGGGAGGATGACGGCCCTCAGACCTTGAGCGCCCCCACCATCCCTCCGCGACCCTCACTCGAAATGCGAGCGAGCACGCCGACCGAGAGCCAACAGGCGAGCATGAAGGAGCCGCCGTAGCTGAAGAACGGCAAAGGGATGCCGGTGATCGGCATGAGGCCGAGCGTCATGCCGATGTTCTCGAGGGCGTGCGTGAACCAGCTCGCGAGGAGGCCGAACGCGACGAGGCTACTGAACGAATCGTTGGCGCGTTCGGAGATTCGAATGACGCGCAGGAAGAGGAACAGGAAGAGCGCCAGCGCTACCATCACGCCGATGAACCCGAGCTCCTCGCCGACGACGGCGAAGATGAAGTCGGTGTATTGCTCGGGGAGGAACGCGAGCCGCTTCTGCGGTCCGTGCAAATAGCCACGGCCGAACCATCCGCCCGAACCGATCGCCACGCGCGATTGAATCACGTGATAGCCGCTGCCTCGCGGATCCACCGACGGATCGAGGAACACTTTGAGCCGATTCTGGCGATAGGGCTTGAGGTGTTCCCAAAGCAGCGGCGCCACGACGCCGGCCATCACGTTCGCGATGATGATCGCGAGAGCTTCGCCGAGGAAGGGCTTGTACCACAGAATGAGCGCGAGCAGCGCCAAGAACCACGCACCCCAAATCCGTGAATCGAAGCTGAGGATCAGACTGATCACAGGGCTCGCAAGGAGCAGGAGGAGCTGCCACTCGACACCGGCCCAGAACAACATCGCGAAGAAGATTCCGACGAAGACGATCGAGGTGCCGAGGTCGCCCTGCGCGATGATGAGGACCAGCGGGACCCCGGCGACCGCCAGCGGTTTCCAGAGCTCGATCATCGACTTCGGCGCGATGCGGTTTTGACTGAGCACTCGCGCCAGCATCAGCACCACGGTGAGCTTCGCGAGCTCGGCGGGCTGCCCCAATCTGTGTCCACCGATCGTGAGCCAACCCGTCGTGCTCGTTGCCGTGCCGGCGCCTGACCCGAATCCGGCGAGCAGCGCGACCAGAAGCACGAGTGTGAACGCGTAGGCGGGGAGCGCCATCCACTCGATCAGCCGCACGGACGCGCGGCTTACGGCGAATGCTCCAAGAATGCCGATGCACGTCCAGATCGCCTGCAGCCGGTACGCGCCCTGCGCGATCGTCTTGACGTCTGTTTGGCCGGCCGAGAAGACGACTGCCAGGCCGTAGATCGTCAACGAGCTTGCGACGATCAGCAGCGGAAGGTCGACGTTGATGCGCCGCGTGACCGGCATCAGCCCGTGTTCTCGATCTTGTTCGTGATCTGGGTGTGGAGGAAGTGCGCGATGATCTTCGTCGCGAAGCCCGCGGACGTCGCGCCCTCGAAGGTTACATTCGGGACCATCACGACAACGACGATCTGCGGGTCTTCGGCGGGCGCCATGCCGGCGAACCACGCCCAGTAGAGCGGCTTGCCGTTCTTGTCGTTGCGCATCGTTTGGGCGGTGCCCGTCTTGCCGGCGATCTTCACGCCTTTGATCGCCGCGCCGGCCGCGGTGCCGCCCTCTGAAACGACGCCCATCATCGCCTTGCGAAGCTGCGTAATCTGATCGGGTGCGAGCGTGATCCGCTTGGTGAGCTTCGGATTTCCCTTCTTGATGATCGGCGTCGGCTCGGTGCCGTCCGTCGCGAGGGCGCTGTAAAAACGCGCCATGTTGATCACGGTTTGCGCGTTCTCGCCCTGGCCGATCGCCATGTTGAGCTCCGTCGAGCCGGGCGTCCAGTTGCGAGGACCGTACTTCTGGTTGAAGTAGTCGGGCACACTCGTCGGAAACCTCGGCTTGTTCTCCTCAGGAATGTCGATTCCTGTTTTCTTGTCGAACCCGAGAGCGATTCCGCCGCCGACCAACCGGCTCAAGGTGAGCCGCTGTCCGAGCTGGTAGAAGTAGACGTCGCACGATTGCGCGATCGCATTGTACAAGTTCAAGCTTCCATGCCCTTCTTTGCGCCAGCAGCGCCACGCGCGATTGCCGAAGTAGTAGAAGCCATTGCACGTCTGCGGCATGTGCGAATCGAACGTGATGAGGCTGTCCTCGAGTGCCATCACCGACGTCGCCAGCTTGAACGTCGAACCGGGCGGCTGGGTCGCCTGCGTCACCTTGTTGTACTCGGGCTGCCGAGCGTCCGTTCGCACAGAATCGTAGTACGACGCCGCTACGCCGCCGACGAACCGATTCGGATCGATCGACGGTGAACTGTAGAGCGCGAGCACCTCGCCGGTCTTCGGATTCATCGCGACCGCCCCCGCGGCCAACGAGTCGCCGAAGAGCGAGTGCATGTACTCCTGCAGATCCAGATCGATGTTCGTATAGAGGGGCGGGCCTTCCTGCGGCGTGATGGCGTCGCGCGCGCGTCCCGTCGACACGACTCGGTTTTTGGCATCGACCTCGACGAACTGAATGCCCTCGCGACCGCGTAATTCCTGCTCGTACTGCTTCTCGAGACCGCGCTTACCGATCAACTGACCCGGCTTGTAGCCCGCACTGGCAAGATTGGCGAGCTCGCTCTCGCTGATTTCCGAGATGTAGCCGACGAGCGCGCCGACGGCCGTGCCGTTGGGATAAATCCGCTTTGGCGCCGACTGGATGATGAGGCTCGGGAAGTCCATGTGGTGCTCTTCGAGCACCGCCACGATGTCGAGCGACGCATCCTGGATGATCACGGTGGGACGCGTCGGATCGCGGTGGAAGCGACGGATCGCGTCCTGATACTGCCTGGGCGTCAGATTGATCGCGGTCTTGAGCCGATCGAGCGTCGATCGCAAGGTGTCTTCGCGCTGCGCGAGCAGCGCGACCGAATAGCCGACGACATTCTCGGCGATCGGCTTGTTGTTGCGGTCGAGGATTCGGCCGCGCGGCGCCGCGGTCGGAATCTGCCGCAGTCGGTTTTCCTCGGACTGCACGAGCGATTCCTGATTGCGGATCACCTGCGCGCGGAAGAACGCGCTCAGCAAGAAGATCAGGACGCCAGAGACGATGACGCTCGCCGCTCGGCCACGCCGGATGACGTCGTTCGGATGGAAGCTCATGCGGTGCGCATTTCCATGAGTGGACGAAGGATCGACAGCGCGATCACACCGGCCACCGCGGTTACGGCCGCCGACAGTGGCGACCACACGAATAGCTGCATCGCAAGCTCGGCACCATGCGCGCGGTGGCCGACCAGCAGGAAGATCAAATCGAACAGCCACTTGGCGATGAACAGGAAGAACCCGTTCAGCGCGAGATTGTCAGCGAAGAACACTGCCTTGAGCCAGGACGCCCCGAAGCCGATGAGCGACATGCCGAGCGCGGCGGCTCCGAACCCGCCTACATCGAGCGAACCAGCGAGGAGGCCCAACGCGAAGCCGTACAACGCGCCCATGCCGGGGCGCATGCGAACCGCGCCCAGCAGCAGCGCGACGATCAAGAAATCGACCGAAGCACGCCAAGCGAGCAACGGCCTCAGCGTATAGTGCAGCACTATCAGGATCGCGCAGACGATGACGGTCCGCGCCATACCGGTCCAACTCATGGTCGCTTCTTGGCGGTATCAGGGGGGGGCCGGAGTGAGTCGCGTGTCGGCCGTGCCGTGGCGCGCGACGTGTCCGTTTGCGGAATGAACGCGCCAAGCGATCGGCGGACCGAGTCGATCGTCGCGCGACGGACCGAATCGAGGACAGCCGCACGCGCCTGCGCCTCGAGCGCCGCCGCTTGGCGAGCAATGGAATCGCCCGCCGCGGCGATGCGCCGCGTGGCCGAATCAGCGTTGACCGCGGCACCGCCCCACACGTTGCCGGTTCCCTGGGTCACGCGCTGGGCGTTCAGAATGAGAACGGTGTTGATCCTCGACGGTGTCACCGCGGGGCGTACGAGATAGGTACGGGTCCAGACTTCGGAGGTCTTGAGCTCTTGGACCACGTTTCCGATGGTGATGCCACGCGGGAAGACGCCGCCCAGACCGGCGGTGTAGATCGCCGCGCCGGGTTTGAGCGTGACCTTGGTCGGGACACCCCGCATCTCCAGCATGTACGCGTCGCCACGGGTGACGCCGGCGCTATGAGGATAAATGATTCCGAACGCCGCGCCGTCCGCCGACATCGCGCTCGCGTGAAAATCGGGGTGCGTGTACAAGATCGCGATGCTCATCGAGGGATCGGCGGTCTGGATCATTCCCACGATCCCCTCGGGCGCCACGACCGGGCTGTAGCGCTTCACTCCGGCGGTGCTGCCCGCGGTGAGCGTGATCGTCGTGACGAGCTCCTCGCTCTGCGCCGTGCTGTGCAGAGCCTCCGCCGGCACGAAACCCCACTCGAGGCGCGAGCCGAGCCCGACCAGCTTTCGCAGCTGGTCATTCTCGGAGCGCATGGCCTGCGCGTTCGCCCCGCGCAGCGAGAGCGAGTCGATCGTCGTCTGGTACTGCTCGCTCGAGACCCAGGCGTTGCGCCACCGCTCGGCGCCGCGCTGCAAGCCTACCAATGGGGCCACCAGTGATCGTCGCAAACCACTTGCTATCGGTTCGCGATCCTCGTCCTTGAGGACGACCATGATGAGCGACAACACAACGCAGCCGGCCAGCAGGCCGACATCGACGCGATTACCAAGTCGTGCCGCGTTCGCCAACGCTTTACCTCACGAGCTGAGGACCGACGCGTATTTCTCCTCATCGTCGAGAATCCGGCCCGTGCCGCGCACGACGCACGTGAGCGGATCCTCGTCGACGTGAATTGGCAGGCTCGTCTCCTGGCTGAGCAGGAGATCGAGCCCTCGAATCAATGCACCGCCGCCAGTCATCACGATACCCCGGTCGACGATGTCGCTGGCCAGCTCCGGCGGCGTGATCTCGAGCGCGCGACGCACAGCGTCCACGATCTGCTGAATCGGCTCCTGGATCGCTTCGCGAATCTCGCTCGAGTGAACGCGCACCGTCTTCGGAATGCCGGAGACGAGGTCGCGTCCCTTCACTTCCATCTCGCGCTCTTCGCCGACGGGCGCCGCGGAGCCGATGTTGATCTTGATTTGCTCCGCCGTCGGCTCGCCGATGAGGAGGTTGTAGTTCTTCCGCATGAACTGCACGATCGAAATATCGAGCTCGTCGCCGCCGGTGCGGATCGACGTATCGCTCACAATGCCGGAGAGCGCGATGACCGCGATCTCCGTTGTGCCACCGCCGATGTCGATGACCATGTTGCCGGTCGGCGTCTCGACGGGGAGGCCGACACCGATTGCCGCGGCCATGGGCTCAGCAACCATGAATACTTCTTTGGCACCGGCACCCAGCGCCGAGTCGCGCACCGCACGCTTCTCCACTTCGGTGATACCAGAGGGTACACAGACGATGACCCGGGGTTTCACCTTGAAGACGTGGTTCTCGATGATGAGCGTGAGGAAATACCGCAGCATCTTCTCGGTCACGTCGAAGTCGGCGATGACGCCGTCCTTCATCGGGCGAACGGCGATCACGCCTTCCGGCGTGCGTCCTAACATTCGCTTGGCCTCGAGTCCGACACCTTTGATCTTCTTGGTTTCGCGGTCGATCGCAACGACGGACGGCTCGTTGAGAACGATCCCCTCACCCTTCACATAGATGAGAGTATTCGCCGTGCCGAGGTCGACACCGATCGCGTTCGCGGGGAAAAGAGACCCTGCTTTAAGGAAAGGCCAGCGCATCTCGCTTCAAGATATTGGGACGGCGGTACTTAGGAGACGAAACCTTCAGCCGATTCGTAACGCAGGCCGAACGCCTCAGCCACGCCGGGATAAGTAACGTGACCTTCGGTCATGTTGAGGCCGCGAAGGAGCGCCGCGTTTTCCTTGAGCGCCCGCTTCCAGCCCTTGTTCGCCAGCTGTAGTGCGTACGGCAACGTCGCGTTGGTGAGGGCAAGCGTGGAGGTTCTCGGTACGCCACCCGGCATGTTCGCCACGCCGTAGTGGATGATGCCGTCGACGACGTACGTCGGGTTTTCATGCGTGGTCGCATGGATAGTTTCGACGCAGCCGCCTTGGTCAATCGCTACATCGACGATTACGGCGCCAGGTTGCATCAACTTCAGGTCATCCCGCCGAATGAGTTTCGGCGCCTTGGCGCCAGGGATGAGCACCGCCCCCACCACGAGATCAGCTGTTTCGATCTGCTCGAGGATGTTGTGGCGGTTGGAGTGGATCAGAACGCAGTTCGCGGGCATGACGTCGGACAGGTAGCGCAGCCGCTCGAGCGAGAGGTCCAGGATGGTGACCTTGGCGCCCATGCCGGCCGCCATCTTCGCCGCGTTGATGCCGACGATGCCGCCGCCCAGGATCACGACCTTGGCCGGGGCAACGCCCGGCACGCCGCCGAGGAGGACTCCGCGCCCCCCGTACAACTTCTCCAGGTACTTGGCGCCTTCCTGCACCGCCATGCGACCGGCGACCTCCGACATCGGCGTGAGCAACGGAAGCTCGCGCGTCGGAAGCTCCACCGTCTCGTACGCGACGCAGGTAGCGCCGCTTTCGATATGCGCGCGGGTGAGTTTTTCATCAGCCGCGAAATGGAAGTACGTGAAGACCAACTGGCCCGAGCGCATGTGCTGCCATTCGCGCTCGATCGGCTCTTTCACCTTCATGATCATCTCGCTGCCCCGCCAAACGGCGGCGGCATCCGGCGCGATCTTGGCGCCCACAGCGGTGAATACGTCATCGGAGAAGCCGCTTCCCAATCCCGCGCCGGTTTCAACGAGGACGGAATGCCCTGCAGCGATCAGCGCTTCGGCGCCCGCGGGCACCAGCGCGATACGATTTTCGTTTGTTTTGATTTCCTTCGGAACACCGATCTTCATCGTGAGAAAAGTCGGGGGGGGGGAGGAATTAG
>Ga0070679_100001957_pt1 | contig 18487 bp, 16 predicted proteins | sample KBSC63BmetaG_FD_65652 | JGI IMG/M metagenome (GOLD analysis project Ga0070679, IMG submission 65652) | Corn rhizosphere microbial communities from Kellogg Biological Station, Michigan, USA - KBS C6-3B metaG | ecosystem: Host-associated > Plants > Roots > Rhizosphere | place: USA: Michigan... | reverse complement strand
GCCCAGCGAAAGCAGGGGCCAGGTGGGGGCAGCTGCGCCGATAATCTGGACAACATTGCCGCCAGCAGGAGCGGTTACCCAGATAGACCCTGTGCTGTCGATCGACACAACGTAAGGTTTACCAGTGGTGAAGACGTTGGCGCAGGTTGTGTTTCCGCCCAGGCAGGGTTCATAGCGGTAAGCCGTCGGCGTTCCGGGGTTGAATTGGATGACGGAATGGCTGTTGGTGTCGGCCACCCAGATATTACCGGCCCCGTCAGCCTCATTCCCCAAGCTGCCACTGATTTTTCCATTTACGTTAGTGAGGGTGCCCGGAGTCACCGCCGAGACCTCCGGACCAGAAAACGTAGGCGTGAAAGGTTGTATTCCCGGAGTTCCGGTATAAGAGGAGACGTACGCAGTGAAGGGGTTTCCGGCAAAGGCAATGCCGGTCGCGGGGCTTCCGGTAGTGGTAGCGCCGACTGTTGAGGTGGAAACGTAGGTTGGAGCGGCCACTGTCCCGGTATTCTGTAGCACCGAGAGCGCTGTGCTTGCTGAGGTCCAAACATTCTGGTTCGGATCAATCGCCAGACCAACAAAGCTGGGTGCTCCTGGAATTGTTGCACCCGGATTAGCCTGGGGCGTGAAGGCGCCACCGCCGCTCGGGGACATGTAGAGTGTGGACGTCCCCCCGCCGTTGACCGATCCAAACACCCAAACATTGTTGGCCCGATCGACAGCCGTGTTGTAGACCTTCAGTAAATTGGCCCCGATAGGTTTGATTGTGTATTGAGACAGCATTCCGCCGCCCGTTGAGAAAACGCCAAGAGCATTGATACCTGATCCGCTTGCATTACCGAAGTAGCCGTTGCCGAGAGCATCGACGCTGAGACCAAAGGTAAACTTCATGGTCGCGCCGTTGGTCGTCGTGCTGAGCAGGTTTCCGTTGCTGGAGAAGGCGAATAGATTGAGTCCTGCCGCTCCGCCAGATGAAACCTGATTGCCCAGGTAGTAAACGTCGTTGATGTCGAGCGCGCCGCTGATGGGGTAGGTGAGGCCCTGGCAGGGGGGCGTTGCACAAGTGGCTGTTGCTGTTGTCGGAGCGGCGCCGAGACCTGCGGGGTAGTTGATACCGATGCTGAAGTCGTTTACCGGTGCGGTGGTAAGTGAGGGAGAATAGACGTTGGTCTGAGGCGCTGCGAGGTTGAATAAGTTCGGTACCGCGGTAGCCGATCCGCCTAACGTGTGGTTGGCTGCGAGGTTGACCATTGCCGAGAAGGTGTTCGTGGGGATGGCTGAACCAATTGTTGTGGCGGCAAACAGCTGAGTGCAGTTCGAGCCGGAGCCATCTCCGGCGGCCCCGCCCGTGCTATTGACGCAGGCAACCAGCATATTGCCGAGGGTGTCGATAAGTTCCTGCGGGACGACAGCGGAACTGTTGCCCGGCAGTTTCGCGTTCGCACCGGTAATGCTGGTGTTGGCGAAGGGATTGACCAGATTGGCGGCGTTGAGGAAGGCATGTGCGAGCCCGGCGGTTGCTGTGATATTACAGGTCGTGCCGTTGGCGATGCAGCCGGTGGAGACGCCGCCAATTTGACCGGCGTTGTTGGTCGGAGGAGCGCCGATGAGCACGGAAGTCGAGGCTCCGGTGCCGGTGACGGTGGAGAAGTTTCCGAGAGCGTAAGCGGCGGCGATGGTCGTCAACTCATTGATGTAGATCAGCGGGCCGTTATAGTTTCCACCGGTGGTGTTCACGTAGAGATCTTCACAACGTCCAAGCGCGGCCACAAGAACGGCGTTGGGATTAACTGCATTCGCCCCAGTATTACCGCCGCTGCTGACGATGTAGGCAAACTGGCCGGCGGGACAGGTATATCCCCCGGCAAAGATAAAGTTGCCGCCGGCATCGGTGTCCTGTCCTGAAGAACCACCCAACTGATTGGCCTCCTGCAGCATTGTGGCTTGACCGTAACCAGTGCTGCTGGTGGCATAGACCTTGACGGTTGCGCCGGCGATCGGCATCTGCCCACCCAGGGCCTTGCCGGTGAAGGCAGGTGTGACGAGGGGAGAGCTCGAATTATCGAGCTTCCCGATGCCGCAGCCAGAGAGGGTCGCTAGGCCGAGGACGAGACCACCGGCCAGGGATATGTGGATAAAGCGCTGAGTAGGCGAAAGAGAGTTCATCGTGAGGTCACCGGATTTGGAAAATGGGCTGAGACTTGCGTAACGAGAGTTGGCGGCCACAGCAGACGGTACCGCAGGAAGGTAAGGTTGAGTCAATATCACCGGCAAATCTACAGCAGGCTATAGACCGTTGTCTAGGCGGAAATGCTACAGGTAAGACCGATCAGGGGAGGGCGTGCGAAGTCGGGTCATATGATGCAGGCTTTGCGGAAGAAGCTGTTTCGGCAGGTGCGTTTTTTTAGATTTTGGTGAGCGTGGAACGTTAGGGGTGGTGGGACATCTCATACATATCCATTAACGCGGGAAGACCGCCGTAAACAGTAAAATGAGCCAGGGCACGGCGGACGGCCCGTGGCCGAAGGGGTGAAGCATGATCCACGCGGACGAACTGAAAGGTCTCTCGATTTTTGAGTGTCTGACCGATGCGCAGCGGCAGAGGCTGGCGCAGATGGCTGCCGATATCCGGGTGCAGGCGGGAGAGTGGATCATCCGCGAGGGCGATCCGGCGTACTTCTTCGTACTGATCGAGGGCGCGGTGGATGTGATCAAGGCCTTTGGCGGGACCGATCGCGTGGTGAACACGTATCCCCGCGGAGACTTCTTTGGGGAAGTGCCGATCCTGCTGGGTTCTCCGGCGATCGCTTCGCTGAGGGCGAAGGAAGCGGCGCGGATGGTGCGGCTGGACAAGCAGCAGTTCAAGGAACTGATCGACATGTCCCAGGAATGCAGCGCGGTGATCATGCGGACCATGACCCAGCGTGTGACCCGGCTGCAGGAATACATCCGCGACAATAATGAGTCGCGGGTGCTGGTGGTGGGGTCGCAGTATGACACGGACTGCCGGGACATCCGGACGTTCCTTTCAATGAACCGGATTCCATATGAATGGGTGGACAAAGAGCGAGATCCGGAACGGGTGCCGTCGTGTATGCCACCGGACCTGAGCGGGCCGGCGGTGGTGGTGGACCGGGCGTTTTGTGTGGGGCAGCCACCGACGGTGAGGAAGGTCGCAGAGGCCCTGGGCATAAGGACGAGGCCGAACAAGGAGAACTACGACGTTGTCGTCATCGGCGGAGGGCCGGCAGGTTTAGCGGCGGCGGTATATGGGGCGTCCGAGGGGCTGTGCGTGCTGCTGATCGAGAAGGCCGCGGCCGGTGGACAGGCTGGGACCTCATCGCGGATTGAGAACTACCTCGGGTTTCCGGGAGGGATTTCCGGCGACGAGTTGAGCGAGCGGGCGCTGAAGCAGGCTACGAGATTCGGCGCGGAGATGGTGATGACGCGCGAGGTGGTGAACATCCAGCCGATGGAAGGCGAGTATTGCGTCGAGTTCGACGGCGGAGACCGGGTGAAGACCAAGACGGTGGTCCTGGCAACAGGTGTGGATTGGAACCGGCTGGACGCAGAAGGCGTGGACCGGTTGATCGGGCGCGGTGTGCTGTATGGCGCGGCGAGGACGGAGTCGCTGACGGTGATTGGGAAGGACATATTTATCGTCGGCGGCGGAAACTCGGCGGGGCAGGCCGCGATGTTCTTTTCCAACTATGCGGCGACGGTGACGGTGCTGGTGCGAGGCGCTGGGCTGGAGTCGAGCATGTCGGCTTACCTGATCGAGCAGATGAAGCAGAAGGGCAATATTTCGGTGGAGCCGTATACGGTCGTGGTGTCGGCGGGTGGGGAAGACCACCTGGAGACGATTTGCACCAGCACCCGGGGTGCAGCGCCAGTGATGCGGTAGGCGGACGCTCTGTTCGTCATGATCGGGGCGAAGGCCAATACGAACTGGCTGCCGGATGGTTTGCAGCGGGACCAGAACGGCTACGTGTGCACGGGGCGCGACCTCGAGTTCTGGCAGCAGCGGCGGCCGCCGTTCCTGCTGGAGACGAATTTCCCGGGGCTCTTTTGTGCAGGCGACGTGCGGCATGATTCGATCAAACGCGTGTCGAGCGGTGTAGGCGAGGGCAGCATGGCGATCGCATTCGTGCACCAGTACCTGGCGCTGCAAGGCAAGGACGCACGGCCGATTACCTGAGGGGTTCCCGGTCTTTAGTTAGCCACCATCTGATGTGTCTTGAGTTCGACCGTGACACAGTCGAACCGCGACTGGGCCAGACTGTTGACGCCCACTTGGTAGAACCCAATCCTTAGCAGCCTGGCATCGACGGTGATGCGCAGGTAGCCGTAATTGTGGTCCTCATATTTCTCGAGCAGAAGCTCCTTCACCTTGACGGCCGGGTCCTTCTCCAGGTATTCGACGCTCGTTCCGGGGTGCGGTTCAACGGCCGGCTGTCCTTTGTTTCCGCGGACGATTGGATTCACGTTGTGGCCGCCATCGCCACAGACGACAAAGGGAACGTCAAACTCTTCATTGCCGAATTCGATGGTGCGCGTGAAGCGTTGGTAGTTATGAGCGTGGGCGGACAGGAAAGCGTGAGGATAAACGCCGGTCTTTGCACAGATCGTATCGATCTCACGCAGCATATCGGAGCTGCAGCCGTGACCGCCAGCTACTCCCTGGCCATGCGGAGGCGGGGAGTAGGTGAACGGCGGATGATGCACCGCAATGATGACAGCTCCCTGGTACTTATCGGCCTTTATCTGCTTGAGCTGCGCTTCGAGATAGCCAAGCTGAAAGTCGGGCACCGCCGGCCACTTCTTCTTCTGGTCGGGCTGGCTGGAAATGACTCCCGGGCCTTCGAGAGCATTCGAAAAGAGACCGATGATGCGCACGAACGGCGCATCCAGAGTGAAGTACACGCCGGGCTGCATCATCGCCGTCCGATGCAGGGAGCGGGCCTCCGGCGTGATGACCACTTCAGGGGAGCAGAAGTTTCTAGCAAACGTTTTTAAGGGCTCGTCCGCGGATGCGATTTCCGGTGTGATGAAGGAGTCGTGGTTGCCCGGAATGGCGAATATGGGTAGCGGATAGTCGCGGAAGGGTTCGTAGAACTGATCGTAGTAGTATTGCTTCTCGCCGAAGTCGTAGACGATATCGCCCAGATGATAAGCAAACGAGGGTTGATTGGCCTCATTCGATGTCGAACAGTCCAGCGTAACCTGGTCCGCGACGCTAAGCTCGTTGCGGTACTTCTTGCCGGTAACAGTCGCACCGGAATCACCGATGACGTGGAAAATGATCTTTTTAGCAGCCTTGATACGGCCCAGGACTTCGGCGCCGTGTCGGCCGTAAATATCCGCAAGCCCCAGGTGCTTATCGTCGGCGAGACGAGACTTATCGAACGGGACGACCTTCTTCTTGAGGTCCGCTGACACTTCCTCGTAGATCTCTTTGTCCCCCGGGTGTGGGGTTAGAAAGCCTGCGGGGTCGGCGGTTTTTGTCTCTTCGTTGAAGGTGGGTTCGCTAAAGATGGGATGGGAAAGCTTAGTGCCTGCGGCTTTTGACACGGTGCACCTCTCCTTGCGGTCAAAATGTTGTGCTCCCAGGGGATTGGGTGAAGATTACATCAAGTCGCAAGTACAGGCTGTTAATTCCGAAAGGCCGGAGGAATGCTCTTAGTTGGCCCGTTTGGCGGTTGCTCGTTTGGGCTTTGGCTTGAGATTGAGCGCCACCGCAGCGCGAATGAGGTCTTTCAAGGCCGGCTCGTTGATCTTCTCGCCTTCATGGATGTCGATGGCGCGACGAACGTTGCCGTCCAGGCTGGAGTTGAAGAGACCGGCGGGGTCGGGCAGCGAGGCCCCTTTGGCGAAGGTCAGCTTGACCGCGGTTTTGTACGTCTCTCCAGTGCACACGATGCCGTCGTGGGAGAAGACAGGAACGCCGCGCCACTTTACCTCTTCGAGGATTTCGGGGTCGGCCTTGTGGATGAGGGCGCGAACTTTTGCGAGTGTCTTCCCGCGCCAGTCGGCGAGGTCATTGATCTTGGCGTCGATGAACGCAGAGGCTGATTCCGCCGCAACAGGTTTTGTCATGTGCGTCTCCAAAGGTTGCGCCATCATTCTACGGCCGGAGCGCACATAGCGCCCGCTTGTCACCGGATGGTCCCGTGGCAAAGCGGCTGTCAGCAGAGATCGATCAACAGCCGGCCCCTTTACGCCGGGGCGGATGTCTGGAGATGCGATGGTACGGCATAAAAAAAATTGATAGCGATTGATAAATATACAAAAATGTATTAAACACAAAATACACATTTGTACACGCAAGCAGCGCCCTCGCGGATTCCTTCAAGACATTTCGTCCCATCCACCGCAGGGTCACCTGATCTGCTTGCGCTTTTGCAGCAGCAGACGCTGTTGTTTCGAATCCACCGGTGCCAGCACTGATTGATGTTCTGCAGGTTGCGTCCAGGAGGTAGTAGATGTCGAATCGCCGGGCTGTCCTATCGCTTCTTCTCTGTTTGTTCATCCTTGTATCCGCCCCCAGCATGGCTGGAGCACAGGCGACAACAACCGGCAATCTGTCCGGTACAGTGACCGATACTTCCGGCGCCCTGGTGCCGAACGCTACCTTGACGATCAATAATCCCGCCGTCGGAGCTTCGGTGACACAGACTTCGAACTCGCAGGGCGGATACGTCTTCTCCGATCTGCAGGTCGGCACGTACACGCTGACGGTGACCGCGCCGGGGTTTGCCAGCACTGTCATTCAGCGGGTGATCATCGACACCGGCAGAAGCATCAACCTGAACCCGTCGCTGAAGGTCGGAGCGGCCGGCGAGCAGGTCACTGTCACGTCTGATTCGCAGGTGCTGGAGACCACGACCAATACCCTGGCGGCCACTATCCGTCCCGACGCCGTGCAGGACCTTCCACTTTCCGGGCGTGACGCCTCGCCGCTGACGCAATTGGCTCCCGGCGCGCAGACCCCCGGCGACGCGCGTTACGGCACCTTCAACGCCCTTCCCACCGGCGCGATCAATATCAGCATCGACGGTATGAACTCCAACTTCCAGAAGTTCCGTACCGCCAGCTCCGGCAACTATTCTCCCGCGCCGGTCCGTCTGGGCGCCGTTGAGGAAGTTTCGGTCTCGACCACCGACCTCACGGCCGACTCCGGTGCGGAAGGCGCTGTTGCTATCCGCTATCAGCTCAAGCGCGGCACCAACCAGTGGCATGGCAGCGCCTTCTGGGAGTTCCAGTCCAGCGCACTCAATGCCAACAGCTTCTCGAACAACGCCTCCGGCACCAAGAAGACCAAATCGCACTTCAACGACGAAGGTGGCAACATCGGCGGACCGATCTGGAAGAACAAGCTCTTCCTTTTCGTCAATTACGAGCAACAGGTGGTCAACGGCAGGACCGCCGGTTCGGGCTATTTGCTGACACCGGCGGCGCAGCAGGGCAACATCACGTACACCGATGCTTCCAATGGCGTACACAACGTCAACGTCTTGACGGCTTTGGGCAGCCTCGGCTTCCCCTCAACGGTCAATCCGATCATCGCTTCGCAGCTCGCTCTGGCGAACAAGTATGACGCCAACGCTCAACTCACGGCCGGCCCGTTGCCCTACCAGAACATCGCCAAGTGGACCTTCCCGACGACCACCTACAACATCTACCCCACCACCCGCCTGGACTGGCAGATTACGCCGAAGATGGACTTCCATGCCGCCTATGACTTGTGGTGGCGCAAACTTCCAGGATCGCAGGTCTACGCCACTGACCCGATCTACAACAACAACTTCAAGTCGAGCTACCAGACCATCACGGCGGGCTTTGACTGGACGATTACGCCGCACCTGGTCAACCAGGTAAACGTCGGCATCCTCAACGACCAGGAACACTACAGCTACGACAACCCCTACGACCTCTACGGTTCTTTGAATGATGTCCTTTACTCTGCGCCAACGTTCACCAACGGCGGCTCGGTGCTGGCGGAGACGACCCCGAATGCCAACACAGAGCCGCGCAACAACCCCGTTCGCGACGTCTTCGACAACGTGACCTGGACCCGGGGCAGACACTCGATCACCTTCGGCGGCGACTGGCGCTACTCCTCCGCGCATGACCTTTCCATTAGCAACCCGCCAACCCAGAGCCTGGGCATCGACACGCAGAATGATCCTGCCAACCTCGCGTTCTATAACACCGCGCTGTTCCCGGGCCTGGTGACCACCGGGACCAGCACCCAGGATCTCACCAACCTGCGTGCACTTTATGCGACGCTGACGGGAAGGCTGAGCGGTATTTCAGGCACCAACAACTTCGATACCGCCACCCAGGCCTACAAACGGGTAGGCGCCCTTGTCGAGCTAGACGCACAGACCGTCGGCGGCTTCTATGTGCAGGACGCCTGGCGCCTTACGCCGCACCTGGCCATCAACGCGGGCTTCCGCTGGCAGATGTCGGGCGCGCTGCACACGCCCACACCCCAATACACCCAGCCCACCATCGCCGACCTCTTCGGACCGTCTACGGCGCCGTTTCAGCCGGGCAAGTTGAACGGCGTGGCGAACCCGATGCTGTACGCCAATGCCTATACCTACAAATCCGATCTGCGTGAGCCGGCACCCAACCTGGGTTTTGCGTGGAACCCCGCGATGCTGGGCGGCAAGCTCGTGGTGCGAGGCGGCGGAGCCATCAGCTACTACGACGAAGGTTGGGAACCCTGGGAAGAGGCCGCGGTCTTTTATAACCCCGGCGTAAAACAGACCGTCACCCTGACTTCTAATCCCGTTATGGCCAACCAGCCGGCTGGCTACTACTCGGCGGGATCGCTTTCGCTCAGCAGCACGCTTCCCACGCTCGCTGTCACGCCCGCGGCCTACGCTCCACCCTTTGCAGAGTCCGCCTTCACCTACAAAAGTACGTTCTACGCCACCGACCCCAATTTGAAAACGCCTCAGGTGCAGAATTGGAACCTGGGTGTGCAGTACAAGATTGGGTGGGACACGGTGGTCGAGGCCAACTATGTAGGTAATCACGTGATCCACATGTGGCAGAACTTCAGCATCAATGAGGTCAACATCTTCGAGAACGGTTTCCTGAGCGAGTTCCAGAACGCCCAGGCTAACTACAACGCGAGCGCCGGCAAGAGCCTTGCGGGCGCCAGCCCGACGCCGATCCTGAACCAGGCCTTCGGCGTGGGTGGGACCGGCTTTACCAACTCCACCTTCCTCAACTACGTGAAGACCGGCCAGGCCGGCGCGCTGGCCAACTCGATCGCCACCAGCAGCACGTACTTCTGTAACCTGGTCGGCGGCGCGAACTTCGCTCCCTGTGCGGCCAAAGGCTATACAGGTTCGACCGCGTATCCGATCAACTTCTTCCAGGCCAACCCATATTCGGCCGGTGCAGCGACGCTTCTGTCGGATCCGGGCATCTCCAACTACAACGGCCTGCAGACGCAAGTGAAGCATCCCGTCGGCCATGGATTGACGCTGCAGGTGAACTACACCTATAGCCACGCTTTCACCAATCGCTACATCTACTCCGATCTCGCTTCGTTGAACTTCATGACGCTGCGCAACAAGAGATTGAACTGGGCGCCGTCTCCCACCGACCTGCGGAACTCCCTCAAAACCTACGCGGTATATACCATCCCGTACAAGGGCCATAACTGGGTAACGAAGGAGGTCTTGAGCGGATGGATCGTTTCGCCGATCTTCACCTGGACCACCGGCCGGAATTTCAGGCTGCTGAGCGGAACGAGTACGGTGAATGTCAACAACTACAACGGCACGGCCGACTCCGGCGTGGTGTTGAACGGCATTGATGTACACACGCTGCAGAAGCAGGGTGTCGGCTACTTTCGGCAGCCCGGCAGCACCAGCAATCCTTTGCTGCTGCTCAACCCCGCGCTGTTCAACCCGAATAATCCATCGCAGGCGAAGGTCGCACCGGCTTCCACACCCGGCCAGTTCGGCCAGTTCATCTACCTCACCAGCCCGCAGTTCGTGAATACGGACTTCGCTGTCACCAAGAAATTTCCTGTCTGGGAGAAGGTGAGCCTCAGCATTCAGGCAGAACTCATCAACGTCTTCAACCATCCCAACTTCGCGATTGAGGCAGCGGCCGGTACCAACAGCCCTGCGGCAACTGCAAACATCGCCTCCGCTCCAACGACCCAGGGTGCGATCTCAACCGTAGGCACAGCCCAGACGAACGGCGGTCCACGCGCCATTCAATTCCGGACCTTTATCGCCTTCTAAAGTCACTCAGCCGAGAAGTTGAACATGGCACCTCTGTTCGTTTTCCTGGAAAAAAACGGACACAGGTGCCATGCTCTCGCTATACCCCTGCGGCAGATTCGGGAACGTAAGGCAGTGGCAAGCACAGGAACACCGCTTCGCAGCTCTGCCGGGTTGCAGCTCGCAAAGCCGAGCATGAGGGCAGGGGGCTGTTCCTACTTCGCTGTAAACATCGACAGCGGACTTACTTCAAGCCCAGACTCCCGCGCTCGTTACCCCGCCTCGCGATCGGACTTAGTCCAGCCATGATTCACGTTGGCGTGGTCCGGACGCAGCAGTGCCTGCGGCAGCGCCGGCCATCTGGGCGCCGTTTCCATACCAGTCCACATTGCGTGTGACGTACATGGCAGCGGCAACCGCGGCAAAGCTGGCGATCGCGCCGACCAGCAGAGCGTAAGCCTCAACACGCAGCAGCACATAGATGAACACATAAAGGGTGGTGAACGCCGCGAGCGCCCGCAGACCAAGCTTGCGGCTGCGAAAGACCCACTCCGTGTTGATGGCGAAGAGGGCAACTGTAGCTGTGCCTGCGATGAGATAGCTCAAATCGAAACCGATATGCTCCGCCAGTGAAAGTAGAAGGAGATAAAAGATGGTTTGCGCGACGCCGACCAGGACATATTGGGCGGGATGCAGGCGCTTTCCGGTCAGGACTTCGAAGAGGAAGTACGTCAGGAAAACAAGGCCGAGGAAGAGCGTGATGTAGTGCAGGGAACGGTGGATCGAGCGGTAGGAATCGGCGAGGCGAACACCGAAAACTGTCGCTGGCTGCACGGAAGCATTCTCCACGGTGGCCGCGACTCCGTGGTTGTTGGCGCGCTCCGTGGTCAGCCCCTCCACCAGAAAGCCTGAGATGCTCATACCGACGGCGAGCAGGATGACGACGAAGAATTTTGTGCCCAGCGAGCGAGAGAAGAAGCCGGTGGTGTTAGGGGTAGGCGGGGCGAAAGTGCTCATACGTTGTGTTCTCCTTGGAGGTTACTTTGCAATACAAAGTTGAGGGACGCAGAATTGCGCACAGCAATGTGCATGGACAAAACTAAGTAGTGAGTGGCGAGAGCTTGCGAAGCGTCCGGTCCTCGTCGCCCTCGTGAGCTGCGGACGCGGCGTCCCGGACTACCTGCTCAAGTATGGTGAGGTATTCAAGATATCGCTTACGGCCCGAGGCGGTGATGCGCGCCGTGGTCTGGGCCCGGCCGGCGTCGGCTTCCTTCGTAAGACGGACCATGCCGTCTTCTTCCAGCACCTGGAGATGGCGGGCAAGGTTGCCGTCGGTCAGATCGCAGAGCTGTTTCAGCTCCACAAAACTGAGGCCGTTGGGATGAGTAATCAATGAGGTGAGAACGCTAAGACGCGCGCGTTCGTGGATGACGCGATCGAGACCGACATAGGCGAACGGAGCTGCGGACTTAGAACTCTTTGTCTTCATCGATCGAGGCTTTCTTCGCGGAGAGGTAGTGGATCGCAGCAACCAGCACCATACCGACCGCGTATGGGCCGGACATCATGGCCGGAGCAAGACTGCGTGCGTCACCGAGGCCGATGCAGGCCAGCCCGGTCAGAAGAAACCAGGCCCCGACGAAAAGCATCGGTCGCGGCAGGCAGCGGCAGGAGGCGAAGACGCCCAGGCTGAAGATGATCTGCCACAGGCCGGGCAGCATCCAGAAAACGTTCTGCGTGACGTGCAGCAGAACGAAGGGCAGGATGGCGCCTGCGACAGCAGCCGGAAGAAACTGCGCAACGGCCATGCGGATCATCTCATCCGCCATGCCGGAGTGGAGCCGGTTGGCGCGCGTCAGCATCTGGGTCGCGATCAGCGCGGCGCAGAAGGCAGCCATCGTGAGCCAGAGGGCGACGTACTGTACCGGGTGGGTTGCCGGCCCGGGAAGCCAGTGGGCTTGAGAAAATCCAGTCAGCAGGGCGACGATCGCCGTTGCGAAAAGCGTAGCCGGACCGTAGCCACGGAACTCAGTGTTCTGCGCTACCTGGCGGCGAATGCTGCGAATTTCGACAAGTGCCTGGTTGATGTCTGTCATAACGGGAACGACTTTGTAATGCAAAGCATAGGCTTTGCATTACAAAGTGTCAAGCGGCTGCTTCGCCATGCAGCGGGTGACTGGAATTCTTCACTGGTTTCGTGGTGGCGATTTTTTCGAAGCCGACGATCAGTGTGCCGGCATCCGCGAAGCCTTCTTTGACAGCCGGAGCCTGCAGCGAAGCTTCGTGGCTCGCCTGGCTCTCCCAGACTTCCGTGATCCACAGCACATTTTCGTCGACTGCATCCTCGGCGACGATGAAGCTGAGGCATCCAGGAACGGTGTGCGAGTCTTCGCCTCCCATGAGGGTGATCAATTCGTCGCGACGTCCGGGTGCGGACGTCAGTTTTACGATGAGACCGTACATAGTGACACCTCGAAAAAGTGTGCCGACCTGGTGAGGTAGAGGCAAGGGAACCTCAACTTCTATCAGATCGGAAAGCGCGGCCGCCGCCTTACGGGCTTGGCGGTCGTATGGAGCTTCAGATACTTCTCTTCGAGCGCGGCGAAGAATGCTTTGGAGAGCCGCACGAAATCGCTCTCGCTGAGCTGCACCGCATCGCCCGCCTTGAGCTTGAGAACGGACTTCTCCGGCGGGAGTTTGAGCGATCTTCCTGCGGACATCGGCCACTCCGGAGATGACTCAACCTGTAGCTTTCCGTCGTTCAGCAGGATCGAATTGCACAGAACGCGTACCTCGATCAGTGGATTGCCGTCCTTGCCTTCGACGGCCCTCAGCCGATGCACGAACAGGTAGTCGAGCAGTTGGACTTCACGGTTGAAAAAGAGGGCTTCAAATTCCTTTGTCTTCGCCGCGTCGGGAAGACGCCTGTACGCACGAAGGTCCGTCTCGACCATGTCCCGTGCTGTCTCGATCTCTTCCTTCGTATAGTTCTCTCTTCCCAGCATGGTTTATACCAGCCCTCCGCTCTTCGCTGGAAGGATGGTGCCGATCACTCGACTTGGCGGCCGCAGCGCCCAGGATGCCACGGCGAAACAAGTGATGATGAGCGGCGCGATGATGTGCAAAGCTTCACCTTGACCGCCGACCGCTGCCCACGTTGCGGCGGCGCCAGTCAGATCGAAGAAGATGCCGGCATACGCCCATTCCTTCAGTCGAGGGAAACGCGGCACGAGTATGGCAACGGCCCCCAGCACTTTCCAGACGCCCAGTATGGTCATGAAGTACAGCGGATAGCCGAGCACACGCACAAAGCCATCGACGTTGTCCTTCACATGCATCACCTGGGCGACACCGCCGCTTCCGATAGGGAAGGCCACAAGTATGGTCGTTGTCCAATAAGCGATGGTTTTGATTTTCATGGTCAGTCCAGCCCCGCAATCACCGTCTCCAGGTTGCCGAGGAACTTCTGCCAGCCGTAGGTCGCGCCCTTGTATGCGGCGTCCTGGTTCGTGCTGAAGCCCGACTGTTCCATGCGAAGGTGAGTGCCGCTGTCTGCTGGAGTCAGCGTGAAGACGACGACCGTGCCGAGACCGAAAGCGCCCCAGGTATACGAGAGCTGCTTCAGAGGGTCGACGACCAGGACCTCGCAGTCGATGATGCCGTTCCAGTTAGGCACGGGATCGGCGCGGAACTGGAACTTATGTCCGGCCACTGGTTCGAAGTCGTTCTTCATCAGCCATTGCGCAACGAGCGGGCCTTCGGTGAGCGCGCGCCAGAGTTTTGCCGGCGGATGTGGGAACGTCCTTTCGATGACGACGCTGCGCGTGGTTTCTGTGGGATTGCTCATGGGTCCATCCTTTCCAAAAGTGTTTCGAGACGGTCGAAGCGTTCACGCCAGAAGGCGCCGTAAAGATTGAGCCAGTCCACCATCGGGGCGAGTGCGTCGGGGCGCGCCCGGTAATGCGTCTCACGGCCTTCGCGGCGATGCCGCACCAGCTTGGCACGCTTCAGCACGGTCAGGTGTTTGGAGACGGCGGGCTGGGAGACGCCCGCATAGCTTGTCAGGGCGTGAACGGTCTGTTCGCCGCGACGGGAGAGTTCCTCGAAGATGGCCCGCCGAGTTGGATCGGCGAGGGCACGGAATACGGGGTTGGCGTTGGTCTGCTTCACAGAAAAAACCATAACTGTCTGGTTATGGTTTGGTCAAGAAAAATTTGACGTCTGGGCCGGCTGTCTTAGAGCCGTTCTCCTCTGGTGTGGTCCTGTGAGCACTGCTGCAAGGCTTTTTTCTTTGTTGTCATTCCCGAAGGGAATCTGCGTCTCTGCGTGCCGCTACACCCGAAGGAGAGCCGCTTTAGCGAAGATAAAACCGGCGCCAAGATGGGGCAACGATTGCATTGTGCAGGGGCGCGTCCTTCACAATGCGCAGGATGACTTTTTCACGGCCAGGTGCAGGGTGTATTTATCTCCGCCGAGAGTGCAGTCTGATACCCGGGCTCACGAAAAACGTATAGATGTCGCTTCCGAAGCTAATACCTGTGTCCCGTCCCTCGACATGGCAGCCGTCCGGAACGACAATCGCCACCTTGTGTGTATCGAGTTTCATTTCAAAGAGATTGAGAGCGTCCTCTCGCGACATGCCGGCGGTATCGAACAGCGCGTTCAGCTTATCTCGCGAGTCGGGCAGCGCCAGAAACTTGTCCTTCTTTTGGGTGCGCCATGCAGGAGACATTTGCGAACTACCGTCTTTTCGTGTGCCGAGATGTTTGACGAATCCGGCCCCCAGTTTGCTGCCGCGCGAGACCTCGATGATCCACAGGCGACGCTCACCGTCGAGCGCCATGATGTCGATACCGTGACCGGACGCGTTGAACTGCCCCGGAATCGTCGCGGTCATTGTGGGCAGAGCGCGCCCTTCATGGTTCTTGAAGAACCCGGGGTAGCTCGTGAGTCGATCACGAACGTACGCTTCCAGCCTGTCTCCGGTCTGCCATTTTCGGCCAGCGTCCTGGATCGACACTAGGCACCACCTTTCCGTTCGCGTTGAACCATCCACGATATGGTGCTCCAAAGTCTACCTTGAAGCGACCGGGCGCGCACGTGGATTCCGATAATGGAGCAAATTATTGTTGCTGTTGGCGTTACGGAATTTCTGCTCCATCCGGCCTTGTGTAAAGGAAAACGCTAAGAGCGCAACGGACGCAACGTTTTCGCCACGGGATCCGTAGCGTACCCATTGCGTCCGTTGCGCTCTCCGCGTTTTCCTTTGCTTTACCGGAAGCCATGACCTGTTGAGATCAGAGGTCCGCTAGCGCTGGAGCCAGCCCTGGATGCGAGAACGGTAGCTGCGGCTCATGGCGATCTTCTGGCCGTTGGCGAGCAGGACTGCGAACTCGCCGTCCTTTTCGGTGCGGACTTCCTTGACGTACTGGAGGTTGACGATGGACGAGCGATGCACGCGGAGGAACATCTGCGGGTCGAGCTTTTCTTCCAGGCGCGTCATGGTTTCGCGGAGCAGATGGCTCTCGGACTCGGTGCTGATGCGGACATAGTTTTCTTCGGCGCCGATCCAGCGGATGTCGGAGACGTGGAGGAAGAGGATGCGGCCGCGCGACTTGAACACGATGCGTTTGGTATAGGGGCTGTCCTGCGCATCAGCAGCGCCGTTCGACGAGGGAGCTGCCGCGGAGGCCTGGATCTGCTCTCTCGCGCGCTCGACAGCAGAGCGGAGGCGCTCGACGGTGAAGGGTTTGAGCAGGTAGTCCACCGCATGGATCTCGAAGGCGCGGATGGCATAACGGTCATACGCCGTGGTGAAGATGATGCGAGGGAGGACGAAGTCCGGATCGGCGGAGAGAGCGCCGATGATGTCGAAGCCGTCCATGCCGGGCATGCGGATGTCGAGAAAGAGCAGGTCAGGTTTGGTGAGGCGCACGAGGTCGATGGTTTCGGCCGCGGTGGCGCTTTCGCCGACAATCTCGAATTCCGTTTCTTCGCGCAGGAGTTGCCGTAGTTTGTGCCTTGCGAGCACCTCGTCGTCTGCTATGACAGCGTTGATCATCACACACCGTATCCTGTTAGGGTTGGGGTTGGGTTCGCGGAAAACTGCAGTGGAAACGTGATGGTGACCTGCACATTGTTTGCGCCGGCTTCGTATATGGAGAAACTCTGCTGCGTTCCGTAATGGAGGCGCAGACGGTTTTTGACGTTGGCGAGACCGACGCCCGTGCCCTGGGCATCTTTGCGTGGCGCCGGGTTGAGGCCTATGCCGGAGTTGAGGATGATGACCTTCAGGCGGCCGCGGTCGCGGCCCACTTCGACGCTGAGCCTGCCGTCGCGGTCGAGGCGCGAAAGGCCGTGGGAGTAGGCGTTTTCGACGATCGGCTGGAGCAGCATGGCGGGAACGAGGGCATCATGGAGGGCAGGATCAACGTGGATCTCCTGGCGCACTCGGCCGGAAAATCGACGGTCCTGCAAAGCAAGGTACATCTCCATAAATTCCATTTCGTCACTGAGGGCTATGAGCTGCACTTCGCCGCGCTCGAGAGTGATACGCAAAAGACTGCTGAGTTGTTCCAGCATGAGGTCGGCTGCAGGGACATCGATGCGCATCATGCTGGAGATGCTGTTCATGGTGTTGAAAAGAAAGTGTGGGTTGAGCTGCATGCGGAGCGCGCGGATCTGCGCCTGCGCGAGCTGCACGGAGAGTTGCGCGGCAGCGCCCTCCTTTTCGCGATAGCGTTGGTAGTAGTCCACGCCGCGGAACAGGAGGATGACGAGCCAGAAGATGAGGAAATTGTCGATGATTTCAGCATCGAGCTCAAAGAGCACACGATGCCAGTACGACATGGGCCTGCCAATCGGGACATTGGGGAAGAAGAGTGCCCAGATCATCTCTTCGCCGAGGCTGACGAGGGCACTGAGCGGAATGATACGGGTGAGTATCCATCGCAGGCCGGCCTTTTGAATGGAGCGGCCGAGCCAGAACCAGACGAGCCAGCAGATGACGCCCCAGATGAAGTACTGCACAGTCCAGGCGCGGAGCAGAGGCATGAGGTGGATCTTGTATCCCCATGAGTGTTCGCTGATCCAGTTCTGCAGACCGAATAGGGCGCCGAGAAAGACGAAGCCTCCCACAAAGATTGCGGGATGCATGACGATCGGGCTCGAACGCTCGCGAATTTTTTCGACGATAGACAGGGGCTAGACCTTTCCAAGTGCGAGTACGCTGGGGGGCCGGCGGAGGTTCCGGAGAGGAATGGCCTGCATCCCGGAAATCCGATGCCTGCCGTCGCGGGCGTTTGCGGCGGGCCAGACGTGCACAACGAATAAACACGTTTGTTTTAGACGAACTGCGAAAGGGGATGGCGTCGTCTGGAAGAACGGTACATCCCGGAATCCGCCCGATTTACGGCCCAAAATAAGGCCCAATACCAATGATAGGAGCGCTGGGGAGGTTCGTGTGTCCCGCCGGCACGTTGTTCGTCGCGGCAAACATGCCTTTCGTCACAAATGCCGGTGTCTGCGTGAAAAATGTGTCGAGAGAACGGTTTTTTGATGAGCGGAGGGCTCATAGGGGACCGGGTAACGGTACCGAGGGCCGGAGAACGCTGTTCTGTTCTCTCAAGCCCCCGCAAGTACTTCGATCGTTTACTTAGCCGTGAGATGGAGGGTATACGTCGCCGAGTGGACGAGGAAGCCATCGGTTGCTGTCACGGTGTAGGTGTAGTCGCCGGGTGCGGTGTAGGAGGGGTTTTGCGCGGGCAGTTTGCCGGAGCATCCGGTGACCAGAAGACTGCCGGCCGCCAGGAAGCAAAGCGCAAGAGTGCAGCGCAGGAGGTTTCCGGCGTTGCGGCGCTTGATCCAGAGCAGACAGCCCGAGGCCAGCGCGATGAGTGACAACCAGCCGGTCGTGCCGCCGTAGCCGACGATGGTGTATTGCGAGGTGGTGGTGATGGCAACCGCGGTCGTCGTGGGCGCCGAGGGGATGAACGAGGTCATGGCCGGGATGCAGGTGGACGCGACAGCGTTGGTGGTGCAGGTGAGCGTGACCGATGCCGCGAAGCCCGCGACCGGGGAAACGGTGGCGCTGGTGGTGGAGTTGTAGCCCGAGATCGTGGAACCGCTGGTGGGGTTGAGCACGATGGTGAAGTCGACGCCGTTACCGGTCATGGTGGCGGCTATGCCGGCGTAGCCGGGATTGGTGGAAGCGGCGGCCAGAGTGCCGGGGCGTGGGC